>Ga0233426_10002275_pt1 | contig 16298 bp, 18 predicted proteins | sample SI_118_April2016_6_FD_179875 | JGI IMG/M metagenome (GOLD analysis project Ga0233426, IMG submission 179875) | Seawater microbial communities from Saanich Inlet, British Columbia, Canada - SI_118_April2016_10_MG | ecosystem: Environmental > Aquatic > Marine > Inlet | place: Canada: British...
CTACTAATTATTTGATTATCAGATTTCAGAGGAAAGCTCAAAAAAGTAGGATTTTTGTTAGCATTAAAGAATTGACCATTGATTCATGCCAGTATTTTATCCTCACCAGAAAGTCTAATTGTTTCGAGTGCTGCAAGACGATTAAATCTATCTAATTTAGTATCTGATTTTTCAGATACGTTATCAGATTCTACACCTCAAAAATTAAGATTCAATTTTGTGAGGTCTAGCTTTAGAGTTGATACCGATTTATCTATAGATTGAGTTACTTGTAATCAAGAATAATTGTAAATTATTTTAGAATTATCAGGGCTTTTATAGAAAATTGATATTATAAATAATAATATTATAACTCCTAAGATTTTTAGTAATATTATCATATTTTTATATGTTACATTGATATTATTTCTTAGTATATGAAATAATTAAGAAATTAATAAAAAAACACCCCTATGTGTGTTTTTTACGATCTTTTATATTCTGTTTCTATAAATGTTTTAACTAACTTAGATGTTTCTAAATATTCTTCTTCCCAAGATGCAATACAAAGTACATTCATGTTTTCATCCTCTCTTCCCCATCTAACTTGGTTGAAATTACTACATAGACTAGCTCTGATTCCTTCTACCTTATTTGCTTGCATATTAATTCCAATTCAATTTCCAGAAATAATAATAGCTAATATTTTTTCATCTAACACATCTTGTGTAGCATACTCTACATATAGACTATTAGATTCTTTATCTTCTGAATTTCTTGCTCCAGCATAGATATAAGATATATTCATTTTTTCTAATATTTTGATAATTTCTTGTCCTAATTCATAACCATGATGATCCGTTCAAATTGCTATTTTCATATAGTATTTATAGTAATAATAAAAAATAATTACCTCCATTATATGAAAATAATTATTTTTGGTAGTCTAATTTTGTTAATCTACTATTATATCTAAATTTTGTAATAATAAATTCATATTTTCTCTTGAAAATTTTGTCTTTTTTAATGTATTATTATTTGGATCAATGGTAAAATTTGAAGCAAAATTGAAATCAGTTTTACTAAGATTTGTTTGATTAAAAATAGATTTTTCAAGATCAGAATATACAAAGGAAACTCATTCTAAATCGGCATGTGAGAAGTCACACTCTTTGACTTGAGAGTCTTCAAAATGAGTATTTTTTAAGAATCCACTATAAAATGAACATAATATTAAGTTACAGTCATAGAAATCAAAATTTGATAAATTATGATTTATTTCATTAAAATTAATTCACATTATCTTACATTTTTTGAATATAACGTTATTTAATGATGTACTTCTAAATTTAGAATTAGAGAAATTACATTTTTCAAACGTACAATCATTTACTATTTTTCATCCTAAATCTAATCCTGATAAATCTATTCATATAAAATGAATATTACTCATTTCATCTTGGTTTATTATTTTATAGTAATTTGATTCTGTTATTTTTTTCATTGATGTATTATTAATTCGTAATTGCTCCGTATACTCATTTTACTACTTCATTCATTTTTTCAAAATCGAGTGTATCGATTGTATCAGTTACTTTATGATAGTTTTTATTTCTTAAAAATGAAGTATCTGTAATCATATATGCTTCATATCATAGATTCCAGTAATTTTTATGATCACTTCTAGTGATTTCATTTACAAAAGTTGGAGCATTTAGTGACCATGTATCTATATTAGAATATTTTTGCATGAAATACTTTATATTTTTTAATCATCTATCTTGTAACCTTCATATAATAGCTATGAAATTAGCTTCTTCTGGATAAATATACTTCAATAGACTTATTGGAAATTTTTGTATTTTTTCATCACTGAAGAATCAAATCATTTCTAATGATATCATATATTGTATTTCTTCATTACTATCCTTGATAGATTGTGCATGAATATTACTTCACATTGTCCCTGCATGAAAGTGTGGCATTTCTTCTAGTGTATATCATACAAATTCTATAGTATTTTTTAGTTCAGATTTATTTTCTCATATTAAACGAGATAATTCTAATAATCATGCAACACCAGAAGCATTATCATCAGCTCATGCAAAGACTTTATTTTCTAAGTTTTCATCTGAGTGTCATCCTCAATCAACATCATAATGTGCTCAAACGATAATTTTTTTAGGATTTACTCAAGTAAATTTACAGATTACGTTTTTGTATTCCTTTTGATTTGCAATAAAAACTTGAAACAAAACAGAATCACAATTATTCTTAGTAAATTCATCTTTTATATAATCAGCTACTTCATTTAGCCTAGAATTATTATTATGATCTCTTTGTTGATCAGTCTCAGTCAGATACGATACATGAGTTTTAAGTTTTTCAGAACTAGAGTTAATATCTAGTCAAGACTTATCAATTCAAAAATAAATAGGGTTTACAATAAGGAAATGTAGTAAAAAAAGTCCTATAATTAATATACAGATTGAATATTTTATTTTTTTAAATATTTTCATATATTTTCTTAGTTAATATATATTATTAACCATAATATATAAGTAATTATTTTATTCAAAATAATTCACTTGACTAATACTATTATTAAACTATATAATTTTTACGTTTTCAAACTAAAATAAAAAAAACCTGTATAGGTTACAGGTTTTTATTTTATGTTTATTTTAGAACTTCTAGTAATGCATTACTAAATGCTTCAACTGATTCTGGTCCATTAGCAGTAACTAAGTTTCAATCTATTACAACATCTTCGTTAATTGGGACTGCTCCAGCTGATTTAGCAAGATTATCGAAGTTATTATCCCAGTTGTTCCCAGTTATTTTTCTACCATTCACTAATTCCCAATCTATTAATAATCTAGGAGCAGCACAGATACTAGCAACTAACTTACCATTATCTAGGTAATCTTTTGTCATAGCTTTTAGTGTATTTGATTTAGATAGTTCTAAACTACCTAATCATCCAACGAATAACATTCCATCAAATTCGATATGTTGGAAATCCTCTATTGTAGCAGAATGCTCTACTTCAAAACCAAATTTACCAGTTGAAATATACTCAGTAGAAACAGTCATTACTCTGTATCCTTTTTTTTCAATAAATGCTTTTGGAACAAGATATTCTAGATCTCTGAACATTTTTGGTGCTAAGACCATTAGTATTTTTTTCATTATTTTATTTTTAATATTATATAGCTATAATTTACGTATTTTAAAGCAAAAATCAATTAAAAAATAAATTTTATCATTAACAATAAAAGGCACAAAAAAAAGATATTCTTTGCAGAATATCTTTTTTTTGAATAATTACGCGTCTCTTTTTTCTTGAGCGTAATCAACTTTAACAGCTCTACCGTCAAGTTCAATACCGTCCATAGCTTCTTTAGCTTTAACAGCGTCTTCAACTGAGTTGAATTCAACAAAACCGAATCCTCTAGATTTTCCAGTTTCTCTGTCCATAATAATTTTAGCATGAACTACTTCTGCGTGTTCGTTAAAAGCAGCACCTAAGTCTTCAGAAGTTAAACCCCAAGAGATTCCTCCAACAAATAATTTGTTAGTTTCCATAATAGCAATGTATTAAAAATAAATAATGAAATATTTAATTTTTTCTTTTTCTCGATTATGAAAACATGAAGAACATGAAGAACATAGAACGTGATCAATGAAAAACTTATTTCGCGGAAGATGATAACTATATATTTTTATATTGCAAACTTTTTTTACTCTATGCTTAATAAACTAATTATTTTGTTTTGATCTTACATAATTCTAAATGTGATAATGTTGAATAACATGAGTAAATTAACATAAAAATAGATATGAATTTTAATTCAAGTCAATGATAAGGAAATGTTGATATAATTCCTGCTAATCATATATATGAAGCTAATGTTATACTACAAGCAGGACAACCTGATACAATTAAACCTAAAAAACCTCAAAAATAACCAGATTTAGATTCTCTTATTTTAAAAAAGTTTACTTTATATAGTGTTGATCAGAGAAAAAGTCAAAATAGTAATGCAATGATCACTGTTAATACAACTTCAGTAATAAAAAAACTATATCATAGATTTCAAATGATCAATTGAGGCTCTAAGAAATAAATACTCGGTAATGCAATAATTGATCACCCAAAAAATAATCAAAAAACTCCTATTTTTGATTGTAGAACTTTGATTATATTTTTATAAATATTCATATATAGAATTAATATTAATATGTAAACATTCAGTTCATTGAATATTCAAGAATTGTTTTCATTATTAGTATAACATATACTATAATTATATTCATAAAAAACCTTAATTAATTCTAAAAGTAATTAATTATAAAATTTACTACAATAATAGTTAATAAATCATAATAATAAAAAAGAATTAAATATATATTTAATTCTTTTTTATTATTAGTAATTTGATTGCATAAGTTCAAATTTTAACATAGTTAATGTTAAATACAAGTTGTTTGCTTTTGCAGGTAATGCTATATCTTGTGGATATTTTATTAATAATTGACTAATTAACGTTTCAATTCTATTAATCACTGTTTTATTAACTCTATCTGCTTTAACTGAAGAATATTGAGATAATTTTAATTCAATTTTAGTTACACCTTTACTTACAATATTTTGATATTTAGTATCTAGTCTGTTCTTTATAGTATTATAAAAATTTTGATCATTTTCTGATAATACTTTAGTACTAGTATTTTCTATAGAAATCATTTCCATATCAGTATTAGTAATCATTTTAGTTGTCATAATATTATCTTTGAATTTAGTACAAGACCATTCAGGTTTAAAATCATTTCAGCAGACCATTAGTGTCCCTCAAGCTACTTTACCATTATTCATGAAGTAATTATTGCAACCATCAGTTGCTGCTTCACACACTGCTCATTTCCCTTTTTCAAAGTCTTCTATATTGTGATAAATTTTATATTCAGCATTTACAGAAGATATAGTAAGAAATACACCAAGTATTACTAATAGTATATTTTTTGTTTTCATATGTTTTTTATAAGTATTTAAAATGAATAACAAATACTATAACGAATAATATTAAAATGAGTGACAAAAAAACTAAAGCAGGGCTTTAGTTTTTATTTTTTACATATGTTCATCAGAAGTATGTGTTTTCATTTCTACACCAGGATGCATTTCTTCCATATGTGTATTACCATTATTCATTGATTCTTTGATCTCTAAATCATCTTCAATCATAGAAGAATCATCTGACATATTCATATTACCGTGATCCATACCTGACATATCCATATCAGATGATGATGTATCTGTCATTTTCATATGATCTTCAATAGTCATATTCATTCTAGCTGCTGCTGCCTTTGTTTCTTTATATTCAACTGTAGACATATTATATTTTTCAGCTTGTTGAGTTTCATTTAATGGTGCGTCAGAATCAGTACAAGATGCTAGTCCTAAAGTTGCTACTAATAGTAGACTTATTAATAATATTTTTTTCATACAATATGTATTATTTTTTAAAATAACGAGAGTTTTAATAAGTTTTCTTTCTTAATATTAATTAAAGATTTATTTTCTTTTCTCTTAAATAAGAGAATAAAATAGGTAAAACAATAAGTGTTAAAGCAATTGAAGTTATTAATCAACCTACAACAACAATTGCTAGTGGTTTTTGTAATTCTGCACCAGTTCCTGTACTCCAAATCATTGGAAATAATCATATAACTGAAGTGAATGCTGTCATAAGAACAGGTCTTAATCTTACCATTGCTCAATGTACTACAGAAGTATTTATTCCCTCTTTTGTAATGATAACTTCTTTAAAATCTTCTTTCTTGAGAGTTTTTTCATCCATGAGTGGAAGTCAAAATTTTTCTCTAAAAGCATTTTCTAAATATAAAATCATAACTACTCATGTTTCAACAGCATTTCAGAATAGCGAAATAAATCAAACTGAGACTGCAACTGAAAAATTAAAACCTGATATAAATAATGCAATAACTCATCAAACTAAACTAAATGGTATACTAGAAGCAACAATTGCAACAAGTCATACATCTTTATAAGCTAAGTATAATATAAATAATATTATTAATATAACAGTAGGAACTACGATTTTTAACGTATTATTAGCTCTTACTTGATTTTCATATTGACCAGTCCATTCAATAAAATATCCTTCTGGTAATTCGAGATTTTCATCAATATATGATCTGCCTTGTTCTACAAATGTAACTAAATCAACTCATTGTACATTCATTTGCACAGCTGATCTTATAACTCAATTTTCACTATTTATAGTAGCAGGTCAATCTTCTAGTGATATATTAGCTACTTGTGCTAATGTGATATTTCAAGATTTACTTGGTATTTCTAAACTTTTAATATCGTCTAAATTTTCTCTGAAATTATTTTTTAATCTCAACTCTACACTATATTTTTCTCTTCAAGAAATAGTTGTAGTAATATTTTTTCAACCGATTCAAACAGCAATAGTATCAAGCATATCTCATTTTTTTACACTATATTGATATAATTTTGTTTCGTCTAAATCTATTTTTAGATATTTTAATCCTGTTGTTCTAATAGCTGTAGTTCAAAAACCTCACGGTACGTTTCAAAGGAGTTCTTCAGTTTTTATAGCTAATTCTTCTAATTTCATAGGATTATCTCAGAATATTTTCACTCATACTTGAGCTCTAATACCTGTAGATAACATATCAATTCTTCAAATAATTGGTTGAGTAAATCAATTCCATAAATTATTTATTTTGATTTTTTGGTTCATTTCATTAATGATATCACTTTTAGTAATTCATTCTCTCCACTCAGATTTTGGTTTTAAAGTAATAATACTTTCCAACATAGCTAAAGGTGCTGGATCAGTAGCAGTTAAAGCTCTTCATGCTTTTCAAACTACTTTTACTACTTCTGGAACTTCTGCTATTATTCTATTAGATTCTATAAGTAAATCTCTAGCTCTTCTATCACTTACATCTGGAACAGTCATAGGCATATACATTATGCTTCACTCGTCAAGTGGAGGCATAAATTCTGAACCTATTTTTGTAAATAATCAAAATCAAATCACAAGTAGTATTCCACTAATTCAAAGAACAACTTTTCTTTTTCTTAGCGCGTAAATAAGTATCGGTTCATAAATTTTTTGCAATATTCTCACTACTGGTATTTCATGGTCTTTTTTTAATTTTCATTTAAGAAAAAATACACAAAGTACTGGTGCTAAAAATAAACTAGAGAACAAAGCTCAAATCATTGCAAACATATTTGTAAAAGCAAGTGGTGAAAATAATTTTCATTCTTGTCATTCTAACGCAAATATTGGAAGAAATGAAAGTATAATAATGAGTATTGCAAACATAAGAGGTCATGCAACTTCTTTTGTCGATTCAGTAATAATTATTATTCTTTGCTTATATGTTAAATTTTCTTTTCAGAGTAATCTATTATAAGCATTTTCTGTAACTACTATTGCAGCATCAACCATTGTTCATATCGCAATAGCAATTCATCAAAGTGACATAATATTCGATGGAATACTAAATAACTTCATACATAAAAATGTAATAAGTACTCAAACTACTAAAGAAACAGCAGTAATAAGTGATGCTCCAAAATTCCATAAAAATAAGAATAAAATTACAAGTGTGATTAATAATTCCGAAGTTAATATAGAAGTCAGAGTAGAAATAGATTCATTTATTAAAGTAGTTCTATCATAATAAGAAACTATTTTAACTCCTGCAGGTAAACTTTTTTCTATCTCAATTATTTTAAGTTTAACATTTTCAATTACTTCTAGAGGGTTTTGTTTATATCTCATAACTACTACACCTCATACCTTTTCCTCTTTATCGTCTGCTAGTATTCCTCTTCTGAATTCAGCTCATATTTTAATATCAGCAATATCTCAAAGTTTCACTGGTAATCAAGCAACATCTTTAATAAAGGTATTTTCTAAATCACTGAGTTCATCAATAAATCAGATTCACTCTATTGCTATCTCACTTCATCAAATATCAATAACCCTTCCAGAAACATTATTATTTCAAGCACTAATTATAGATGATACTTCTTTGAGAGATATTTTATAATTGGTAAGTTTTAATGGATCGATAATAATCTGAAAATTCTTTTTAAAACCTCAGATTGAAGCAACTTCAGCTATTCATGGAACACTCTGTAAACCTAGTTTTACATAAAAATCTTGTAGAGTTCTTAACTCAGTTAAGTCATGATTTTCACTTTCTAGTGTATACATGAATATTTGTCCTAATCATGTAGCATCAGGTCAAAGAATTGGCTTAATTCAAGGTGGTAAATCAGATGATATGAGACTTAATCTTTCATTTACTCTATCACGAGCAAAATATTCATCAACATCATCATTAAAGATAACCGTTACCATAGAAATTCAAAGTTGACTCATAGCTCTTACATCCCTTACTCAAGCAAGCCCTTGCATACCAATAGTAATTGGATACGTAACTTGATCTTCAATATTAGTAGGAGTTTGACCAGGCCATCTTGTCATTACAACTACTTGATTTTCTGATAGATCAGGAAGAGCATCTATTGGGGTATTAATAATGGCTACAACTGAAATAATAGATATTGTAATAAATATTATGAGAGTTATGAATGCATTATTAATGAAATAATTAATTAATTTATTCAGCATAATTTCTATTTAATAAATATTGGTGTTGTAACTATTTTAAGATTTTCATCCATATTTCATGTTACTAAAGTATATTCTCAATCATCTGAAACAATATTTATATCTCGAATTCAAAGTTTTCAGTTATCTTTTTTGTAATATATAATTTTTCTTTCTTCTTTATTGTAGACACTTGAACTTGGAATTTTAAAAGTTTCTACTTTTGTTTCTAAATTCACTCTTAGTGTTGATTTATTCGGTAATAGAATATTTTCATCCACTTTAGCTTGAACGGTAATACTGAAATTATTTATGTCTACTTCTGGTGAAATACGATATATAGTTCCAGTGAAAGTAGTATTATCATCATTTCATAAATTAAACCTTATTTGTTTTCCTAATTCTAAATCATCTTTAATATTTTCTGGAACATAAAATTTCACTTCTTTTTTAGTAATTTTTGAAAGAGTTGTATTAACTCAACTAAGTCTAAAAATTTCCATATTTGGTGAAACTTTTTCTCAAACTTCAAATCATCTCTTTGAAATAATTCCACTAAATGGTGAAGTAATTTTATAATCTCATGATTTAATAAATTCACTATTAAAATCAGCTTTTGCAATTGCTATTTCATTTTGTAATGCAACGATAGCTTTATTTTCGTTAGCTATCGATAATATTTTCGATGATTTTAAGGTTTCAATTGCTGCTTTTATTTTAGATATTGCTAATGTCTTTTCTGTTAGTGTAGAGTTTGATTTTGATCCTAATAGAGAAAGTTCATTCTTTTTTTGAGAAATCTTAGTTTCTAGATTTTCTATCTTTTCATTTTGAGATACTTCTAATATTTTATACATATTTTTTGCATCATCCAATAATTCTTGTTGTGAAATCAAAGAAGTATTAAATTCATTAATATTAGAAATATGATTTTGAATAGTTTTTTCTGTAGTTGTTATAGAAATAAGAGTATTATGTAAAACTTTAATTAATAAATTATTAATATCTATGATTTTTTTATATTTTTTTTCTATTTCTAGAGTAGAATATTCATTATGAAATATTTTTAATAGAGAAACTAGATTATTTTTTGATTCTGAATCTTTAGCTCAAAACATATCCGAAAAATCATAACTATTAATGTTTTTATAATCAACTTCAGATTCATTTCAAATATATAAAATTGGAATTATTTTATTATAAATATCATCAATTTTAGAATCTAATAATTGTTCTTTTTGATTAACATTATTATTACTATCGTCTAATAATTGATTTTTAGATATTTCTGCATTATCTAAGTTTTTTTGAAGATTCACAAGTCAGCTTAATTGAACTTGGTACTCTGATCATTGTGTATCAATATCTCAAATTTGAAAAATCTTTGAATCAAAATTATTAATAGTTTCCTCTAATATAATCTGTTTTTCAAATATCTTTTGATCTAATTCTGCAATTTTAGCATTTTTTACATTTTTAACTTCTACGAGAAGATTATTTTTTGATGATGTAATTGTATTTTTAAGATTAATTTTTGATTGTCATTCTCAATTAACTCATGGATTAAATAATGTAGCTAAAGTATCTCATACTTCTACATAGTCTCATATATCAACAAGAATATCACTTACAAGTGCATCTCTTCTTGGATAAATAGACGCTATATCGTTTGAGATAAATTCTCATTTAAAATAATCATTCTTTGATATTCTTTCCGGATTCGTATGTTTATAAACTTTTTTCTTTGATTTAATATTATCTATTTGATTGTTTGATTTCAATGCATTATCTCATTCAGTACTTTTATTTAATATAAAAGCTGAAGATATGATTGTAACTATAGTAATAATAATCATGAGGTATACTCATTTTTTGTTTTTCATTTATGATTCTTAACAACTAAAAAAACTTCCTAAAAAATTTAGACATAAATAAAATGCTTTATTTATAACTAAATAAGGAAGTTTTAAGAGTTGTTTTTAATAATACCAGTTAAACTTAAATAATTATGTGAAAATAATTCACTAATTATATATTCTGGTGGAGATGTTAATTGTTCATTATAATTTGCTTCTAATTGGTCATTTAGTATTGCAATAAAACTAAAATCAATAATTTTAATTTTAGTATTTCATTGAGCTCTAGAAACGTTATTAGAACTTAATCCAGCATTTTTAAAAGGTGAAATACAACAATTATGAGTTATTTTTGTAGATTTTTCACACATTGAGTCACAAATATCTTCACTCATATTTGAGTGCATATTTTTCATCATAGACATATCCATTTGCATAGTTTCTCATTTTTCCATCGAAAAATTTGCCATAACTGTATTCATACTAGTTATCGCAAACATCGAAAGGATTATAAAGAAAGAAACTATTTTTCTCATAAATGTTTTTATTGTTTATTACTATATAAAGTATAGTTTATTTAAATTATGTCAAATTTTCTTTATGATCAATATTCTTTTTTTCTTCATAAATAGTATTTCTTACTTTATGATTATTAATTCATTTTTCACTACTACTTTTTTTATCAATTTCAACAACTTCATTAAATCATAATTGTTCCAAAAATAACATCACTCTTTCTTGAACTATATTCAAATCTTTATCTCAAGAATCTAATATAGTTGAAATAATATCTCATAATTCTACGATTAAATCTTGTAAAAGATTATGATCATTAAATAATACACGATTATTTACGTCTAATAATGAAATGAGTTGATCGTTTATTTGAATTAATTCTGCTGGAATTCTTAATACTCAATTTACTGATCCCATATCAAGTTTAATATCATTTCATAATTCTCTTGTAATAGTTAACCCTTCACTACCTGATTTCCCTTCATGAAAGTATAAAACACCCATAAAAGCTTATATTAAAAAATACTATAATTATTATTATAGTATTTTTTAACACTTGTGCAATATTATTGTACGCTATATATTATAAAAGTTATATATTTTCATCAGTTGTATATTTTCATCAGTTATCTATTTATCCCCATTATCATCTAATAATTTTAGAATTCTTGCACCAACAGTATTTTAGTTAAAGAAATAATGCGGTATAATATCAAATTACTATTTTATAGTTAAGTATTATAAAAATAAATAATAAACTTTAAAATATTTATCTTCTTTATATAATGAAAATATTATAAATATAAACAAAAAATAATGACAGAATTAACAAAAACACTTGTATTTTTAGATACAGAAACAACTGGTATAATAAAAGATAATAAAAATCAAATTATTGAAAATGGTGATTTAATCCAACTAGCTTATAGAAAATTAGAAAACTGAGAAAGTCTTGATGAAAATATTTTTGTAAACACTGACACAAAAATGGAAATTTGAGCTATGGCTACTCATGGTATTTACCCTTCTCTACTAGCAGAAAAATCAGAATGAAAATATTTAGCTGATGTTACAATTGATAACTCTATATTTGCTGATAACGTATTAATTGCTCATAATTCAATATTTGATATAGCAGTGCTTGAAAAAGCTAATGTATCATGTAGTGATCAAGTAATTGATACTCTAAAAGTAGTTAAAATATTACTTTCAGAAGGTGTATTAGAAGAAATTAAAGGTGATAATCCTGAGTATGTAAATATGCAATACTTAAGATATTACTTCGAATTATTTGAAATATTAGACAAAGATGGTAATCCAGAAGTTACAACTGCTCATGATGCATTTGGTGACGTAGTAGTATTGGAAAGAGTATTTCAAGAATTATTCAAAATCACAAAACAAAAGTTAAATATTTCAGATGATGAAATAATTGATCTTATGGTTCAAATGACTAATAAAGAATATCTTCTTATTAAAAATATGGCATTTGGTAAATATAGAGGTAAATCTTTTGAAGAAGTTTCAAAAATAGATGCAAAATACTTAGATTGGATTATTGATGCAGATTTCACTGATGATATCAAATATACTTGTAGTGTATGGCTAGGTGAAAGAGAAGATAAAAAATTCTTTAGCTAAAAAAAGACCTATTAATAGGTCTTTTTTTATTTTTTTTCAATAAATTATAATAACAATGTAATTAAAATTTGTATATTAATTTTAATTAAATAAGATATAAAATATTAGTTGAGAGTTATTTCTAATTAATACATTTATATTTTTATATTCATTGTTATGATCGGTATTATTAAAGTTCTAAAAGAAGGTTTTGGTTTCATTAAATCAGAAGAAAACGAAGGAGATGTATTTTTCCACGCAAACAACTTAATTGATGTTAATTTCGATGATTTAAACGAAGGAGATACTCTAAGTTTTGAAATCGGTGAAGGTAAAAACGGTAAACAACAAGCTAACGAAGTTACTTTAGTAACTACTGAAGAAGCGTAATTAGTTATTGATTATTAAAGAATATTCAAATAAAAAAACTACTATAATAATATAGTAGTTTTTTTATTCTTATAGATAAATTTAATACAAAAGAATTATAAATTTCAATATATGTTATATATATAATTTTTATATAAATATATTAAATATCAAATGGTATAAATAAAATACTTAAAATAATCTCTACTATAGTATAAAAAACTAATAAAAATCCTTGTATTGTTATTATTGATTTAGATTTGCATATGTCTTTTTTATTTAAATTAAATTTTCATTCTTTCGCTTCATCAATATATATTTTATCTTCTTTAGATATATCTTTGTTAAATAAAAATATAAAAAATGACATAAATTATATTATTAATATTGGATATGAATATCGCATAAAATTATTAGTTGCAATATTTATAACCCAATCTTGTCCTATTATATAGAAAATTAATGAAAAAAGCATAACTAAAAACATAATAACTATAATAGAAAACATATTCTTAATTATATCTACTCTTCATCTATAAAATAATAACAAATATATAACTAAAAATCAAACAATATTAGTTATTAAAAAGATTCTTATATCTAATATAAAATTACTAATTATAGATTTAACTTCTTCTTTTAATGATTTTCAAAATATTTTTATATCTTTCATTTCATTAATTCAACCATTGAATGCCTTATTTACTATTTCATCAGTTTTAATGAGTGTTTTATCTGTAATATTATCTTTTAAATCAATAATTTTATCGGTTAATTTAAATCTATCTAATACTTTTCAAACTTTATTTTCTTCAGATATCACTCAATCAAATGTATTACTCATTCATTCAATCCTCTCTTCAAACTTTCACTTTAAATACTGTTCTCATAATCAAGTAAAATATCACTGGTTGGAAAAAGTCATAAAAAATAATACTGAAGATATCCCTATTATTATAGCAGACAACATTTTAATCAATGATAAAATTATTTTTTTTATATGATATAATTAAATAAATATTTTATATTATATAAGTTTAATTTAAAAATCAAAAAGAGATATAAAGTAAACTACTTTATATCTCTTTTTGATTATTGTGTTTCTAAATGGTGGATCCACCGGGCTACGATCCCGGGACCTATCGCTTAAGAGGCGAGTGCTCTACCAACTGAGCTATGGATCCATTATTGGTGATTTTTCAACTTGTTGTTGAAATCTGGATTAGTCTATATATAATGGGTGAAATTGCAAACAAACTTTATAAATTTATATTAAAAATGAATCAATTAAAAGAAAATAACCCTTATATAGAAAAAATAAAAGATCATAAATATATTAATCAAGATTTATCTCTACTTCCTGAATACAAAGGAAGATGGAATGAATATTTTGCTAATAATAATCCTCTAAGATTAGAAATAGGAACAGGTTTAGGTAACTTTTTTAGTTGAGAAGTTCCAAAATTTTCTGATAGAAATTTCTTATGAATGGAAATAAAATTTAAAAGATGTTTTTTTACAGCAGAAAAAACTATAGCAAAATGAGGTGAAAATTTCTTAATTATTAGAGAGTTTGCACAAAAAATTGATTCTTTTATCTGAGATTGAGAACTAGAACAAACATATATATACTTCCCTGATCCTTGGGGGAAAAAAGATAGACAAAAAAAACACAGACTCATGCAAGCAGAATTCTTAGAAACATTATTCAAGAAAACTAAGAATTGAGGAAAGGTTATATTCAAAACTGATCATATTGATTATTTTAAAGACTCTTTAGAAGTAATTCAAAATCAATGAATTTGGGATATCCAAAATTTGAGTTATGATTATGAAACAGAAAATCCAGATTTTGATGTAACTAATATGACAGAATTTGAAACGATTCATAGAGCATTAAAAACAAAAATTAATTATTTAGAATTAATTAAGAATTAATAAAAAAACTAGATTATATATAATCTAGTTTTTTTTAACATTATTATTAAATAAATGTTTATTTTTAAAAAGATTTAGTTATTATATTAATATATATATTAATTAATAATAAAAAATATGAATTTAGATAAAATCGATATGGATAAAGCTCAAGTTATTATGGATGCTATTATCGCATATTCTGCTCAAATTGTTCCAAATATAATTGGTGCTATATTAGTACTATGGATAGGTTTCAAAATTGTAAACATACTCAATAGAATAGTTGCAACTATAATGGAGAAAAATGACTGGGATTTAATGTTAGAGTCATTTATATCTAGTTTAATAGCAATAATATTAAAAGTTATTGTAATTATAAGTGCTGCATGAATGATCTGAGTAGAAACAAGTTCTTTTGTAGCTATGTTAGCTGCTGCTTGATTAGCAATCGGTTTAGCTCTATCAGGAACTCTTCAAAATTTTGCTGGTTGAGTTATGATTCTTGCTTTCAAACCTTATAAAATTGGTGATTTTATCGAAGCTGGAGGATATTCAGGTTCTGTAAAAGAAATACATATATTTAATACAATACTATTATCAGGTGATAGAAAACAAATTATTATTCCAAATTCTGATATAAGTAATGCCTCAATGGTAAACTATTCTACAGAAAAAAGAAGAAGAGTTGATTTACAAGTATGAGTAAGTTATTCAGATGATTTAGATCTTGTAAAATCTACATTAAAAGAAATTTCAGAAGCTGAGTCTAGAATTATTCAAAAAGAAGGTATTACTATCGCAGTATCTGAACTCTGAGACAATGCAGTAATATTCAACTTTAGATTCTTCGTTAAGTCATCAGATTACTGGGGAGTTAGAGGTGATATCCTAGAGACAGTGAAAAAAACTTTCGATAAAAAAGGTATTTCTTTCCCATTTCCTCAAAGAGATGTTCATTTATATAAAGAGTCAAAATAATTGATTAAAATAAAAAAAATGCTATAATTAATTTATTATAGTATTTTTTTATACAACGAGATGAAACAACAAATAATATTTATTGAAGGACCAAGTACAGCTTGAAAATCTACAGCAGTTGGAACAATACTAAATAAGTATGATAGATTTTTTCATATAAACAAAGATAAAATTAAATGGTTAATTTCTGATTATCAAAATAGAGTAGACTGAGATAGAGAAATGCTAGGAGTTATATTGTTATCAATGTGTGAACACGCATTAAATAACTGATTAAGTTTAATAATAGAATGACAAAGGGAATTAGAAAAATCGATATTAGAATTATCAGAATGAAAAAACATTAATGTGAAATATATTAACATTG
>Ga0233426_10002276_pt1 | contig 16297 bp, 16 predicted proteins | sample SI_118_April2016_6_FD_179875 | JGI IMG/M metagenome (GOLD analysis project Ga0233426, IMG submission 179875) | Seawater microbial communities from Saanich Inlet, British Columbia, Canada - SI_118_April2016_10_MG | ecosystem: Environmental > Aquatic > Marine > Inlet | place: Canada: British...
TATCATTTTGACCAAAATATGAGGAATGCATACAAAGCTTCAACCTATAAAAACATTTTGCTGAAGCTTTACTCAATTTAAAAACCTTTAAATTGATTTTTATCTACCGCTTTTTCCATTGCATCTTGTTTTGTAATTAACCCACGATTGACTAAACCTTGAAGACATTGATCCATCGTTTGCATGCCGTGAGACATACCTGTTTGAATCGCACTGTACATTTGTGGAATTTTATCTTCACGGATCAAGTTTCTTATTGCAGGAATACCCAACATAATTTCATGAGCAGCAACACGTCCCCCGCCGACTTTTTTAATCAAGGTTTGAGAAATAACCGCTCGAAGTGATTCAGACAGCATAGAACGAACCATAGATTTTTCTTCACCGGGGAAAACATCAACAATACGATCAATGGTTTTTGGCGCTGAAGTAGTATGCAAAGTGCCAAACACTAAATGGCCTGTTTCAGCCGCTGTCATAGCTAAACGAATGGTTTCTAAATCACGCATTTCTCCAACAAGAATAACATCCGGATCTTCACGTAATGCACTGCGCAGAGCAGCCTCAAAACTTAACGTGTCACGATGTACTTCTCGTTGATTTATCAAACATAGTTTATTTTCGTGTACAAATTCAATAGGATCTTCAATGGTGAGAATATGATCATTTTTGCTGTTATTAATATAATCGACCATTGCAGCTAACGTTGTTGATTTACCAGAGCCTGTAGGTCCGGTTACCAAGACCAAGCCACGAGGCGTATCAGAAATATCACGGAAGATATCAGGGCAACCTAAATCATCAAGCGATAATATTTTACTAGGGATCGTACGAAACACCGCTGCAGGTCCGCGATTTTGATTGAAGGCATTTACACGAAAACGCGCTAAATTTGGCACTTCAAATGAAAAATCGACTTCTAAATTTTCTTCATACTCTTTGCGTTGGCGATCATTCATAATATCATAGACCAAAGCATTAACATCTTTCTCGTCAAATGCTGGGATATTAAGTTTACGCACGTCACCGTCAACACGAATTAATGGCGGACTGCCTGAAGATAAATGAAGATCAGATGCATTATTCTGCACACTAAAGGCAAGTAATTCGGTAATATCCATAAAAGACCTCTTAATAATTATTTTTTTAAATAGAAAGTAAGTTGAAACTAAATTGACACAAAACGATATAACACCCATTAAAGATAATATTGCAAAGATAAATCTGCAAATTTTAAATGCTTGCAACAAAGCAGAGCGTTCAATTTCGCAGGTTACCTTACTTGCCGTCAGTAAGACTAAAACCAGTGCCATGATTGAGCAAGCTTATCTTGCTGGACAACGAGAGTTTGGCGAAAGCTATATTCAAGAAGCTGTTGAAAAAATAGCAAACTTACAAAATTTGTCTGACATTGTCTGGCATTTCATTGGCCCAATACAATCAAACAAAACTCGATTAATTGCCGAAAACTTTGGTTGGGTACATAGTATTGACCGAATAAAAGTTGCAAAACGCCTTAATGATCATAGGTCTAGCCAAGATACTCCCCTCAACGTTTGTTTACAAGTCAATATTAGTGGTGAAGAAAGCAAGTCAGGCATTGCTATTGAGGATCTTGCGCAATTAGTAGCGTTTGTGAATAGTTGCAAGCATTTAACATTACGCGGATTAATGGCAATCCCTGAAAAGAATGCGTCATCAAATAGCTTCGAAAAAATGCAGCAACTTTTTATTAATCTGAAAAACGAACATTTCAGTATTGATACTTTATCAATGGGGATGTCAGGTGACTTAACAGCTGCTATTGCCAAAGGATCTACCATGGTAAGGGTTGGCTCTGCAATTTTTGGCGCAAGAGAAGATAAATAATTTTCTTTGGATAACAATCTATTTCACTTTCTTTCAATAGAATTAGTTACAATAGTGAAAAGTTTTATAGCATTCTATTACACCCTTTATTCTTCATAGGTATTTCATGACAAAAATTGCTTTTATTGGCGCTGGTAACATGAATAGCGCAATTATTTCTGGTTTAGTAAAAACAGGTTTTACTGCTCAAAACATTATCGTTTCTAACCCTTCACCAGAGAAACGACAAGCTTTGCAGCAGCAACTCAATATTCAAGAAACTGCTGATAATATTGAAGCCGCTAATTTTGCAGACTTTATCGTGCTGGGAGTTAAACCACATTTTGTTGCAGAGGTTTGTCAAAAAATCAGTCAAGAAATGGATGTCACTAACAAATGTTTTATTTCTGTTGCTGCCGGTTGCACGGTTGAACAAATGCAAAAAGCGTTAAATAAACCTTGTGCGATTATTCGTACAATGCCAAACACACCATCTCAGTTAGGTTTAGGTGTTACGGGGCTTTACGCTGATGAAAATGCTAATGATCAACAAAAACAAGTTGCTGAAGAGTTAATGAGCTCAGTAGGAATAATAAAATGGTTAAATACTGAAGCAGAAATCGATCACATTATTGCTGTTTCTGGCTCTGCTCCAGCATATTTTTTCTTATTCATGGAAGCGATGGAAAAAAAGGCGTTAGCATTGGGTTTTTCAGCCAAAGAAAGCCGAGAATTAGTGCAACAAACCGCGTTAGGTGCAGCCCAAATGGTGGTAAACAATGACATACCTATTAGCGAGTTACGCGAAAAAGTCACCTCAAAAGGTGGTACAACAAATGCTGCAATCAATTCTTTTATTGGTGATGGCTTGGAACAAATAGTAACAAATGCGATGGATAGTGCATTGGATCGCGCTAAAGAAATGGCGCAAAATAACGTTTAAATACATTTGAATTATTATTATCAATTATTAAGTTTTGGAGTAGTAGATGGAAGCCATTAATTTTTTGCTGGATTTTGCTTTTAATGCATTATTAATGCTATTAGTTTTACGCGTATGGTTACAACTCGTTCGCGCTGATTTTTATAACCCACTCAGCCAGTTTATTGTTAAAGTGACTAATCCTTTAGTCATTCCTCTTCGCCGTGTTATTCCCGGTTTCGGTGGTGTTGATGTTTCAACATTGTTATTAGCTTTTACCGTAGCGGTTTTAAAATTTGTTATAATCCCATTACTGAATGGCGGTGACCTTAACATTCTTTCAGCACTGTATTTAGGTCTTATTTATTTAATAAAACAATCAGGCATGTTGTTATTTATGTTATTGCTAGTAACAGCAATAATGAGTTGGGTTGTGCAAAGTTACAATCCTACTCAAGCAATATTACATCAATTAACAGAACCATTTTTGAAGCCTATAAAGCGGATAGTCCCAAGTTTTGGTGGTTTAGACTTGTCAGTGTTGATCGCATTTTTATTACTTAACGTGATAAATATTTTATTGTCTGGGTCAGTACCTGGTTGGGCAATGATATAAAAAGCAATATACATAAACAGGTTTTGTAAACATTTGATCTATAAAACCTGCCTTATTAATGTATGAATAATTTAAGATAAATGAGGAACTCATTATGAAAAATTTATTACAAACCTGTTTATTTGTTATTTTAGTTTCACTGACTTTCGTTACTAACGTTTTTGCTGAAAACATGAAAAAAATGGGGACAATGCAAGTTCATTATATGGCGATTAATGCCACGTTTTTAACGCCCAAAATAGCAAAAGCTTATAATATTGAGCGTAGCCGTTTCAACGGTCTACTTAATATTTCAGTATTAGATGACACTAAAGATTCAACGCCTGCAAAAAAAGTCATCATTCAAGGTAAGGCACGTAATGATCTTGGCCAAATTAAAACCCTTGAATTTGACGAAGTAGAAGAAGGTGATGCTATTTATTATTTAGCACAAATTAAATATAACGACCAAGAAACCTTCTATTTTGATATCACTATTAGTGATGGCAAAGAAACTCAACAGCTTAAATTCAAACAAAAATTCTATGTTGATTAATCGCTAATCTCAGCCAACAAACAGATAAAATCAGGTTTAACCTGATTTTATTTTTTTCAACTTCAAATTATTCAGGGTAAAAAATGTCAACCATCGTATTAGCTACCGGTAACCAAGGTAAAGTAAAAGAACTTAGTCATTTATTAGCCGCGCATAACATTGAAATAAAACCACAAAGCGAATTTAATGTGTGTGAAGTTGCAGAAACAGGAACAACTTTTGTTGAAAATGCCATTATCAAAGCGCGTCATGCCGCAAAAATCACTGGCCTTCCCGCAATAGCTGATGATTCAGGATTAGAAGTTGATGCTCTCCTTGGTGAACCAGGTGTTTATTCTGCCCGCTATGCCGGAGAAAGTGCGAGTGACAACGATAATACAGATAAACTGTTACAAGCCTTAACAAATACACCTGATGAGCTTCGTACAGCACGTTTTCATTGTGTGCTGGTTTATATGAAACATGAGAGTGATCCAACGCCAATAATTTGTCATGGTGTCTGGGAAGGTACAATTACCCGTGAAAAAATGGGCGAACAAGGTTTTGGTTACGATCCGGTATTTTGGCAAGAATCGCAACAAAAGACTTCAGCACAATTATCTCGTGACTTAAAAAATAGCTTAAGCCATCGCGGTCAAGCACTCGCGAAACTTGTTCAACATTTTGGTGTGAAATAATAATGTTACAGGCACCACCACTGTCTTTATATATCCACATACCTTGGTGTGTGGAAAAATGTCCCTATTGTGATTTTAATTCCCATGCATTGAAATCAGCTGTTCCAGAGGAAGAATACGTAAAACATCTTATTGAAGATTTGGATGCAGACATTGCAAAGTTTTCGCTCAGTTCTCGCCCTCTCCATACCATTTTTATTGGCGGTGGCACACCCAGTTTATTCTCCGCTCAAGCGATAGAAAGCTTATTGACCCAAGTACTTGAACGCTTCGAACATCAAGAAGATATTGAAATAACGTTAGAAGCAAACCCTGGCACAGTAGAAGCTGAGAAATTCATTGGTTTTTTTAATGGTGGTGTATCACGGCTTTCAATAGGTGTACAAAGTTTTGAATCTGACAAACTGATCAAGTTAGGCCGTATACATGATAGCAACCAAGCTAAAAAAGCAGCAGAGTTAGCTTATTCATGTGGTATAAAAACCTTTAATTTAGATTTAATGCATGGTTTACCTCAGCAGAATATTGCTAATGCCCTTGATGATATAACTACTGCGATATCACTTAACCCAACACACTTGTCTTGGTATCAGCTAACGATTGAACCTAATACTGCTTTTCATTCTCGTCCTCCAAAATTACCTGAAGACGAAGTTCTATGGGATATTCAAGACCAAGGTTTCGCATTACTAGCAGAAGCAGGTTATCAGCAATATGAAATTTCAGCTTTCAGTAAGCCTGGCTTTGAATGTCAGCATAATATCAATTACTGGCAATTTGGTGACTATCTTGGCATAGGTTGTGGCTCACATGGCAAGATCACCGATCCGGTTAGTAATAAAATATTTCGCACGATAAAGGTTAAACACCCTAAAGGTTACCTCGATACAAGTCGTCCGCACCTTGACCACTTAATAGAAGTAAGTGCAGAAGAATTACCCTTCGAATATATGATGAACAGGCTTCGGTTACATGAGTGCTTCAGTTTAGAGGAATACGAGCAGAGAACAGGATTATCTATTGAAACTATTTTACCAAACTTGCAAATAGCCAAGCAAAAAGAATTGATGATAGAAAACACTGATGGCACTTGGCAAGTCAGTAAGTTAGGTCACCGCTACTTAAATGATTTGCTTGAGATGTTTTTATAATGTTAACCCTAACCAGCGAAGAACAGCAAACATTCGACAAGCAATTTATGCTTCGTGCATTCGAGTTGGCCCAACAAGCGGAAGCCATTGACGAAATTCCTGTTGGCGCGGTGGTTGTAGCAAATAATGAAATTATTAGTGAAGGGTATAACCAATCGATTACGCTAAACGACCCATCTGCACATGCTGAAATGGTCGCTATTCGCCAAGCAGGAGCAAAATTACAAAACTATCGTCTACTCGATTGCACTTTGTATGTAACGTTGGAGCCTTGTCCAATGTGTGCAGGCTTATTGGTTCATAGCCGAATTAAGCGTGTAGTTTATGCGACAGCAGATTTAAAAACAGGTGCAGCAGGTAGCGCCTTTAATTTACTGTGTGATGAAAAGCATAACCATCAGATAGAATTAGCTTCAGGAATTATGGCAGAAGAGTGCAGCCAATTACTTTCAGCTTTTTTTAAACGTCGAAGAGCAGAGAAGAAAGTACTAAAACAAAAAGCTAAGTTGGCATTAAAACAAACGCTTTAATAAAGGCTATACTTATGAAAGTTCACAGAATTAGGAAGCCTAATTGAAATTTCTTTTTTACGTGTTTTTACTATTATATGGTATTGCTCATTCTGTTAATGCCAATGATGAAATAAAAGTTTACCAATACAAGTCATCCAGTGGGATCAGCTCTTTTTCTGATATACCACCAATAAACACTAGTTTTCAACAATTACGCATCGGTTGTTTTGCCTGTAAACTTAATTCTTTAGTTAATTGGCATAATACGCGTTTATTTCTAAATCACTTCAATAAAACAATCAATCAACAAGCACGACTCTATAAAATTGATCCTGCCCTTATCCGGGCAATTATTCATGCAGAGTCTCACTTTGATCCATCAGCATTATCTAAAACGGGTGCACAAGGTTTAATGCAATTAATGCCTGCAACGGCAAAAGAATTGGGAGTGAAAAATTCATTTAATGCTAAGCAAAATATCCAAGCCGGAAGTAAACATTTAGCTCGTTTGATAAGAAAATATGGTGGAAATATCACTCTAGTTTCAGCGGCATACAACGCAGGCGAAGGTGCGGTAAAAAGATATAAAGGAGTGCCCCCTTACCCTGAAACCAAGGTTTATGTAGAACGCATAAAAATTTTACATAATCGTTATTTATCTAATATTTAAGTTTACTCAGTACTTTGTCCCTTATTGTACCAACGAATAAGTTCTTTTTGATCAGCAGGTGCATCTTCACCATTTGCTATTTTACTGAGCGCTTGTTTCGATAATAATTGCTCAACTTTATCTTCAATCTTGCTGAGTGCGCTGTAAAAAGCAGCTGTTTCATCATCAGTTAACACACTTTCTAGTTCTCTTGAGCGCAATTCCATAGCGGCCGTTAGTTTAACGTAAATGTCTTTTCCTTTTTCATTTAGTGCCAATATTTTAATGTTTTTACTTTGTTTATCTCGACGAATATCTATTAAATTTTTCTTATCTAGCGCTTTTACTGCTCGACTTACATTATATGAATCAATACGAGATTGGTAAGCAATATCAGCCGAATTTATGGGCATATACGAACCAATGTTTAATAAAACTCTCATTTCTCTAGGCTCTAAATCACATAGTTCACGGATTTTCCAATCTCGATTTAAAGCCAATAAATTACTCACAACAGCAACCCTAAAAGGTAGATGCGTTGTTAAATCTAATGGCTCAGCTATTTCTTGCGTTAGAGTGAAAGCCTTACTTCTGGCTGATTTAGTAATAGGAATCTCTGCGGGAAATTAAGTATTGTTTGCTACTTTATCATTAACGTTAGGTAAATAACATGGAACAAATATAAGAGACAATAATGATAAATATAAGATACACAACCAAAGGTTTTGTTATAGATAAAAATTATCGCCTCGTATTAAGCTAGGTAAATCAGATTAAAATCATTACTTCCTTACAATTTGTTAATTATAAGAAAGTGGCAATTTCATTAATTGGTTTCTTAACTTGAGCATGATTTGGAACCGTCGCATCATGACTTGGATACCCAGTAATAAGTAACATGTAAGCGCGATCGTTTTCAGGTCGTCCGCAGACTTTACTTAAAAAAGACATGGGTTTAGGCGTATGTGTTAGCGTAACTAAACCTGATGTATGTAAGGCGTTAATTAAAAAGCCTGTCGCAATTCCAACAGACTCATGCACGTAATAGTTGGTATTCTTTTCTTCAGAACTTATACCACCTTTCTTTTGGCTAAAAATAGCAATAAGCCATGGAGCATGTTCTAAATAAGGCTTATTGGCGTCTGTTCCAAGGGCTTTCAAAGCCCCTAACCATTCTTCCCCTGCTCGACCTTCATAGAAGCCACGTTCATGGTATTCGGCTTGTTCTCTAATTTGCTTTTTTATGTCGCTACTATGTACCGCTACAAAATGCCAAGGCTGATGATTAGCACCACTGGGTGCAGTCGCCGCCGCTTTAATACAGTTCTCAATAATTTCTTTAGGTACCGGTCGGTCACTAAAACTACGAATACTATGACGACGTTTTATATCAAGATAAAAATCCTCAGATCGTGAGACCATTTCTTCTACTGGGTATTCAATATAATCATTAAGCGGGGTTGAGTCGTGGTCTTGCATAGATACTTCATCCTTTTTACTGCTAATAGTGAAAGGATATAACACTCAAAAGATATTGCAAGTGCAATATCTTATGAGTGTTAAATTAAAGCATAAACGTTAGATTCATACGCTTAATCAATAAATAATGGAATAGAATCAAAAAAGACGCCGAAGCGTCTTTTTAAAGGGTATAAACTTAATTATCGATTAACCAATAAATGCACGCGCATTACGGAACATGCGTACCCAAGGTGAATCTTCTTGCCATTCATCTGGATGCCATGAGTTAGCTACCGTTCTAAATACACGTTCAGGATGAGGCATCATAATAGTAACACGGCCATCTGTAGTGGTTAGTGCAGTAATACCGTCAGGCGAACCGTTCGGATTAGCTGGGTACGTTTCAGTAACTTGACCATAGTTATCAACATAACGCATTGAAACCGTACCTGAATCGTTCGCTTCTCCTATAGCTTCTTCAGAGCTAAACTCTGCATGACCTTCACCATGAGAAACAGCAATAGGCATACGAGAACCTGCCATGCCTTTAAATAACACTGACGGGCTTTCTTGTATTTCAACTAATGAGAAACGTGCTTCAAAACGTTCTGATTTATTTTGTACAAAGTGTGGCCATGCTTCTGAACCAGGAATAATCTCTTTCAAATTAGACAACATCTGACAACCATTACAAACACCTAATGTGAATGTATTTTCGCGTTCAAAGAATGCAGTAAACATTGCTTTTGCGTTTTTGTTAAATAATATTGATTTTGCCCAACCTTCGCCAGCGCCTAATACGTCACCGTACGAGAAACCACCACAAGCCACTAAACCATTGAAGTCAGCTAAATCAGTTCGGCCAGATAAAATATCAGACATATGAACGTCAATTGCTACAAAGCCAGCACGGTCAAAGGCGGCTGCCATTTCAACATGCGAGTTAACACCCTGCTCACGTAAGATAGCAATCTTAGGATTAGAGCCTTTAAGTGCATCTTGTGCAATTAACTTAGCAACTATATCTTCATTGATATCAAAGGTAAGTTCAGCACTTAAACCTGGGTCTTCAGTGTCGAATTTTACGTCATGTTCTTGTTGTGCACATTCAGGGTTATCACGAAGTGACTGCATTCTATACGTTGTTTGTGCCCATGTTGTACGGTAATAAGTACGAGAGTTTTCAAGTACAACTTCACCATTTCGACTGAAACGAATCGTATCTTCATTATTGATACGTCCAATATCAGTACAACAGTCTTCAATACCATGTTCAGCGAATACCGCATGAATAGCATCAGCATCACTTTCACGAATTTGAATTACAGCACCTAATTCTTCACTAAACAATACATCTACGTCATTACCAGAAGTAGACGTAAATTCAGTTAAATCTATATCTACACCTGTGTGACCTGCAAAAGCCATTTCAACAACAGTTGTAAATAAACCACCATCAGAAATATCATGATAAGCAATAAGCTTTTCGTCACGAACAAGCGTTTGCATCGCGTTGAAGAAACCTTTTAAGGTTTCAGGGCTATCAACATCTGGCGTTTCGTTGCCAAGGTGCTTATAAACCTGTGCTAAACATGAACCACCTAAACGCTTTTTACCTTTTGATAAATCAATAGCAACAATTCGAGTATCGCCTTGATCTATTCTTAATTCAGGCGTAACGGTTTTACGAATATCTTCAACAGCACCAAAAGCTGTAATGATTAATGACATAGGCGAAGTCACTGACTTCTCTACAACACCAGCGTCAGTATTTTCAGACCACTTAGTTTTCATCGACATTGAATCTTTGCCAACAGGAATTGTTAAACCTAGTGCTGGACAAAGTTCTTCACCGATGGCTTTCACCGCTTCGTATAAACCAGCGTCTTCACCAGGGTGACCCGCTGGAGACATCCAGTTAGCCGACAATTTAATACGGTTCAAATCGCCGATATCTGTACCAGCAATGTTGGTTAAAGACTCAGCGACAGCTAAACGAGCAGAAGCGCCGAAGTTCAATAAAGCAACAGGAGTTCTTTCACCTAAAGACATTGCCTCGCCGTGATAAGAATCAAGAGCAGAAGCAGTAACACCACAATCAGCTACGGGTACTTGCCAAGGGCCGATCATTTGGTCACGATTAACCATACCCGTTACCGAACGGTCACCAATGGTAATTAAGAAGGTTTTTTCTGCAACTGTCGGTAAAGATAAAATACGATCTGCAGCATCAGCTAACGTAATATTAGCTAAAGAGAATTTATCTCCTTCAGTTTTTTCAGTTGCTACGTCTTTGAATATTTTAGGTGTTTTACCTAATAAAACATCAAGCGGTAAATCAATTGGCGTATCTAATTTATCGTTACCTTCAAAATGTGAATCAGCAACAGTTAAGTGCATTTCTTCTGTTGCTCGACCAACAACTGCATATGGTGCGCGTTCACGTGCACAAATTTGCTCAAAGGCTGCTAGGTTTTTATCTGAAACTGCAATAACATAACGCTCTTGAGATTCATTACACCAAATTTCATGCGGTGCCATACTACGTTCATCATTAGGTACGTTGCGCAGTTCAAAAACGCCACCTCGACCACCATCAGCAACTAATTCAGGAAAAGCATTTGATAAACCACCAGCCCCCACATCATGAATAAAAGCGATTGGATTTTCTTCGCCTAACTGCCAACACTTATCGATAACTTCTTGACAACGACGTTCCATTTCAGGATTTTCACGCTGTACAGAAGCAAAATCTAAACTTTCAGCTGATTGTCCTGACGCCATTGAAGAAGCAGCACCGCCACCTAAACCAATGTTCATTGCTGGACCACCTAGAGCAATCAAGTTAGCGCCAACGATAATTTCACGCTTTTGAACATGTTCGTCACGAATGTTACCTAAACCACCGGCAAGCATAATCGGCTTATGGTAACCACGTACTTCAACACCGTTAAAAGAATTAACTTCTTCTTCGTAAGTACGGAAGTAACCTAAAATTGCTGGACGACCAAACTCATTGTTAAATGCCGCACCACCTAAAGGACCTTCCATCATTATGTCTAATGCTGACACGATACGACCCGGCTTACCGAAATCGGTTTCCCACGGTTGTATAAAGTTAGGAATACGTAAATTTGATACTGAAAACCCAACTAAACCGGCTTTAGGTTTTGAACCAATACCTGTTGCGCCTTCATCACGAATCTCACCACCCGAACCTGTAGCAGCACCTGGGTAAGGAGAAATAGCTGTTGGATGATTGTGTGTTTCAACCTTCATTAATATTTGAATATCTTCATGGTGGTATCCATAAACATTCGTTTCGGGATTTGGGAAGAAACGACCACCTTTATTACCCACCATAACGGCTGCATTATCTTTATAAGCACTCAGTACGTAGTCTGGATTAATTTCATGAGTGTTACGGATCATTTTAAATAATGATTTTGGCTGTTTTACGCCATCGATTGTCCAATCAGCGTTGAATATTTTATGACGACAATGTTCAGAGTTTGCTTGGGCGAACATATAAAGTTCGATGTCGTGTGGATTACGACCTAATTTGGTAAAGTTTTCGAATAAGTAATTAACTTCGTCATCAGCTAAGGCTAAACCTAATTCAACATTTGCAGTGACTAATGCATTTTTTCCACCATTTTCAATATCTATAGCGGTTAATTCGCCTGGCTCAGCCGTAGCAAATAAAGATGTTGTTTCTGATATTTCAGTAAAGACGACTTCCATCATACGATCTGAAATTAAATGATTAAGCTGAACTTGCTGATCTGCACTCAAGTTGTCACTAGTGATGTAATAAGCAATACCACGTTCTAAACGAGTCACTTTAGCTAAACCACAGTTATGTGCAATATCTGTCGACTTTGATGACCAAGGAGAAATAGTACCTGGACGAGGAGTTACCAATAAGAACTGACCTACCGGTTCATGCTCTTCAATGGTGGGTCCATACTTAAGAAGTTGTTGTAAGACTTGAAACTCTTCGTCGTTAAGATCTGATGAGATATGCGCAAAATGCGTAAATTCAGCATAAATTTCTGAAACAGGAAGTTGTAATTCAGCACATTGAGCTAATAATTTTTTAACTCTAAAGTCTGAAAGTGCAGGAGTACCGCGAAGGGTTTTCATCAACATCGTCATAAACGTAATCACCAGTTTAGTTTTATTTTTGCCACATTCAGTGTCAAAAATAATGGAAGAAAAAATCGCGCGTATTATAATTGATATTAAGGGTTTTGATAAGCCTTAAAAGGCTAACTTCAAAAGTTAATCGCTATAATTCATAAAAAGTACTTTGAATAAAACAGGAATCACGACACAATGATATTCGATGATAAAATTAAATTTTAAAATAGCTAAAAAAATCAGCAAGTTTGCAAGCTTACTTTTCATAAGCGTTTTTTTACTATTCGGCTGTCAGCCTAAAGAAAAAAATGCCAGTTTGCAGCGAATAATTGAACGCGGCTATATTTCCGTGGGTACAATTTATGGCCTGACAAGTTATTACCTCGAAGCAGAGGGCCCTGCTGGATTTGAATATGAATTGGTCAGAAAGTATGCCGACACTTTAGGCGTAGAATTAAAAGTTGTACCAAGTTACAGCCTTGAGGAACTCTTTAATAAATTAGACAGCGGCGAAGTTGATATTCTCGCAGCAGGTTTGGCTGTTACCAACAAAAGACGTCAACAGTATAATTTCTCGCCTAGTTACGACGACATCAGCCAAAAGCTTGTTTTCAAACAAGGTGGGATCCGTCCACGAAAATTAAAAGATTTAACAGGTAATCTTCTCATCATGGCGCATTCAAGTCATGAAGAAAACTTAGTCCAATTAAAAGAAAACAACAGTGAATTAAATTGGCAAGCTAGTGATGAGTTTGATAGTGAAGAACTCTTGTTAAAAGTGTTAGCAGAAGAAATAGACTATACCATTATCGACAGTAACACCCTCGCGGTTAATCGCCGCTATTACCCTGAAATAAGTATTGGCTTCACAATAAAAAAATCACAACCGGTCGCTTGGGCGGTTAAAAAGAATAACGATCAGTCAATTTATGCGAGTCTCATAGAGTTTTTTGGCAAAGTACATCACGACGGTACATTACTCGCCCTTGATGACAAATACTATGGTCATGTTGAAGAATTCAACTATGTTGATACGCGTGAGTTTATCAAAGCAGTAGAAAAGAAATTACCAAAATATCAACCACTTTTTGAAAAGTATGGTCAAGACCTTGATTGGCGCTTACTTGCAGCGATTAGTTATCAAGAATCTCATTGGAAGCCTCATGCACGCTCTTATACCGGTGTGCGAGGCATGATGATGTTAACATTGCCAACAGCAAAACAAATGGGTATAAAAAGCCGGTTAGATGCTGAACAAAGTATTCGTGGCGGTGCAAAATACTTCAAACAAATGATAGATAGAATGCCTGACAGAGTCCCCTTGCCTGATAGATTATGGTTCGCCCTTGCCTCATATAATATTGGCTTAGGTCACTTGAATGACGCGCGTAAAATTACAGAAAAACTAGGTGGTGACCCCGATAGATGGGTAGAAGTTAAAGATCGTTTACCTTTATTGAAACAAAAAAAATATTATAAATTTACAAGGTATGGTTATGCGCGTGGTGATGAAGCAGTAAATTATGTTGAAAATATCAGACGTTATTACGATACTCTCGCCTGGATGGATAACAAGTCCAAAGAAAGTGTACTTCCACCTGCAGAAATAGAAACAGTCACGATTACAGAATAAATGCTTCTAGCTGATAAATTGTCATAAAAATGCAACAAAGTTTAGTAATACTCAATCAACAAACAACTTTACTGTAGAGATAGCATGAACAATAGAATCAGACGACAAGTACAAAGCACACACAGAAAAAGACAACTGCAGCGCCAGAAGCAGAAAATAAACACACGACGCCTAGCGCTATTTTTAACTGAAAATCAATAAACTATCGAATACTGGTTTTCAGCGGTAACACGTTAAATATGTTTACCACGCGTCCATGACGAGTTTGATAACAAGCGTTCGCCAGCATCAACGGCTCCTGTTTCCATGGTTGTTCCCATGGAGTCATTCCAACGATTTAAATAACCAAATAAAGATATAACACCAAGAATTTCTACAATTTCACCATCATCCCAATACTTATGAAGTTCTGTAGAAATAGCATCATCAACAGCATTAGGCACACTTGAAGCTGCAAGCGCAAATTCAAAAGCTGCTTTCTCTCCTGCACTGTACATTTCACTTTCTCTAAAAGACCAAATATTAGCGAGTCGCTCATCATTACCACCATAACGCTCAGCCGCTAGAATTGTATGTGCTTCACAATATCGACACCCAGTATTGGCACTGGTAATGTAGCCAACTAGTCGTTTTTGCTCAGACGTAACACTGCCATCATTTGCCATAACCGCCATATTCAAATTTATAAAAGCCTTAGCAATCGCTGGGCGACGCTGCATGGTTAAGACACTGTTTGGGCAAAAACCTAAAGTTTCATTAAAGAAACGTGCTAACTCGGTAACTTCTTCATTTTCTTCTGTCGATAGCGGGGTAACTAATGGCATATTAATCTCCAGTTATTAGTAATATTTATGGATAGTAAGATCAATATAAACCACAGATGTTGCAATTGCAATATCTGTGGTTTTCTTCAACAAAGTTTAAAATCACTTGCATGGTTTCTTAATTACACTATTATATTGCGCACAAGTTAATTTTAAGCAATTTAAATTAATCACTCCATACAAGGTTAATATCATGTCTATATTGAATAAGAAAATGCCATTACTCTCTGGCGATATGCAAGATTTGTCAGAATACCAAGGCAAAGTAGTGTTAGTTGTTAATACGGCAAGTAAATGTGGCTTTACAAAACAATACGAAGGCTTAGAAGCTTTATATACTAAATATAAAGATCAAGGCTTGGTCGTTTTAGGATTTCCATGTAATCAATTTGGCGAACAAGAAAAAGGCGCTGATACAGAAATAGCTGCTTTTTGCCAGAAAAACTATGGCGTTAATTTCCCAATGTTTTCTAAAATAGAAGTAAATGGAGATAATACCGCTGAGTTATATCAAGAGCTAAAAGTTGAGGCTCCAGGCATTATGGGCACAAAAAAAATCAAATGGAATTTCACTAAATTTCTAATCAATAAAGAAGGAAAAGTTGTAACTCGTTATGCACCTCTCACTAAGCCTGAAGCTTTAGCGACTGATATTGAAGCTGCATTAGCATAATTATTGATGAAAAATAAAGAAAAAGGGTTGGACAACTTTCCTGCCCTACATTTAGATAAGCAGTTTTGCTTTAGTTTATACAGCTTATCTCGCCGTGTAATTCAGAGTTATACCCCACTGTTAAAACCGCTGGATTTAACCTATCCACAATATTTAGTGTTATTAGTTTTATGGCAGAAATTAGAAAACGAGATACGCACAATATCTGTGAGTGAGTTAACAACAGAATTAAAATTAGATACTGGCACTGTTACACCATTATTAAAGCGTATGGAAAATAAAGATTTACTGAGTAGAACACGCAGTAAGAAAGATGAACGAATTGTAATCGTGGAATTATCGGCAAAAGGTCTATCCTTGCGAGAGCAAGCAAAAAAAATACCTCAATCATTACTTTGCCAATCCACTGTTGAGCCCAAAAAAGTGATTGAACTTCGCGAGCAATTACAGCAAATGTTGGCTTTATTGAATTGAAAAACTCTACAGCTCAAGCACGAATATAGTCTTTGACTTGTTTTCAATTAAATACACAGTAAAAATTAAAAAACCTCAGTTACAGTAATGTAAATGAGGTTTTAAACGGCTAACGTCCAACAATAACTTAGTTAACGAGTTAACCTTTACGCCAAGTTGTTTTGCCTGCACTGTCTTCG
>Ga0233426_10002277_pt1 | contig 16291 bp, 19 predicted proteins | sample SI_118_April2016_6_FD_179875 | JGI IMG/M metagenome (GOLD analysis project Ga0233426, IMG submission 179875) | Seawater microbial communities from Saanich Inlet, British Columbia, Canada - SI_118_April2016_10_MG | ecosystem: Environmental > Aquatic > Marine > Inlet | place: Canada: British...
TAATAATATCTAATATTTTATCTTTGTTTTTCATAAATATTACTTTTTAAGTTTTTCTAAAAATTGAACTAAATCTTTTTTTAATTTTGCCGTTAATTCCATTTTTTTATTTCTACCATAATGGAAAAATTCTATTTTCCATGCATGAAGTGCTTGTCTTTGAAGACCATATACTCTTGAGAAATAAGCATTCATTTGTTTATCTCAATATGATCTATCACAAATAATAGGATTTCAAATTGCAGCCATATGAACTCTGATTTGATGCATTCTCCCTGTTTCTATTTGTACTTCTACTTCTGATAATATTATATCTCATTGTGGTCATTTTACTTTATGTTCTGCTATTTTTTTATAGTGAGAAATTGCAGTTTGTCCTGACTCTGATACTTGTACTTTTGCTTCATTTTTAGCATTTTCAATTCTGAGTAATTTTTTTGTAATTGTTCATGATTCTCTCGAGAGTTTTCATAATACTATTGCGTAATATGTTTTTTCCACTTTTTCATGAGATTTAAAATCATTTACCAATCTTGATAGTATATCTTTCTTTTTAGCTATCATGAGAATACCAGAGGTATCTCTATCTATTCTATGAATAAGTGATGGCTTAAATGTAAGTGAGTTTAATTTGTCCCCTAAGTAATCTTGTACTTGAGCAATAATATTTGTTTCTTTTGTTTTATGATCTCCTGGATGAACATTTATTCCTGTTGATTTATTGATAATAAATAAATCTCCATCTTCAAAAACTATATCTGCTTTATCAAATTTAATTCTTTCTCATTCTTCCGGTAAATTAGTATTTTTTTGTACTTGTTGTAATTCAGTAAATTCGCTATCAGTCAGGAATATTTTTATTTCATCTCACTGTTGAATTTTATACTCGTTATCTCTTTTTTTAAATTTTCCTTGAGATTCTTCAAATTTAACTTTAATTTTATCTTTTCTATTAAACTTAAAAATAAGTGTTTTTGAAGCATTTGGAAGAAGTTTTTTCAAAAATTTATCAAGCCTTTGGTTTGCATCATTTTCTGTGATTGTGAATTGTTTCATTCATGTTTTTTAGCAATATATTGCGGGAATTATATAAATTTTTATAAAAATTGCAAAAATAAAAAAATCCCGAATATATCGAGATTTTTATTGAAATACAGCGAAATCAAATGCTTGATTGGTTGAAAGTTGTGGTACTTTTATATCCATTGCTTTCTTATAACCATATGATTTTCATTCAGTTTTAATTTGTGAATATCTTCATGGAACATCAACAGGAGTTGGTCAACTATTTTTAAAACTAATTTGATACTCTAGATATGGTATTATTCATGAGGCACTATCTTCTAATGAATTTACTATAGACATTTTTAACACAGGCCTAGTAACCACTCATCAAACGCAAGAATCATTACTAAAAAACTCTTGAATAGTACAACTTACTCAATCCAGAGTTAAACCATCTCTATTTCAAATAGAAATAGGACTTCAAGCATTTATCATATTAGATGTTATAAAGTTGTTATTACTTGTTGATCCACTTGCATTTAATACTACTGGATTTCATCATCAATCTAATCAACTTACAATCCAGTTTACTATTATATGATTTGATCAACTTAATGATTTCGTTCATGATCATTCAATATCCGGAACTCTAAATGTAAAATCTGTTTGTCAAAAATCGATAGAACTTATTTTTACTCCAGCATTATCAGTTAAAGATAATTGGATTGGAGTATTAGCATCAAACATATTCCAGTTTTTATCACTTTGTTCAGTATTTCATTCTCATAATGGAGGAATAGTATCAGTCATTGAAATTAAATCATATTTAGATCATGTTGCTCAAACTGACATTATTGTACTCCTTCAATATCAATCTTCAGTTTGTTGAGATAAATCCCATAAACTTTCTTCTATTCAACTATATGCATGATAATAAGCTGCAGATCAATTTTCTACATCTTTTACATTACGTGAAAATGGAATAATAAATTCTAATATTAGCAATGCAATTAAACTAATAACTACTGTTATTCACATTGCTAACACTATAGAAAATCATTTATTTGATGCTTTTATTTGTTTCATATTCTAACGGGTAAATATATCAGTTAAATTTATTGTTGTTGCTACTTTATATTCTTTAGGAGTTCATTTTATTTTTTTTCTATCTTTCCATGCAGGCATAATTCATAATTGAATCCTTACGTATTCAGAAACATTTTGATCTTCATCAGCGATTTTCCATCACCTTCCAGTATCAACATTAGGATGTGGAAAAACTTTAAATTCTGTAACATGCATGTTATCTGGAAATAAATTTTGCCAATATAAGTCTGGGTCATTATATGATCAAGCTATAATGTCTCATCCAATAAATTCTGGTGAAATAATCCAAGTATCGATGACTCCATCATATTCAGTAATATCTGATGTTCCATCTACATGATCCATTCACCAATCTCTTCATTCTAATTTTAAGTATTGAATAGTTCATATACAACTTCATGTATAACTAATTCAATCTAATGATGTACATGGAATTGGAGGTCAATTAGTATCAGTTTTTACCATATATCTGAAAAATGTTCTTTGTCTTTTTACTCCATTAATCAAGTATAACTCTTTTGTATCAGCTCATAAAGTAAATACATCCGGTCAATCTCATAAGAACTCATCATCATCATCTCATCTAGGTCAATTAATTCAATCTTCATCTCATCAATCTCAATCATTATTAGAGTTATAGTCTATAAACTGAAAACTATATTGTCAATAAGCCTGTGGATAACCATTAAGAAATGAATTATTTTGATTATAACAACCATCTCAAATAGTTATAAGTGGACTTGTACAATAATAAAATTCTGCTGGTAAATTTGGTACTCAACCATATGGTATTTGATTCACAGGAAATATTGTTCAAACAAGTCAATTTATAGAATAATTTCCAAATCATGTAGATTGTTCGTAGTGACCACTCAAATATGGTGTACCATGAACAGATGTTCATGGTATATATTTATTTCTGATTTTTCTTGCAAAATATTCTTCAAAGTCTACGGTTCATCAATATTTAATCATTTCAAATAACTTCTCACTGAAATAGAGAGCTTGTTTTTGAGTTTGTGTTTTTTGAATCAGACGTATTTTTCATACTCAAATAGATGCTAATGCCTCAAATGCAGAAACCATAATAATAGAAACTACTATTACTCATAATAGTACCTCAATAAGAGTAAAACCTGTTGTATTTTTTTTCTGTAACATATCTATTATTTTTTGAAAATATAATTAATTAAATCAGCTGGAAATGAAAATATTTTATATAAATTTGGTTTCTTCCAAAAATATATTGGCCACTTTTTAAGAATGAATGTTAAAGTGTTAAAAAAGTAATTATTTTTAACTTTATTTTTTTTCATTGAAAATAAAACTTTGAAAGATCGAAAAAAACTTAATATGAAACTCCAAAATAAAGCTAATATATCAAATACCTTGCTATGGATTACTTTTTTTTCAGTCATATTTTTTGATAACAATAAAAACTATTAAAAATATTATAAACTATTTGCAAAAATATCAAATATATATAATGTTTTTGTAATTTAAAAAGTAATTCCTCCAACTTATATGAACTATAGATCAAGATGAAAAGAAAGAAAAATAAAATGATTGATGATTAAGTTTTTTCATTTATTTCGTTTTCGTAGTATTTATCTACACTTTTCTGAAAAAATAATATTACTCTGAAATATTTTATTATTTATAAGTTTATTTCAAAATTGGGTTATAAATACACAAACACAAAATACTTGGAATAGTTTTACATCAGTTGCTTGAAATGTTTGATTTCCTTTTTTCATATGAATATTATTAATATTTTTCTTTATTTTATCAAAAAATAATCAAAATAAATTAAAGCTTTATTCTAATATTTCATTCCAAAATCATTCATTAATCTGATTTTTTTGACTATTTATTATCCTAAGTGTAATAATGTCTATTAGTTTTATTCATTGATTTGTAACTTTTTCTCAAAACATAGTTTACTGAAATGGTACGATATTATGACTAACTTCATGAATCATTATTACATTATGAGCATACATAATGAGACAGCATTACAAGAAGAATAATGTTGAAATATTTGTAACTGAAACATGAGAAGTAAAAGAAAAGATATCAAATAAAAATAATATGACTTTACCATTTTAGTAAAAATAATATTTGACTTTTTCGTTAAAACAATTATATCTATATTAACTATAAAATAAAAAAATTGTGATGAATACAACTACCCTAGATAACACATGCATTATTGAATCTTTTGGTACAATCTTAAGCTCTCTATCTGAAAGAGAAAAGAATGTAATAGAAAGAAGAGTTGGTCTTAAATGAGATAGAGAAACATTACAAAATATTGGTTCTTCTTTTTCACCTGCAATAACAAGAGAAAGAGTAAGACAAATTGAAGATTCAGGTATTAAAAAAATCTGAAGAATCATTAAAACTACACTTTTGACACAAATTCAAGATAAATCTAAAGAATTTCTTACAATACATGGTGGAGTTTTATCAAAAGAAAAACTAATTAATATCATTATCAAAGATTTACAATTAGATACTACTGTAAATTCAGGTATATTAGAAGTAATTATTCAATCAGATTTTGAAATTAAAAAATCAAAACAAAAATTAGGTTGTAAAATATATTTCTTTTTACCAAATATATCTAAAACAACTATAGATATAGTTTATAAAGAAGGTATAAAAATCTTAAAAAAGAAAAAAGACGTATTAGAACAAAATGCTTTATATGAAACAATTCAAAATAATATAGCAGAAGAAGTAAATTTAACACTTGTAGATTCTATATTAGATCTATTTGAAGATATAGTAAAAGGTGAAGAAACTCTGATTGGTTTAACTAAATGGAAAATTCTAAACCCTAAAACTCTAAAAGATAAAGCTATTTATGTTATGAAAAAAGAAAAAGTGCCTATGCATTTTATCGATATTTCAAACAAAATTACTTCATACTTAGGTGAACATGTAAAAGTGAACACTATTCATAATGAATTAATCAGAAATAGTGAATTTGTACTAATTGGGAGAGGTATCTACGCATTAAAAGAATGGGGATTTGTTCCAGGTACTGTATTAGATGTAATCGTAAATGTTTTAAACACAAATGGTGAAGCTATGAGTACAGAAGAAATTACAAAAGAAGTTCTGAAAACAAGAAATGTAAAACAAACAACAATTTACATGAATCTTCAAAATAAATCAGTAGTTGAAAGAGTTGGTCGTAACTACTACCAATTAAAATCAGCATAATTAAATAAATAAAAAAATCTCGAATTCATTCGAGATTTTTTTATTTTTCAACTTTACATTCTCCCCTCTATCTATAAACTAATACAAATAATTAATAAGCAATAATAGTCATGAAAATTTTTGTATTTGATACGGAAACAACTGGTTTTATAAGTAAAAAAGAAACTGATTTAGATAAACAACCAAAAATTGTACAGTTTGCATGAATACTATGAGACCTCAATAATGGTACATTTGTTGAAGAAAAAAGAGTTAATATATTAGTTAACCCTTGAATCCCTATTCCATTTTGAGCATCTCAAGTACATCATATATATGATATTGATATAAAAGATGCTCCGAGTATAACTCAAGTAATGGATGAAATTCTAGAAAATATCAATACTCCTGATGTAATAATAGGACACAATATTGAATATGATCAAGATATGGTAAAATTAGAATTAAAGAGAATGCAAAAAGAGTATGCATATAAACCAAAACAGTCTATTTGTACTATGAAAACAACAGTAGACTACTGTGCAATTCAATGAAACTGAGCGAGATTTAAATATCCAAAACTATGAGAGTTACATAAAAAACTATTTGATCAGTATTTCGTTTGAGCACATGATGCAATGGTTGATGTTGAAGCAACATTAAGAAGTTTTGTAAAACTTGTGAATGAGTGAGTTATTACTCCAATAGAAACAAATGAAGAAGTAATGAGTTTATTTTAATAAAAAATTTAATATGACATATCACGATTTAATAAATGTAGAAGAATTTGCTAAAAGAGAATATTTTAATACTGACAGAGGTTGAGTAGCATTTTATTGTAAAGATTGTAAAAAATTAGTAGAAACAACTAGACCTGATACAAATGGATATACATTTGTATGTACAGTATGTGAAGGTAAAAATGTAGTTATAGGAACACAAGAATGATTAACTGATAATTATAAAAAGAGATAAAAGTATATAAAAGTTTTGACTTTTTATATACTTTATATACACTCTTTATATACTAATTAAGTATGTATCTTTAAAACTAATAAAATAACGATGAATAAACAAGATGCACTAAACAACGCTCTATCGATGATAGAAAAACAATTTGGGAAAGGTTCTATAATGAAACTATGAGACAAAGATGGTTGAATGGATATACAAACTACATCTTCTGGTTCATTAGGGTTAGATATAGCTTTAGGTGGTTGATATGCAAAAGGGAGAATTGTAGAAATCTATGGTCCAGAATCATCAGGTAAAACTACTCTTACTCTTCATGCAATTGCAGAAGTACAAAAAGCAGGTGGAACAGCAGCATTTATTGATGCAGAACATGCACTTGATCCATCATATGCTAAAAAAGTATGAGTTGATACTGATAACTTAGTTATTGCTCAACCAGATTATGGTGAACAAGCTCTTGAAATAGTAGATGCTCTTGTGAGATCAGCAGCTGTAGATCTCATTGTTGTAGATTCTGTTGCAGCATTAGTACCAAAAGCGGAAATCGAAGGTGATATGGGTGATTCTCATATGGGTCTACAAGCAAGACTTATGAGTCAAGCTCTCAGAAAAATTACAGGTGTGATTAATAAATCAGGTACAACGGTAATCTTCATCAACCAAATCAGAATGAAAATTGGGGTTATGTTTGGTTCACCAGAAACAACAACTGGTGGGAATGCTCTTAAATTCTATGCTTCTCAAAGACTAGATATTAGAAGAAAGGCAAAAATCGAAACTGGTACAGCTATGGATAAAGAAGTTCATGGGAACCTTACAAAGGTTAAAGTCATAAAAAACAAAGTTGCCCCTCCTTTTAGAGAAGCAGAATTTGATGTAATGTACAATGAAGGTATTTCAAAAGCTGGTGAAATCTTAGATATTGGTTCAAACTTAGAAGTAGTTAAAAAAGCATGAGCTTTTTACTCTTACTGAGAAACAAGACTAGGACAATGAAGAGAAAAAGCAAAAGCTTTCTTGAATGAAAATCCAGAAATGGCAAAAGAAATCGAAGAAGTTATCAAAAACAGTATATAAAATAAAAAACCGGCACATGCCGGTTTTTTTATGTCGCTAAATTATTAAGCTAAACATTCTTCGTTATCATTTGACCACTCAGCTTCAATTTTCCCACAATTTTGACATCGTAAGATATTGGTAGACGTATAGGGGCCTAAATTTGGTTTATGTCTTCTAGTCATACTAAGACGAGATTCAGTATTACTAGCCTCTACAACAAGCACACAAGATAAAATTTTTTTTTCTTCCTGAGTTAGATTTTTATTTTGAGTCTTTTTTGTATTTTCAGTACCTTTATCATTTTGCGTTATGTCGGACATATTAACTCCAGTATAATAATACATATATTTAATGTATTATTATAATAATTCATATATTGTATTTGTCAATTAATATAATATTCCATTTTATCTTAATTAAATATTATATTCCATGTTAGTATTATCGCTTGCCTTTTCCCTATTTTTGTATATATTTGCAAGCAATAGCTTTAATAATTAGAAAATTAATAAATATGAAAATTTCGTATAAAGTATTAGAAAAATATGTATCAGATTTAGGGACTCCAGAAGAAGTAGCTCAAGATTTAGTTATGCATACTGCTGAAGTAGAAGAAATAGAATATGAAGGTGGAAACTTAGAAAAAGTTTTTATTGGTGAAGTGAAAACTTGTGAAAAACATCCTGATTCAGAAAAACTGAACTGTACTACAGTAGAAGTTAATGGTACTCTCTACCCTATTGTTTGTGGTGCTCCAAATGTAAGAGCTGGTCTGAGAGTTGCAGTTGCATTAGTTGGTGCTCAATTAACTCCAGAATTCAAAATAGCAAAGACTAAAATCAGAGGAGAAGTTTCTGAAGGTATGATTTGTTCAGAAGATGAACTTGGAATGACTGACATTAGACAAGAAGGTATTTTAGAATTACCTGCTGATGCTCCATTATGAGTTTCTATGAGAGTCTACTTAGAAAAAAATGATGCTATTCTAGAAATAGATAATAAAGCTATTAATCATAGACCCGATTTATTCTCACATATTGGTATTGCAAGAGAAGTTGCAGCTATTGCTGGTAAAAAAATGGATTATACTCTTTCAAATAGAGATTTTTCTCATCTGTCAGACTTAGGAATTAATAATGAAATCCCTACTCATGTTTCTAGATATAAAGGTCTTAAAATTGAAAATGTTAAAAATATAGAATCTCCTGAATATATCAAACAAGTATTAAACTCTGCTGAAATTGCTTCAAAAGGTTTATTAATCGATATTTCAAACTACTCTCTTTACCTCTACGGTCAACCAACACATTGTTTTGATGCTGATAAAGTAATTGGAACTATTACTATTCGTTTTGCAAAACAAGATGAAACATTCACAGCATTAAATGACAGTGAATATAAATTATCAAGTGAAGATATAGTTATTGCGGATGATAACTGAGTAATTGCTCTTGGGTGAATTATTGGTGGGAAAGATTCAGCTGTAAGTGATACTACTACAAATATTATTGTAGAATCAGCTCATTTCGATCAAGCAATCATTAGAAAATCAGGGAAAAAATTAGGTATTAGAACAGATGCATTAAATGTATTTGAAAAAGATTTAGTGAATGGAATGCAATTAGCTTGAATGAGTTTAATAACTGATGAATTAGAAAAAAATATTCCAGAATTAAAATTAACAGCATATACTGATAATTACTCAAAACCTCAAGAACAAGTAAACATTGATTTTGATCAAGATTTTATACAAAACCTTATCTGAAAAGAATATTCTGAAGAAGAAATTCTAACTATTCTGAATAATTTAGGAATAGAAAAACAAGGAGAAAAATTATTAATCCCATTTTGGAGAAAAGATTTAAACTTCAAGTCTGATATTGCAGAAGAAATTGCCAGAATAAACGGATATAACAATGTAGTATCTACAGTACCAAGAATTAATACAGGGGCAGTTATTCAAGATAATACATACAAAATTAAAAATGATTCTAGAAACTACTTTACTGATAGAGGATTCTTTGATATGTATACATATTCATTTGTAAATGCTGATCTTATGGAAAAACTTGGTGGAAACACTGATGATTTAGTTCCAATGAAAAATGCATTAAGTGAAGAACTTACTCACTTGAAATGAAGTCATATACCGAGTCTTGTAGCATCTTTAGAAAAAAATAAAAGAGAATATAAAGATTTAAACTTATTCGAAATCGAAAAAGTCTTCTCAAGAAATGATTCAGATATAACAGAAAATTATTCTATGGCTGCAGTAGTTATGAATGATAATGATGTTGTATATTACGATATTCAAAATACACTTTCTGATTTTTTCAAAACAGTATGAGTATTAAATTTCCAATATGATACACTATCTCTATTCCCTACTTTTTCACATAAAGGAAGAACTGCAAGTATAGTAATTAGAGGTCAAGAAATAGGAACTATCTGAGAAATACATCCTAAATTTGCAAATAATTTTGGATTACAAAAAAGAATTTGATACTTTGAAATCAATATAGATAAACTTGAAAATGCACTGTATGGAAAAGTAAAAGCTCAAGATTTATCAGAATTTCAAGCTAATAACTTTGATCTAAACTTTGTGGTAGATAAAGACACTAAATGAAAAGATATTCATACAACCATTGAAAAAGCTGATCAAAACCTTATTCAAAAAGTTGAACTCATAGATATTTATGAATCAGAAGAAAAACTTCCAGGAAAGAGAAGTCTCACATTCAAAATTTTTATACAATCTATGGATAAAACTCTAGACGACAAAGTAAAAAACCAACTCATTGAAGATATAGTAAAAAAAGTATCTAAAAAAGGTTGAGAATTGAGATAATTTATTAAAAAATAGAGCTAAAAATACAGAAATACAGAAACAGTTAAAAACTTTTGACTATTTCTGTATTTTTCATATAATTCTCGCACGAAGAGAACTGACTTTGATCCCCTATCCTCAATTTGGGAAAAAAGTATGAATTTAAATATTATATTAAACATAATTATATATGCCATTAATTAAGTCAGCTAAAAAAGCATTAAGACAAAATAAGACTAAAAAGTCTAGAAATGATCATTTTAGAAAACTTTATAGAGAAGCTAGAATTTCATTCGAAACTGCTATTAAAGAAAATGATGCTAAAGCAGCTAAAGCAGCTTTCCTAAATACACAAGATAAAGATGGGAAAAATGTTAAATCTGGTTTACAATCAATTATTGATAAATTAGTTAAAAAGAATATTATTCACAAAAATAATGCTGCTAGAAAAAAAGCAAAATTTGTGAGAATGTTAAAAGCTGTATCTTAATTTTTTAAATAATTTCAGTGAAAGAAAAGAAAAGAATTTTAAATGGAGATATTAGAGCAAGAAACGTCCAACTGATTACTGATGATGGAATAAACCATGGTGAAATGCATATGAATGATGCAAGAGCTAAGGCAGAAGAACTTGGTTTAGATCTTATGGAAATGTCAAAGACTTGAGACCTTACGATTATTAAGATGCTTGATTATTGAAAATTTTTGTACAAACAAAAAAAACAAGAGCAACAAAATAAACAAAAGTGAAAAGCTCCAGATTTAAAAACAATTAGAATTACTTTTAAAATCTGAGAACATGATTTAGAAATAAGAAAAAGACAAGCCGAAAGGTTTGCAACAGCACTTCATCCTCTTAAGGTTACTCTGATGTTAAGAGGGAGAGAAAATCAATATGGAGAAATAGCATCTGATAAGATGAATTCTTTTGTTAAAAGTTTAAGTGAAATATATAAACTAGATGCACAAGTAAAAAGAAGTGGAAATACTTTCACTGCTATGTTAAAACCAATTAAATAATTTAAAACTAATAATACACTTATGACTTTAAAGACAAGAAAAGGTGTTGCTAAAAGAGTTAAAGTTACTGGAACAGGTAAAATTAAACTTGCTAAAGCATGTAAAAGACATCTATTGAGTGATAAATCTAAAAAAGCTAAAGGTAGATTTAAATACGGTCAAACTGTATCTTCTACTGAAGTTAAAAAAATTAAAGCACAATTACCTTTTGCAGGATAATTACAAAAAAATATTTTAAAACTATAATGAATCACAATGGTAAGAGTAAAAAGAGGTCTAATGACTAAAAAAAGACATAAAAAAATGCTCAAAGCTACGAAAGGTTATAGAATGTTAAATTCTAAAGTTTTTTCAAGAGCTAAAAATGCATGGATGAAAGCTGGTACTAATGCTTACATCGGTAGAAAACATAAAAAAAGAAATTTCAGAAAACTATGGACAGTAAGAATAAATATTGCTGCTAGAGATAATGGATTAACTTATTCAAAATTCATAAACGCTATGTATCTTAAAAAAGTTACTTTAAACAGAAAAGTACTTTCAAACTTAGCAATTACAAACGCTTCAGTTTTCACAAACGTAGTTAATTTTGTAAAATAAAAAAAGATTAGATTATTCTAATCTTTTTTTTATTTTTTATTTTCTCTTCTTTAAGCAGTTTAAAATTAGTAATTTACAATCTTTTCACACTAAGTATAGTATCTAATTTGATATTTTTTTTCATTCTATATAATAATATACAAGGTTTACTTTTAATCTTAATATAATGAATATTACATATATTACATTATCTGCCATTAACATAACTTATAAAAAATAAGAATTACTTTTGTAATTCTTATTTTTTTATTTATTTTTTTTACATGAAAATTATGAAAAATACATTAGAAAGTTGATATGAAGTATGAGTACAACGTAATGAACAATGAGTAATCTGTAATCTAACTTTTGATATCACAAATCAAACGAGTGAAGTTTTACGTATCAGCTGAAGAGATATGGATGCTCTCAGAGACCAAAATTGTGATTATTCACCTATATTCGAAAGAATTAGTAATTAAATTTTGTTAAGCATTATTAAGTAATATAATTCTTCCATATTAATATTAAATATAATACATTGAATTTTCTACAAAAAATCTTAATAAAATCTATTAAAAAGTATCAGAAATTTCTATCACCTGATCATGGTGATCATACACATGAACATATTCCATATTGTCAGTATTATCCAAGTTGCTCTCAATATAGTATAGAAGCAATAGAAAAAAAATGAGTTATAATTTGATGATTAAAAGCTTTATGGAGAATAATGAGGTGTCAACCTTGGTCAAAAGGTTGATATGATCCAGTTATTCCAGATAATAATAAAACTGTTAAAAATAAAAAATAATATATTAAAATTATATATTATTTTTTTTATTATTAGTTATCTATATACTTTTATAAATAATTACTATTTCTAACAAATATGTCTCAAAAGAAATTAGAACTTACATTTAAATATATAATATATATATTACTGTTTTCAACATTTTTCATGTTTTCTCATATATTATATCTCATATGAATACATCAAGATATAACTATATTTTGAATCTGATGATTTGAATGAATAAAATCAGTTATTATATCTTTTATATGAATATTAATTTTTATATTTTTATTAATATATAAAGATAAACATGAAAAAGAAAATAATACAGTCTGGTTATATTCTTGATTATTAGTATTATTTATAATAATATCAAGTATTTTTAGTATTTCGACTGGAGACTTTTTATTCTGACTTTCAGAAAAACATCAAGGATGACTCTATTATATTTCTCTTGTATTTATATTTTTATGAATATGTATTTGATATAAAAAGCAGGATTATTATAAAACATTAAATATAATTTTTATATTTTTCTGAATACTCTGACTGTATTGAATCCTACAAAAAATATGAATCGATCCATTATCACATCTCTATCAAACAAGAGTCTCATTAGCAAGAATTTCTTCTACACTTTGAAATGCAAACTACTTAGCATGATTATCATTAATACTCCTTCCTTTAACATTGTTATTACAAAATAAATATTATAAGTACTGATTATTTATTTTTTGCTTCCTAATATTAATATTCTCTGGAAGTTATTTTTGAATAATATTAGCATCATTATATTTTATATATTTATCATATCATATTAATAAATATATTTTTATATGATTATTAATATTTATTTTTACATTTTATCTACAAATATTTAACAATTTATGAATAGAAAAATTATGATCAATGAAATCTAGACCATATATGTGGATATCTACTTATTCAGCTATTACACACTCCCCTAAGACAACTTTAATCTGAAATTGACCTGACACACTTCAAGAGGTTTTTCATCAATATAAACACCCAAAACTTAATATTTATGAAACTTCTCATTACACAGCAGATAGAAGTCATAATTTTTTCTTAGATTTAATCTATTTTTTCTGAATATTATGATGATGACTAATAATATTCTTTATTATTAAAGCATTATTTATTTCTAATAATAATAAAATTACTGCTTCAATTATATTATTTCTATTATTTTTTAGTTTTAATATCCCAGTATCTGTTCATTTCATAATATTAATAATTTTATTAGCATGAGTTTATAATAAAAATTGGTAATAAAAGTAAAAATAATAAAAAAAGAGACTAGGTCTCTTTTTTTATTTAGCTTCTTCTGCTCTTCTTAATTTTCTTTCTGTTAATGTTTTATTAACAATATAATCTTTTCTTTTTAAAACTTTAAGTTTTTGTTTCACTCTTGCAATATCATTTTCAAGTTTTTCTTCAAACGTTTTTCTTAGATCACTATCTACACTATCATCATTTGAAACTGCATATGAAGTAGACATAGTATCAATATGTTTTACCATATCTTGTTTAATAGATAATATTTTCATAGAACTATTAATATCTTTTAATAAAGTATCAATAGTTTTATTATATTCATCATCTGATTTAACATAAGATACTTGTAAACCATATTTTTGTTTTACTTCTCTTTTATTAGCTATAAAAGCTCTCACTCAACTAATATATTTTTTTGAAGTCAGTTTATATTTATTGTGAGTACTATTATTTTCTATAGAATTAATAGTTTTATTTCCACTAGTATTTTCTAAAGTTATAACATCTTTTTGATAAACTGTATTTTTTGATTGTTCTCTAGAATATCATCCTCCCCACCCACTTCAACCACCAGAATTTGATACTATATCTTTCCCTACAGCAAAACTAGTCAGGTGATTTACATCAAAACAAATTTGATTATTTCTTATAGATAAATTTTTAGCACTTGAATCTAAGAACCAATTATTATTATCATGAGAAGCATATATTTTTAATCCTGATAAACTATTAGTATTTGTATCTAAACAAATACGAATATCTTTATCAAAATTAACTTGAGTATTTGTAGGTATTTCAATTGCACCTAAAATGTCTTTATTAATCCTATTTTTTATAGATGAAGTTGAAGTTATTTTAATTGGTTTTTCAATAACTAAATCACTATGTCATGTATTTGTATCCTTTGGTATAAATACTAATTCTTTTTGTGTATCAGAAATTAAAACTAAATCTTTTTTTACAGACGAGTCAATATCTACAGCTTTGTTTGTAATAACAATTGATCATGTATTATTGGCTCTTATAATAATATTATCTCAGATATTATTTTTGATTTCTTCTTTTGTTTTTTCAATAACTTTTCATAGCATTACATCCTCAAATTCTTCAGATTTTTCTTCTTCTGGAATATTATCTAAATCATCCAATGTATCGATTTTTAGATTTGCATCTTTAAAGTTTAATTCACATAAACCTCAATTTCTAAATGAAAAATTTCAATCACAATCATTAGAATTATTATCTAATATTTGTAATGCATAGTCATCAATGAAAAACTTTAGTTCTCAATTATATTGATTTAATGTTATTTTATTTTCTAGATCAAATGTTTTGTTAGTACCAAATTTTCAATCAACCAGATCAATAGTTTTTAATAAAGTATCTTCCCCATCATAAATTTTTAGTATTCTATTTTCTATATTAGTTCATTCTACACTTCCATAAACAACCATCGGTTCAGATGGAAATCAAGCTGCAAAACCAGTATTTACTCCTAATGAAATAAGAGTTAATAAACTAATTATAGATTTATTTATTTTTTTCATATTTTTTTAAATTATAATTAGTAAACTAATAAGTAAAGGTTCCAAAATCGAGTGGATTTTCTAAAATTTTAGTAAAGTTATCTGTTCAAATTGTATAATCAATTGATTGTAATTCTAAGCTAGTAGTTTCATCAGGATCCATATTTTCTGGTGTAATACTATAGCTTCAATCCACTGTTAGATTAAAATCACTATCTCCAGATACATTAAAATTAATATTTCAATTTGTAACTGATGCTGTAGATCAAGATGCTGATCAATCAATATTTTCAATTCTATATTTTTTTCATTCAGTTGCTCCTGGTGTAGTAAAGTTTAAACTTGTTAATTCAATTAATGCTCAATTATTAGTTCAAGGATCAACAAATATTTTTAATTCTGCTGAGCCTATAGATAATTGCTTAGATACTGTTGGTATTAGAGTAGTTGCAATAATTTCAGACTCAGTAGTAAATCTAAATTCTTCTGACATTACTTCCTTGTTTCAACTATAAGCTACTATCAGGATTGAATATTCTGTTCATACTTCTAATCCATCCAAAAACATTGCTGTCTCTGTTGTTAATAGTCATGGTGACATCATTAAATCTGATAATCATGTCTGACTAATATCAACTAAACTACTCAATCAATGTTTAATACTATAACTAGATGCATTCTCAACTTCATCCCATTCAACTGATAAACTTCATGTAGATGAATTTAATAATCTAATTTCTCCTACTAATCATAAATCATCAGTAGTAAATCTAAATTCTTCTGACATTACTTCCTTGTTTCAACTATAAGCTACTATCAGGATTGAATATTCTGTTCATACTTCTAATCCATCCAAAAACATTGCTGTCTCTGTTGTTAATAGTC
>Ga0233426_10002281_pt1 | contig 16271 bp, 18 predicted proteins | sample SI_118_April2016_6_FD_179875 | JGI IMG/M metagenome (GOLD analysis project Ga0233426, IMG submission 179875) | Seawater microbial communities from Saanich Inlet, British Columbia, Canada - SI_118_April2016_10_MG | ecosystem: Environmental > Aquatic > Marine > Inlet | place: Canada: British...
TAAAACAAAATCATTTAAGGTTCAATTAAATATATAATATAATATTTAAATAATAATGGAATCAAAACTCTGTAGTATATGTGGCGAAGAAAATGATGAATATCTACATACTTTAAAATGTGGCCATACATTTCATTATCAATGTTTATATCTTACATTTGTAAATTCAAGAACTACAAATTGCCCTTATTGTAGAGGTAATAATAATTTTCTTCCATTAATTAATGGCTTAAGGAAAGTAACCCCTTGGATTCATAATTGTTATTATTCTGATTATAAACCCCAAGAATGTAAACATATATTAACAAGGGGGAAAAATAAAGGTAAAAAATGTTCTAAAAATTGTAAACTCGGATATGATTTATGTACTCAACATTTTAATATGGATAAAAAAAATAATATTAAAGAAAATAAAACTATATAATTATGATCCATGGAAACCTGTTCAATCTGTTTAGATATGATTAAATATAATGATAATGACAAAATAAAATTAAATTGTAACCATTTATTACATAAAAAATGTTATTTAAAATTACTTTTCAGCAGTATTAATGTATTTTTTAAATGTCCTATCTGTAGAGTAAATGATGGTTTATACTTAAAACCATTTGATAATCCTAAAAAAAACTTGGAATATTACTGTACTATCCCTAAAAGATGTTTATGTACTACTAAAAATGGAAAAAGATGCAAAAATAAACCAATACTTCTTAATTATGGAATGTGTTATCAACATAATAAAGATATTCTTAATCAAGAATTATATTCATTAATGGAACAATTCTTTTATTTTATTTTAACTCAACGAAATAATACAAAATCAAGGTTATTTTTACTTGATTTAGGTAAAAAATTAATTATAAAATACTGTAATCCAACATCAAAATTAGATGATTTAATCTATTATTTTCATAAATATATTTCTATGAATCAATTAGTTTCAATCAGTGATTATGAAAAAATATATAGTAATTTTGAAATTGACCCCCCATTTAGAGATTGGTTAAATGATTGTAATAGTAATTATATTCTTTATTAAAAAAGTAGATTAAAGATAATGAATAATCCAACAAGTGTCATTACACTTGGATTTGGTTTAATTCCAGAAGATATTTTTGGCATAACATTTGGCCAAAGTACTTTCGCAACAAAGACAATAAATAATAATTTCATCAATAATATTATCATTAATAATTGAAATCGTAAGTTTCTTTCTTCTTCAGTATTTCTATCGTCCATAGCAATCGTTGCAAATCCTTCTATTACCCCCATAAGTTTATAATATATATATATATTTTTTTCTATACAATTATTTCATTTGGATCAAATAACCACTCGTGAGTACTACTATCAACATTATTACTCATTACACCCGGTAATGGTTGCGGTACTTCATAACTTGTTGTTATTGATCTTTTATTAAATTGACAATTATTAGATATTTCTTGGGGTATTGAAAATTTATTCCAATCATAAGTTGTTTTATCGCAAAAGAGAGGATTTTCATGGGAAGGATTCACAGGTACAAATATTTTGTGAATATCTTTTATTTTTTTTCCTTGATTATTTAATTCAAACATTTGATCATTTTTATCATATTTAATTAAACTGAAAGTTTTACGATAATAATCATCTATAATTTTAATTGAATCATTATCAAATGTATTATAATTTAGAAGGATCCCACTTGATTTCCATTTGAAATCATAACGATCTGTCATGGTTTTAATACTACTTCCATCAATATCAATATAATTTACATAAACAATATTATCAATCATTACATAATCAATGACAACTTTCACAGTGTGATAATTTCTAATATTATAGATAAATGTATTTAAGATTGCTCTATAATTATTATCATCGTCTTTCATAACATAAACATTGTCTATATCCTTAACATAAAATTTTGATTCTGAATGAGTATTAATTTGATCTAAAATTTTTTTAACATTAAAAATTAATAATTCTTCAGTGGATTTATCAATTGTATCTTTATTAAGACTCCATTTTTCTATTACATTAGATAATGTTAATTTTTCAGAATTAGAAATATTTGTTAAAATATCTGAAATTTCAACTTTTTTTTCTTTTATTTCTGTGTCTTCTGTAAATATGTTTAAAATATCAAAATTATTATTTTCTGAAGCTTCAATAAATGATTGTTTAAAATTCTGAATATCACTAGATGAAACTTTTTGTAAACAATAAAAAACAATAATTATTATCAATATAAAACTGATTAATTTCATATATATTATATTATATTATATTTATTTATTTTGTTTTTTCATTCAAAAGATCTTTTAAATTTCTTGATCCTTTAAATGTATCGTTATCCATTATATTATATATAATAACAGATTAAAAAAAAGTTAAAAATTACTAAAATAAAATTAATTTATTTATCACGGGCAACAATCATAAATGTAATATATGCAGTACCACTTAATGCTGCGGGTGTAGAAGCATTATTTGTTAATGATATTTCTAATGATGTTAATCTAGTAGGATTAATACTTGAAACAAAATTAAATTTAGTAGCGCGATGTGCTACAGTGAGCGTGTCAGCCGGGGTTCCAGCCCCAACTGTATTTGGTATTAATATTTTATTATTATATTTTGGCTCATTTGATACAGATTGAATATTAAAATCTTTAATATCTAAAATAAAAATATCTGTATCACCACTTGTTACAGCCATATTATTCGTAATAAATGAATCAATAAAAATATCTGAATGTTGATCAATCGTAATCGGTTCGTGTAATGAATAAACTTTAGAAGTAACAGTTGTATCTAATTTAATTGTAATTGTTTTTCTTGGTAAACGGTTAAAATTATATCCCTGATTCGCATAGAAATATGGTTGTTCCATAATATTATACTATATAAAATATATTATTCTTTTAAACTTTATTTTCATTTTAAATGAAACTTTTCTTTTCTTTCATCCATTAGTCGCTTAATGAATTGATATCCGGTTTGTACATGTTCTAAATTACGACCACCAGTAACAATAATTTTACCACTCATAAATACAGCAATTGTTATTTTTTTACAATCTCCATCTCCACCTCCAAGACCCTTTCCATTACACATATTTTCACAACAACAGATTCCATCACTGTTATTGGTATTTATAAAATATTTAATATTAACCCCCGGATAAATACACGGTTCAAATGAAGAATACATATCCATATCAATTATATCACGATGTAATGCTTCCCTATTTACTGGATATCCTATATCAAAATCACTATTAACCATAACAGATTCATTACTAATTATTTCAACATTACTATTAAAAATATCAATGTCTTCAAAATAATTAATTAATTTACTCATACATTGTAATGATTGATCTAATCGTTTTAATCCTGTTATTTGTATTTTCCCATTATTAAATAATTTAACATTCATTATTTTATTATCATGATAAACATGTAATGTTACTTGATTATAAAATATTCTTTTTTTCTTGTTTTTTCTAGATTTTTTTAAAAGTTTCTTTGAAAATCCTTTGGGTGGATTATCAACTCCATATTCAATAAACTTTATATAATCTGTGATAGGTACATTTTTATATACTTTACCTAAATTAATATCCTCCGAAATTTTTAATATTGAAGTAATCGTTGAAATCTTTAAATGATCCATATTCAATTTATTATTTAAAGGATAACTTTAAATAATTTATCAAATTTTGAAAAAATATATTAAAAAACATTAATTTTATAGTGGGTTTATGGATTCATAGTAATAACACCAAATAGATTCATTTTATATTAGTTTATTTTCTTTAGTAATCTACCCGATGGATTATTTCCAACATTTTCAGTCCATTTTGGCATCCAATCATATGGTATTAGATTTTTACAATCAGGATAATACTTATTAAAAATAGAATGATACATTTCTTTTTCATTTGGATAACCCTTTGATTTTGAATATTCATCAATTATCTCATACCAAGGACGATCTAATTTTGAAACACCGTCCGAAAATCCATCTTTTGTCCTTCGTATAATCTCTTGAGGTAAATCATTCTCAAATGCTTTTCTTAATAAGTATTTTTCAATACCATCCCGTACAACTTTAAATTCAGGATTAATTCCCATATAATAATTCAAAAAATCCTTGTCAAAAAAAGGAACCCGTAATTCCAATCCGGCACCAGAAGTTGTTTTATCAGCCCTTAAAACATCAAACATTCTAACATCTTTTAAAAGACGAATTGTCTCTTTATGAAACTCATCACTATTTGGTGCATTATGGAAATATAAATATGAACCAGATGCCTCGTCACTTCCTTCGCCGCTCAAAATAACCTTAATATTAGTATTATCACGAATATATTGAGAAAGTAAAAACATAGGGACAGATGCTCGGATTGTTGTAATATCACGAGATTCTATCTGATAAATAGTTGATTCAATCGCATTTAACATATCAGACTCACTTACAACCACAGATGTATGATCAGTACCCAAATACTTAGAAACTTTTTCCGCAGCAATTAAATCCGGAGAATCTTTTAATCCAATTGAAAAGGTCTTTACATCCGATGGATTTAAAAACTTACAAACAATTGATGTTATAATACTACTATCCAATCCACCAGATAGTAAACAACCAATCGGTCTTTCACTTATTAATCGTTTATTAACAGCTTCAGTTAATAATTTATAAATATTCTTTAGAATCAAAGTTTCATTATCATTTATTATAGGATAAATAAATCTATAATATGAATATGTATGTATCATATTTGTTTTTAAATAATAAATTGAATAAGTTCCAGGTGGATAAAATTCTATCTTATTATCCCCTTTAATGTCATATAATGATTTTAATTCAGAAGAAATACCAATTGTACTATTATCTTCATTTCTAAACCAATATAAAGGACGAACACCCAATGGATCATGACCGATTACAATAGATTCATCTAATGAATCATAAATAAGAAAAGAAAATACACCGTCCAATTCATAAATAAAATCATTAATAGGAAGTATTGATGATAAATGTAATAAGATTTCACAATCGCTACCAGTAACTAACTCAAAATTATACTTTTTGGCTAATTCCTTAAAATTATAAATCTCACCATTACAAATTACAGTCTTATTTTTATATTGTTTAATTTTCATTGGTTGATTCCCATCTTCAGTTAATCCATTGATTGCTAATCTATGGAATGAAAAATGGACCCTCTTATCATTTTGTTTAATTGTTAAATGTTTTGTTGAATCGGGTCCTCTATGATTACATTTATCACTTGATTGAATTAATTCTTCATAATTAAGTTCTTGACTTAATTCAGAAACATAAAAAAAAATACCACACATTTATTTAAGTATTCTTAAAAATAATTTTAAATAATAATTTTTAGCCATATTTAATTAATTTACCCAATGTAATATAAGGTCTAGATGTAGGTATCACTCGTTCACCATCTTCAAAAGTATAGATCCTATTAAAATAATTAAATTTATTTAATAACTTACAACAACTTTCACAACAATAAACCGGTTTTATTTTACCCTGTTTTGAATATCTCCATATATAAATCTCATAATTATGTTTTTTATCATTATATTTACAATATTTTAAACAAATCTGTTCAGCATGAATTGATATTTTTGAACTATTATCGCCACATGCCCGCGAGGTTCCATGATTAACAATGCATTTTTTATGTTTATCATAAATACAATATATTACAGCTACAGAACATGATTCTATACTATAATTATCTTTGACAGATACTTGATTTTTTAGAAATAAAGGCGGTTCTTCAACCATTTTTATTTCTGTCAAAATAGTTTGTCAAATTTATAAACTCAAAATACTATATTTTTTTTTGATAATATTTGTCATTGTTTTATTTTTTTTGTATTATAGGATTCCAACTATTTTCAACAATCAGAATCAGAAACACTATTATCAACTAAATTATTAATTTTTGGTGGTGTTGAATCTACTTCTTCAACTATTAATTCATCATCATCTGATTCATCATCATCTTCATCATCCGATTCCGGTTCTAACATTGAAATAATACGATCTTTGTTAATATCATCTCCCGGGCAATACATATATGTTAAATCTTCAATAAACCCCCTTAATAAATCTTTATCCATATTAAAAAAATATCTACTCCTTATCATAATTAAAATTACGTCCATCATATCATTATAATCGCTTATAATAATATTATTTGATTTAATATATTCAGGTACAATAATATGAAAGTTTTCATTTGTAATAAGTGTTAGATTTTCAATTGGCATTTTACTTACTTATAATAAATTAATTTTTAAGTAAAAACTAAGAAAGTCCCTTAACAAATAGATCCATTTTTGAAATAATTACAGACCCAATTGACCAATACATATTCATTTGATGATCTTTTAATAGTTTTTTAGCATCAATACATGTATTACAAGCCATATTTAACCCCAAAATTGAATACCACTGATCACATTGAAAATATTCACAAATACCATGAACTATTAAATTAAGAGAAGATGGTATCATAAATGGCAAGACTACTTTTGCTCCATTTATTAAATACCCGTACATTTCTATTTCTATGTTTTTTTTTCTTAAATATTAGTTTAAAAACAATGAAATTGTCTTTTTTTCTTTTTCTTTTTATTTTTAATTTCAAGTAATATCAGTTTTAATTCATTCATTTTTTTATATTCTTTTAATTCTCTACTATATTTATCTGAAATATATAATATTTCTTGTTTTATTTTATCATTTTCAATTTGTAAAGATTGAGTTTCTTCATTTAATTTATCTATAACCTCAATGATTTTAGGATAATAATTGTAATAATCTATTATTGATGGTTCCATATTTGTTTAATATTTTATAATATGTTTTAAAATAAAACAAAATTTGATGCTTCTTTTTATTTTAAAACATATTATAAAATATTCATCCTGAATGCTAAATAAATATTTATATCTTTTACCACTTGATATTAAAATTATAATATTTCAAATGGCAATAAAAAAGAATATGATTCAATGGAATATTGATCATGGGATCAAAAATAAAGAAAATTTATTATTCTTTAAAAATAGAAGTACTTTAATGGATAAGCCGAATTTTTATTCGCGATGGTTATTTATTAGACGAGATCCCGAGGAACTCATTTGTGATATTAAAAATATGTGTCAAAGAAGCCGTAATATCTACGACCAAAATAAAAATAAAATAAAAACCGTATTTATCCCTGATAATATAAATGAAATAATTGATTACCGTCTATCCGTTTCTCTTCCCGATCACTATTGGTACCATGAAAAATGTCGTTGTAAAAGCTGTGATTATGTTCGTATTTGTGGATATAAGAATCTAACTGATAAAGAAAAAATACAATTTAAGGATATTAATTGGGACGATAGATGGTCTGAACAATGGAAAAACAAAATATTCTAATATTTAAAAATAATGTATCTATAATATTTAAAAATAATGTATCTATAATATAAAAGATGTATAAAATGATACCAGTTTTTCTTACTTTATTTTCTATGATTAATGCACAATTACAACTTCCTGGATCACAAACAGATGAACATAATTGTGTTGTAGACGGAGGATATCAATGGTGTGAAACAACACAAAAATGTCAACGACCATGGGAAGAAGATTGTTTTATTGATGTTGATTATTGTAGTATTTCTAATATTCAAACTTGTCGTATCGCTTGTGATATTCCACAATGCACACAAGATCAATGTGCGATGAGAATTGAAAATTGTTGTGATTATGTATGTTCATCAAATAATGATATACCACAATGTGATCAAGAATGTCCTATGGTACCATGTCCAATGCCCGAAATAATGCCAAATTGTAGGGTTGTTCAAAATAATATGATTGATAGTTGTGGTTGTACAACAGGTTGTCCCACAATAGATTGTTCAACGAAACATAATATTGTAGGTGAAGGTGGAAGTTGTGGAGGATTTATGCCATATGGAATGGCAGGAATTTGTGATGATGGATATGAATGTGTAAATACAATGGGTCCAATGGTTGCGGATGCTCCAGGTACATGTCAACCAATATGTAATACATTTAGAGACTATTGGGGTAATTGTGTTGATACAACTTGTGAAATATGGTACGATGGATGTAATACATGCAATATTAATAAATTTTCAGTCACAGATTGTACAGAAAATATTTGTTATGAAAAAAATGAAGGTTTTCATTGTATAGATCAAACAAATACAGAAACAAATATTCCTAGAAATTGTGTATCGTGGTATGATGGATGTAATACTTGTGAAGTAGATAATGGAGATATATCTTCTTGTACTTTAATGTACTGTTTTACTCAAAATATTCCTTATTGTATTAGTTTTTCAAATGATAATCTAGTGGTCGGAGATACATGTTATCGTTTTTGTGAAGATATGTCACAAACATTTATTGATTTAAGGGATAAATGTCCCGAAGGGTCAAGTTGTATTAGTCAAAATCTAGATGAGATTTCATTTGATACATGTAATGGAAGGGCTTATCGTTGTATCCCGAGTAATGGACATTAATTTATTTAAAGATGTATAATTAATAATAATATTATAAAAATGGAACCAATAACATCATATGTTCGTAGTGAAAATGGTAAAAAAATTATCATTTTCAGAGGGACAAGGCATGATTTCCGTTGTCGTCAACGTAATTTAATGATAAATGGGGAGAAAACAAAATCGTTAAAATTTCTCAGTTTTAAAACAATGAAAAAAGAAGTTCAAAAAAATAAAAATAAATTAATTGGTCCTCTTGATTTCAATACAACATCAAAGCTATAAAAGTTTTTGTTTAAAGATTATATTTATATATTATATAAATATGTATAGTACATTTGAACAAATGGCACCAGAAGATGATACTGAAGATTCGGATAGTTCATATGAACAAGAAACAATGGATCCCGAAAGACATTATATTGAACAAAATCATTTTTTGAATATGACTAAACTAGAAGATTATGAAAAAAATAGAGATAAATTGTTTACAAAAGATATTTTAAAAAAACGAATTGTAATTGATTCACATAATTATTTTCAACCCGATGGTTTCAATACAAGTAATTTTTTAGTTGTTTTTGATTTTGATACAAATGCTGGGAGTTCTTTAGTAACAACAAATTATGATATTTATCATAATGTTGTCGGATTCAGACTTGTACGGACAACAATAAGAACTCCTCCCTATAATGTAAATAGTACAAATAATGTAATTAAATATAAAAAAGGATCAAGTGATACAATATATACATTAACGTTAAATCCAGGTGTTTATAATATTACAGAATTAGCGAATGTTTTCCAAACATTTAATGGTTCATTATTTGCAGCGACAGAAGATGATCCAACCGCAACTGTAAATACAGATAATTATGCTCAATTTATTACTTATAGTGATAGTACTATCGCGAGTGGTTCTTTTAATGCGAGTTCAACCCCACAATTGACACCAGGAAATAATACAATTTCAGCTGTTTTTCATGATGCAGATTCAACATCTACAACATCAACATCAGGTAGAAAAGGTATGATATTTGATTTTACATTTAATAATGGTTCAGATGAAGAAATTACGATTTTATGGGATTTTGATAATATTACAAGGGGAGCAGCAAGATTATTTGGATTTATACCTAAAAAAATTACATCTGTAAGTACTAAATTATATTCTGATAGAACTCCTGATTTATCAACTCATTTTGTTGATTTGGTAATTCCTCAAATACCGAGTATCGGTTGTAAGAGAAACTCTTCTGGTAGAGATATTGTTGAAAGGATACAATTATCAGCTGGGCATGGAGAATATCTTCATTATAGTATTGATGTAGATGAGTCTAGTTCTCAACATTATTTTGCTCCAATTACTCTTCATCGTTTAAATATTCAATTATATGCTGTTAATAATGTTTTATACGATACAAATAATTCAGATACTTCATTTGAATTTGAAATGACAATGATTAAAAATAAACAATTATTAACCTAGAAAGAAATACTCATTTATTAGATAAATTATTATAATCCATCCTCATCCCATCTTTCTTTAAATCGTTCCCGTTGTATATCATATGGATATGTTTTCCATCCATATTTATACCACTCCAGGTCTATACCTGTTCTTGGAAATGACTTAAATATTTTTGGTGTTAATTCATCACTAAGTTTTTTACTCTCATGATACATTTCGGAATTATCATATAAATACTTTTCTGGAGATAAAAGATAATAATTTGTCATTCTATTAAAGTTAGAAATATAATGAGCACCAATATAAGTTTCTGTCCTTATAAAATAATCATAATATAATGAATAATCTCCTGGTTGAATAAATTTAACTTTATCAGTTAATTTACCATGTTCTAATGGTAATGAAAATAAATCAATTAAATCTTCTTTATGCCCCCAGAATAAATGATCTCTTGGATGAAAACTAAATTCAGAAAAATTACCCGAAACACATATTCTATTATATGGTTTTTTATTATCATAATAAAAAGATGCTTTTTTTACTTTATTTTTTTCGTAAAAATCATACATTTTAATAAATGAATCATGTGTGTATCGTTGATCATTTCGTATTTTAACAATATATTTCGTCGTTGTTTTCTTAATTCCATTTAATGAAGAAACAATTTGAAGATTCCTCTGACCTGTACCAGGATTATTTGGTTGTTTATTTTTAATAACCGTAATATTACGGTTATTTATAGACGGTACATTATCATCTTCCCAACATGATACAATAATATTATTTACAAAATCTAATTCAAGATAATATTCTGAAATTAATAATACATTATCATTATATTTCCCCTGTAAAACTATATCTATTTTTTCTTTTTCTTTTTCTTTTTTATTATTCTCAAAAATAAAATCTTGTTCATATTCTTTTGATATTTCACCGTATGTCTTGTTAATTAACTTAAAAGAATTAGCTTCCATAAATTCCATTAATTCTTCTTTTGAGGTGCTCCCCTTATATAATTCCTTTAATTGAACTTCTGTTTGGATAGTTTTAACATTTGATAAATAGTTTCCCAAGGATTTTATTACTTTTAAATCAGTCCCCTGAGTATCAATTTTTAAATATTCTATCGTTGTTATATTGTTTTCTTTCATAAAATCATCCAATCTTACTGTTTTTACAGGTATAATAGATTTTAAATTATCAAAACTCTCTACGTTTTTACTACAAAAATCATAAAAATCGCTCTCTTTATTAAAATCTAAAAAGGATGAAAATCGTCCATTTTCATAACATTTTAAGTTTTGTTCTCCATTTTCATCTGATATAGCACAATTAATAGGTATAATACGTCCATCTCCCAATACTTTTTCTTTTAAAATATTAAATTCTTCTTTTAAAGGTTCAAAAGCATAAACTAAATCACAGTTATCAAAAAGATTTAATGTTTCGCCAATACATGCGCCAACATCAATACCGATTTTATTATAATTATTAATTATCTTTTTTTCTTTTTCAATTTTTAATAAATCAGGATAAATATCTAAATTATTTTGTATTATTTCACGGAAATGATTATTTACATTTTCATTTGATAATAACTTATAATATATATTTTTTGATTCATGTAATTTTCCCTTGTTATATCCCGAATATGCTTTTTGAAATTCTAATTGATAAAAATCAGTATATATAAAATCTTTTCTTAATTTATGATTACTTTTTTCACTTTTAAGACCATTACATGCAAACATATATGACTCCAACCACTTATTACGATAACTATAATAGATACTCATTAAATAATTCCCCTCTGGTCTTTCCGGTTTAATAGATACAGCATGTTGAATACATGTTAATTCCATTATATCACGAGTTCCCTGTTTTGATAAACATAATGACATCCTTAATAAACATTCATATGCTAAATCCTCGTCTTTGGTAAACTCAGCACATCGTAAATAATAAGATAATGCTGATGCGGTTTGACCAATCATTTCATATGAATATCCTAATTCAAAATTATTAATATCATTGTATGGTTCATTAATAAAATCACACAAATATTTACGCATCTCCGAATATTCTATAGTCGTAGCTACAGAATCATCGGTAATTTCCGATATTCTCTCTGTTATGCATTCCATACTGTTGATTTGTTCTTCAGTAGGATCGTATGGGTTGTGATCTAATTTTTCATTTATAAAACTTTGCAGTTTATATTTATTAATCTTAATAATATAAGATGAATTATCTTGATATCCAAATGATATTAAAATATCATCTTTATATTGAGTTAAACCAATACAAAATTCTATCTTTGCTGTCATAAAATTAAATTGATCTGATATCTTAAAAATACTATAATCATTATTAAATATTATAAAACGATGATAATAATCTGAATCTTTGTGACCATTATGATTATTACAAATATAATCCACATCGTGTGTAATACATAGATATTTATCTCCAAACCATTTAATTAAAGGTGTTCCACCACGAATATTAGAAGGATTATTTTCATTTAAATCATTTAAATATACATTTTCACATTTATTTTGTTCCATATCAAACCTTACTATTTCAAGAGGATTCACCCATCTTACAAAATGAAATGGTTTATCAATAATAGGCATCCAGTTTTTTTCACAATATGAATCTTCGTTTTCAACCTCTATACGGACTCTTTTTATTTCATTAACTTTTCCGGTAGTAATTTCTATTTCTGAGATTTCCATTCTTCCCTGGCCGTTTGTTGTTGTATCTCTTCTAACACCACATAAATAATATTTATCATCCCATTTAACCAATCTAGCATCCTCTAATCCAACAAAATCCCATTTGGGTTCATCATCTAATTTTGTAGTATCTATCTTATAATACTTATCAATAGATAAATCTTTATTATTAAGTATACAATAAAAATTATTAGTTTTAAGTGTACGACAATCTTCACGATGATAATATGCTAATGGCCCCTCCCAAGCAGATTGATATTTTTGTTCATTCTCGGCATGATATAATGTATATTCAACATGCCTCATTATAAGATGGATAGTATCATCTTCCACAAATAATGAACTATTACATATTCCAGTTCCATTTGTTTCTTCATATGGTATTATTAATGTTTGAATATAACCATCATAGTCATTGAGGATAGTTTTTAAGATATTTCCATACATTTATTTAATATATTTAATTTAATATTTAATTATAACCTTACTGATAAGAATCTCCACCAATCCATAATACAAGACTTTCCCTTTCTCCTTTATAAATTTCTCTGACACGGTGTAAAAAAAAGGAAGGGAAAAATAATATACTTCCTTTTTCTAAGGGGACTTTTTCTGGCGTGCTTTTGATCCAATATTCAAAATCACCACCCTCAAAATCATCTGGATCATTCAGTAAAACAGAACAACTTAATTTCCGTAAATTATTTTCATTTTCTCCAATGTCAATATGCCAATCATATTTACCATTTTCCCTGTAGTTTGAGTATTGAATACTATCTTTAGAATAATATAATTTAAAATTAAAAATCTTATCATTTGCTTCTTTTGCATATCCGTAAAGTTTTTCATATAACCATTCAGTATCGGTATTACAATCGATCCATTTTATACGACTATCTCTTACATTCTTATTACTTCCAGAAAATACAGTACTTTCTTGAAAGTCAATGTCATCAAGATAAGTTTTTATTTTTTGAATCTCTTCTTCATTAAATCCATTTTTGAACCAATAATAGGTTGTTTGGTTTGTTTGTTTATCATTAGGAAAAATATAACGATTCATTTTATATACCAATATCCTAATTCTTTAATACTTTTTTCTTTTTCAAAACCGGTTTCAATATTAAAATGTACCATGAAAGGATCTATCGCTTCTAAATATTTACGATAATATCTTTCAATTGGGAAGTTTTCTCTTCGCAAACATTTATACTTAAAATTTCCTTTATTTTTATTAAGATAATCTTCATCACAAATGAAATCATTCATATCTATATCTTTATAATTAAACATTATCTTTACATCATCAGTTGACCTGATAAACATAAATCCAGAACATAATGTATCACCTTTATTTTTTTGAAATAATATTTCTTCTTCCTTAATTTCATCCATCAAATAATCTAATAAAAGATCATTTTTTATGATTATATCTCCATCAATATATAAAATGTATTCATTTTTAAATAATTCAGAATAAATACATTTTATTTTATTAATCACAAACCTACTCCAACCATCTTGTAAATATTTCTTAATTCCTTCCGTAATATCTTTATCAAAATACTTTATTATTACAATATTACCATTTATTTTTTTTAATTCATTATATGATCCCTCATCAATACAGTATACCTTTAATGGGATTCTAATATTAGATATCTGTATGGATTTTATTAAATTTTTAGTATAATTTATATAATCATATGTTGTAAATGTTATCATTGATATTTTTGAATAATCGTATTTTTCTACATTCTTTTTAATCTTTACTTCAATTTGATTCCAATTAATTATTTTAAAATCAGATATATCCATTTTAAAATTTTCTAAATGATATAAATTATCTTTTAAAGTTTGATATGTTACTCGTTTTATAAATTCATTATGATAAATTAGTAATAAAAATAAGACCATACAACATGAAATTTTCACAATATTATTTTTATCATTAATTAATAAATGAATAAATGGAATAATTTCATTTTTTAATTTATCATATTTTGAATCGTAATATTTTACTAATTCATCAATATTTTCATCATTTTTAATTTCATTTATAAGTTTTAACTTATCATAATTAAGTGCATTAATCGTATATGAAATATGTGGTAGTTTTTTATTAATCATTATTTCATATTTATTCATAATAATAGTCAATTATTTTTATCCAGATCCACCACCACCACCACCGCTAGCAGTAATATCTTCGTTATTCCAATCTAATATTAAAACAATTGTAGCCATAGTATCTCCCGCACTAGAGGAACTTGTAACATCCTGTGAAATTGATATCGCTTGACCCGCAACAAATGACCAACTACTACCCCCACTAAATTTATAGGGTGTATCGTCTGATGACATATTAACACTAACTGAATTACTTGCAGATGTAGATGGATTTTCTGTTCCATCTGATGCTTTATGTAATCCAACCGTTGTACTTCCATGTGCTGTCTCAGACCTTATAATTACATAATCAACATAACCATTACATGGTGTCACAAATCCAACATATTCTGTATATGTAGATGTAGATGTTGTATCAAAAGTTCCTCCATAACCAATCGGTAAGAATATTTTTGATGATGTAGTCATGCTATAACCACAATTTATTACATGTCTTTGCTTTCCTGTTATTAAACCACTCACTGTTACAGTTGATCCAGAAAATGTACCAGTTGGTCCTTGCGATCCAGTGCTACCAGTAGGTCCCTGCGATCCAGTTGATCCAGTAGAGCCAGTCGATCCCTGAGCTCCGGCTGAACCATCACTACCATCATCGCCATCACTACCCGCTGAACCAGTTGGTCCCTGCGATCCCGTTGAACCTGTTGAGCCAGTTGGCCCTTGCGATCCGGTTGATCCAGTAGAGCCAGTTGGTCCTTGCGATCCGGTTGATCCAGTAGAACCAGTTGGTCCTTGCGATCCAGTAGAGCCGGTTGCTCCTTGTGACCCCGTTGAACCATCACTACCATCATCGCCATCACTACCCGCTGAACCAGTTGGTCCTTGCGATCCAGTGCTACCAGTAGAGCCAGTTGCTCCTTGTGATCCCGTTGAACCAGTAGAGCCAGTTGGTCCTTGTGATCCCGTTGAACCAGTAGAGCCAGTTGGTCCTTGTGACCCCGTTGAACCTGTCGTACCAGTTGGTCCTTGTGACCCCGTTGAACCTGTCGTACCAGTTGCTCCTTGTGAGCCTGTGCTACCACCACTACCTGTTGCCCCCTGTGCTCCAGCACTACCATCATCGCCAGCACTACCAGTAGAGCCAGTTGCCCCCTGTGAGCCTGTGCTTCCTGTAGAGCCGGTTGCTCCTTGTGATCCGGTGCTTCCTGTAGAGCCGGTTGCTCCTTGTGATCCGGTGCTTCCTGTAGAGCCGGTTGCTCCTTGTGATCCGGTGCTTCCTGTAGAGCCGGTTGCTCCTTGTGATCCGGTGCTTCCATCATCACCATCATCGCCATCACTACCTGTTGGTCCCTGTGCTCCGGT
>Ga0233426_10002288_pt1 | contig 16246 bp, 15 predicted proteins | sample SI_118_April2016_6_FD_179875 | JGI IMG/M metagenome (GOLD analysis project Ga0233426, IMG submission 179875) | Seawater microbial communities from Saanich Inlet, British Columbia, Canada - SI_118_April2016_10_MG | ecosystem: Environmental > Aquatic > Marine > Inlet | place: Canada: British...
TCTGTTCACGTTGTGAACCCAGTTGATGATTGGGTAGCGTGACAGGGTAAGGATTCCGACCGTCGGCATCCTGCGGTAGCCTGCCTGAAAAAGAATTTATGCCATGTCTGATGAAAAATATACCCTTGCTGCGCTCAAGTTGCTTGAGAAAAATCCTGAGCTGACTCAGCGAGAGTTGGCGGTAGAGTTGGGTCTGAGCCTCGGTAAAACGCATTATGTTTTGAAGTCGCTGGTGGATGTCGGTTTGGTCAAGGTTGCTAATTTCCAGCGCTCTGACAACAAATGGGGCTATGCCTATTTGTTAACGCCGCGAGGCATTGCTGAAAAGGCCGCGATAACGGTTCGGTTTTTGGCCCGTAAGCAGGAAGAATTTAGACAGCTCGAGCGGGAGATTGCGGCCTTGAAGTCTGAGGTGGGTGAGAAGGGCTTTGAGGCTAAAGGTTGATAAAGGCTATTATCAAATACTAGAGACATGGTGGTCCACTTTTGTATGATTTCTACAAACAATTTTTTTACAGGGGAAAAAGATGAGAAGTAATAAAAAGTCAATTCTGGCACAGTTACTTGTTATTTTTTTGTTGTCGTCTTGCGGTTCTAGCAATAATGAAAGTGATGTTGCTAGCCCTCCATTGTTAACTCTGTCTGATTTAACTGTGGATACTGTAGATAATATTTTCTATCCTCCATTTTCTGCTGACACTCGCCACTATGCAGCGAGTTGTGGTGATGGTGAATCATTTTCTGTGGAGCTGGCTAGTCTAAATCAAGAAGCGCAGATTCATGTCAATGATTCTGTGTCAGGAACCGGAGCGGCTTCAATAAGCCTTGACGGGCTAACGGCGGAAAATGATGTTGTCATTGAATTGACGTCGGCGGGATACAGTGAGAAATACTATATTCACTGTATCACCAGTGAATTTCCTCTAGTGGAGATTACTACCAAAACGGAAGACGTCGATGATGGTTTTATGATCATTTCTCCTAATTCTGGAGATAAGGGCTACCTACTTATATTGGATAATAATGGCGTACCGCTTTTTCGAAGAGTCATAGATGGAAGAGTAACAGATTTTAAACGTCATTCTGATGGTCGATACTCATACGCCCTAAGGGACAGCTCTAGGAATGAATTTGGGAAATGGGATAACACCATAATTTTGTTAAGCTCTTCATTTCAGGAAGAAGCCAATTTAAAGACCATTGGATTGAACCATACAGACAATCATGAGTTCTTAATCTCTCCCGAAGGCACTTTCATTTTTGCGTCATACAATTCAAGTTATCGTGACATGCGTCCATGGGGTCTTTCAGAGAGCGAGCTCACGCGTGACTCTGTAATTCAGGAGCTGAATGATCAAGGTGAAGTGCTCTTCGAGTGGGATTCATGGGATCACATTGATATAAATAATTGCTTAAACCACAGGTTTCCTGATGATTATGCACACTTAAATTCTATTCAGGTTGCGCCCGACGGCAATCTCATTGCTTCTTTGAGAGGGTGCTCTATGGTGGTAAAAATTGATAGAGCCTCAGGTACTGGCGCGACAATATGGGATATCGGTGGCTTAGATCCGTCATTGCAGATTGTGGGTGATTCTTTTGAAGAGTTTTGTGGACAGCACACAGCGTCGGAAGATGAGGATGGAAATTTATATATCTTTGATAACGGTGGTCACTGTAATGGGACTAGAGAAGAGACCTCAGGTTTATTTAGCCGGGCACTTAAATATTCGTTAGATCTAGATGCTGGGCAGGCGAATTTTCAGCGAGATTACTCTCTTAATGGGTCTTATTCTGAGTATACGACATCGGGAGGATCATTTTTCCCGGTGCAGAATGGAGGCTGGCTCATCAACTGGTCCAGCGGTATCAACGATATTACTGAAGTGTCACCAGATGGTGATATCGAGCTGCAGTTCTTTTTAAGCTCAGATGGAGAAAAGTTGCGCGTTTACAGAGTCTACCGAGATTATGATCTTGACTTACCCATCAATATTGACGGTGAGCTGACCTTTTATCGCTTTGGGCAGTAAATTTATAGCTATGTTTTGATTCCCAAATTTATTTAGTTTTTTTGTCAGATTAGTGTAAGGAAAAGAAGTTTTATGGACAAGTACAAGAAAATTGCAATCATTGGCCTTGGTTATGTTGGCCTTCCACTGGCGGTCGAATTTGGCAAGACTCGGTAGACGCTCGGGTTTGATATCAGTACGGGACGTATTGATGAGTTGAGGCTGGGTAGAGATAGTACCCTGGAGGTAACAGAAGACGAAATGACAAGTGCGTCTCATTTAGCGTTCAGTTGTGATGCGAACGATTTGGGTGACTGTAGTATTTTTATTGTTACTGTCCCAACCCCAATTGATGATGTAAATCGGCCTGACTTAACACCTATTATTAAGGCAAGTGAGACCGTTGCAAAAGCGCTTACGACTGGCGATATTGTTATTTATGAGTCCACCGTTTTTCCCGGTTGTACAGAAGAGATTTGTGTTCCTATTCTTGAAAGGCTGTCTGGACTTACGTATAACAAAGACTTTTTTTGTGGCTATAGCCCAGAGAGAATTAATCCGGGCGATAAAGTTAATACGTTAACAAAAATTAAAAAAATTACCAGTGGGTCTACACCAGCTATTAGCGCCGAAATAGACGATCTATACAAAAGTATCATTACAGCAGGTACTTTCTTGGCGTCAAGTATTAAGGTGGCTGAGGCGGCTAAAGTTATTGAGAATACGCAGCGTGATTTGAATATTGCCCTGATCAACGAGCTGTCTATCATCTTTGGAAGGCTAGGTATAGACACCCTAGACGTACTTGAAGCGGCCGGCAGTAAATGGAACTTTCTGCCATTCAGGCCAGGCCTCGTTGGGGGGCACTGTATTGGGGTAGACCCCTATTATTTGACGCATAAAGCTGAGCAGGTTGGCTATCATCCCCAACTCATTTTAGCTGGGCGTAAAATTAATGATGGTATGGCTCAGTATATGGTTAAAAAAGTTATTCAAAAAATGCTTATAAATGGCATTGATGTGACTAAGAGTACAGTAGGGGTGTTAGGTATAACCTTCAAAGAGAATTGCCCTGATGTCCGTAATAGTAAAATTACTAATGTGGTTTCCGAGCTAAAAAATTGGGGTGTCAATGTTGTTGTGGTCGATTCTTGGGCAGATCCATTAGAGGTTGAGCGAACTTACGGCATTAAACTAGGCGAAATTAGTGCCGATCAGCAGGTAGACTCGCTAATTGTTGCCGTCGGACATGATGAATTCCGTGATTTATCTCCTGAGGCGCTTCGGAGTTTTTGCAAGGGATCCCGGCCAATATTGGCTGATGTAAAGTCCCTATATGAAAGAACCGCGCTTATTGATCTTGGGTTTTCAGTTTTCCGACTTTAAAGTTCTTTGTTTGTTTCTATTTTGGGATGTATATGAAAAAAAATATTGCAGTTGTTGGTTGTGGTCACTGGGGAAAGAATCTCGTCCGGAATTTTTCCGATTTAGGGAGTTTGGCTGCGGTGTGTGATCCGAACGCCGAGGTTGCTCAACAATACGCTGATCAATACTTGGTTAAAAATTATTCCTTTCCTGAGGTTCTCAATGACCTGAGTATTGAGGGGGTGGTGCTTGCGGTTCCTGCACCTCTTCACGCCTCTATGGCGATCGAAGTGATGAATGCTGGGAAGCATGCTTATGTAGAAAAACCTCTGGCCATGAACAACCTCGAAGCGGATAGAATGATTGCTTCCGCGGAGGAAAACGGAGTGCAGCTAATGGTTGGGCACCTCCTGCAGTACCACCCAATTTTTATGGCCTTACGCACGCTTGTGGAATCAGGTGAAATGGGTGCCTTACAATATATTTATTCTAATCGTTTAAGTTTTGGTAAGGTGCGATCCGAAGAGGACGTGATTTGGAGCTTTGCTCCACATGATATCTCAATGATCTTATCCTTGGTGGGGCAAGAGCCTGACACAGTAAGAACAGAATCTACTAGTATTCTTCAGCCCGATATCGCAGATGCTGCGATAGTTCACATGGAGTTTAACTCGGGTCTGAAAGCTCATATTTCGGTGTCATGGCTACACCCGTATAAAGAGCAAAAGCTGGTTGTGGTCGGTAAAAATGCCATGGCTGTGTTCGATGATACTAAGCCATGGGGTGAGAAGCTTGCTCTATATCGTCATGTTGTGCGATCTTCTGGGAGTTTGCCAAGTCTGGAAAAAGCTAAAGTAGAGTACGTTGAGGTATCGCAATCTGAACCTTTAAGGAACGAGTGCCAGCACTTTGTGGACGTGGTCAGCGGGGATATTACGCCCCTGACCAATGGGAAAGAGGGTCTGGGGGTACTTAATGTATTGTCTGCAGCGTCTCTATCCCAAAGTAAGAATCAAGCGGTGAGAATAGAAAGCCTATGAGTGAAAACTATAAGGATGTGTTCGTCCATGAGTCATCCTACGTGGACAACAATGTGACCATTGGTCGCGGCACCAAGATCTGGCACTTTAGCCATATTTTGACGAATTGTGAAATAGGGCAAGACAGCTCCCTTGGTCAGAATGTTGTCGTGGGACCAAATGTTGTAATTGGCAGTAGGGTTAAAATACAAAACAATGTAAGCGTCTATGAAGGTGTGACGCTAGAGGATGGGGTATTTTGCGGGCCCTCATGTGTTTTCACCAATGTAAATAATCCTCGATCCGAAATCCTGCGCAAAGATGAATATCGGAAGACAATAGTGAGGCGCGGCGCTTCAATTGGTGCAAATGCCACCATTATCTGTGGTCATGATTTGGGTGAGTACTGCTTTATTGGGGCGGGTGCTGTAATCACTAAAGAGGTTCCAGCTTATGCTCTTATGGTGGGGACACCAGCAAAGAGGATAGGCTGGATGAGCAAGGCAGGTGGTCGTCTAGAAGATGATCTGATTTGTCCAATTGATGGGACTGCCTATCGGCTTACTTCCCATGACAAACTCGAGGAAATTATTTAATGAGTGAATATTCAGCACCTACCCAATTTATAGATTTGGCGGCCCAGCAAACATTAATTAGACCGCAATTAGATGCTGCCATTAAAAAAGTTCTTGATCATGGTCAGTACATTATGGGGCCTGAGGTTAAAGAGTTTGAGGGTCAGCTTCGCGAGTTTACTGGAGCCAAGCATGCACTTACGTGTGCCAATGGCACCGATGCACTGACACTCGTTTTGATGGCTTGGGGTGTAGGTCCGGGTGACGCTGTCTTTGTGCCATCATTTACGTATGTTGCAACTGCGGAGGCGCCTGCTCAGTTGGGAGCAACTCCCTTTTTTGTGGACGTTTGTGAGGATACTTTTAATATAGACCCTCAGAGTTTTAAGCAAGCGATAATAGATAGTCGTGAATTAGGTTTGAAATCGGCGGTAGTCATTGCGGTGGATCTTTTTGGACAGCCTGCGGACATTGATTCAATCATCGAAATTGCCCATGCTGAGAATATAAAAGTACTTGTTGATGGGGCTCAAAGTTTTGGTGGTAGCTCTAAAGGCCGGAAAGTTGGCACTATGGGCGATGCAACTACAACAAGCTTCTTTCCGGCAAAACCACTTGGTTGCTATGGAGATGGTGGAGCGGTTTTTACCAGTAGTGATAATGATGCGGACATAATTAATTCTATCCGCCTACATGGTAAGGGAGCGCAGAAATACGACAATATCCGTGTTGGGCTTAACTCCAGACTTGACACCATTCAAGCTGCGATACTGATCGAAAAGTTAAAAATATTCCCAAAAGAGCTTGAAATGCGAGCTGTAGTGGCCAACCGGTATAGTGAGTTGTTGCTGGATGTATGTCCCGTGCCGCATCAGATTACTGAGAACATTAGCGCGTGGGCTCAATATACTCTCAAGTTAGACGATAGAGATAGCGTGCAGAATAAATTAAAATCTTTTGGTATTCCTAGTGTTGTTTATTATCCAATACCTCTATCAACGCAGAAGGGCTACCAATCGTTTCCGTCCGTTTCTACTGGTGTTGGCGTTTCAGAGAGATTAGCCGATAACGTGCTAAGTCTTCCTATGCACCCATATCTAACAGAAAAAAGCCAGTTATCGATCATTGATATTTTAAGGAAATCTCTAAATTAGTATCTATAGAGCAAGGTTATAAGATTTTGACTGACCTATAGCTCTAGATCAAAGATTACACTCGTTGCGTGCCCTCAAAATTAATTTATAGTTCTAGTTCTAGAACCAGAGAGTCAAAATACTTTGTTACCAATTTGGACCGTAGATTATAAAGAGTATTGATCTGAGTCTGGCTAAAGGAGAATGTGCAATGGAATCAAATGAAAAGCTCCATAAGTTATTTTGGAGGTCAGTTACCAAGGTCAGCAAACAAGCTATTAGGCAGATAAGATGATTCAGCGACTAAAACCCAATTCTGATTTTAGTCGCAATGTACTGACGCTGATGACAGGTACAACTATTGCACAAGCTATTCCCATCGCAATAAGCCCAATCTTAACTAGAATTTATTCACCTGCAGATTTTGGACTATTCGCACTATTTATCGCTATAACCTCTATATTTGGCTCTATAGCAAATGGTCGATATGAGCTAGCTATAATGCTTCCAAAAAAAGATGAAGACGCAATCAACATTGTTGCACTAGGGTTTATTATCACATCGATTATGTCAATTACCCTTCTTCTTTTCGTTGTAATATTTAATGATTTTTTTACAAATCTACTCAATAATGAAGAAATAGCGCTGTGGCTTTATTTTGTTCCACTAACCGTTTTCTTTACAGGGTTTTGGAATGTATTAAATTACTTTCATAATAGAAAAAAAATGTATAAAGAAATTGCAAATGCAACAATTTTAAAGTCGATAATTTTAACAATACTACAATTAACCTTAGGTTTTATGAAGCAAGGAGCTTTTGGCTTGATGACAGGACAAATGGCATCACAGTTATTTTCTACAACAAGGTTATTTATAAATATATTGAAGGAAAAATCACTTATTGAAAAAATATCTAAAGTAAAAATTATCGGTCTTGCAAAAAGGTATAAGAACTTTCCAAAATTTTCAATGTGGGCAGTTTTGGCAAACACTTCATCTACGCATGTTACAAATATTCTTATTTCTTCATTTTTTAATATGGCAACTTTAGGTTTTTATAGCTTGGTTCAAAGAGTATTGGCTGCACCATCAACACTAATAGGTGCCGCTGTAGGGCAAGTTTTTTTTCAGGAAGCTACCAAAGAAAGGCACAAAACTGGCAAGGCTGTAAAGAGTTTTGATGGTACTATAAAAAAACTTTTTTTTATAGGTGTTCCTTCATTTGGAATATTATTCTTTTTCGTTGAAGATATTTTTTCAATTGTCTTTGGTGAAGAGTGGTTAGTTGCCGGAACTTATGCAAAAACACTAATGCCTTTGTTTTTTATTAGGTTTGTGGTTGCAACAGTAAGTCACATAAATAATGTTTTTGAACTACAGAAGCTTGCATTAATATGGCAACTTACCTTGTTATTCTTGTCAGTTGGTAGTTTGGTTTTCGCAAAATGTTACTTATTAAACTTTGAATCGTTCTTGGTTTTGTTTACAACCGTCGTATCTTTACACTATGTGGCCTTATTTTTTATAATGAGAATTGTTAGTAGAAAAGGTTATTTCTTGTGAAAATTTGTTTTACTGGTGATGTTTTTCTAGGTGGTGACCTTTTACATCGATCATGTGAAAATGTAGTTGAGAGTAAAGTTTTCAACAATGCTGATGTAAGAGTGGTTAATCTTGAGCAGGCGGTTAGTGATAGTCAATATATTGAAGAAAAATGTACACTTTATACAGGATCATATGCTTTAAAAAAACTGAAAGAATTAAAAATAAATGCAGTAAATTTGGCTCACAATCACATACAGGATAAGGGCTTAGACGGAATAGCTGAAACAATCTATCACCTTGATTCCTTTGATATAAAAAACTATGGCGCAGGGGTTAACGCTAAGGCAGCAAGCCAACCTTATTGGGTGACTGAGAGTATAGCAATACTGGGGTATTGTGATTTTGAAAAACAATACCTACGACAGGTAGAGATCGCTGAAGAGAATAAACCGGGCGTGAACCCTCTGAGATTGAATAAAATAAAGTCAGATTTAGATAATTTGCCCGTTGGAAAAAAAGCAATTATTTATTTTCATTGGGGAATGGAACATGTTTGGCTTCCTCCAGGCGAAGATATAGATTTGGCAAAATTACTTCTTGAGGATGAGAGAGTAATTACAATTATTGGTATGCATTCTCACCGTGCACAGGGTGTAGTAAACCACGCTGGGAAGCAAGCTTTTATGTGCCTGGGGAATTTCCTTTTCCCCAACTTTTATATTACTCCCCCTACTCAATTATCATATTTAACAGATGAAGAAAAAACGAATACAAAATTTATTACAAGGCAGTATCATAAGGTTTATGAGGCTACTTATAAAAAGTGGCGCCTAGTAAATAGGGTTTCCATAATCCTTGAATTTTGCACTGAAAATAAAACAATAAATCCTGTATTTGTTGTTCAGGATGACAATGCTCCGGTAATAAAAGAGTTAAGTGGAATTAGGTTATATGTTTTTAGAACCCTGTTTAAAATTTTGACAGTACTATATAAATTACCGGGCCCAATTTACAAAAAACTGCATCAATTAAATGCTATCGAGATGAATAGTTTATGGCGATTGCAAATTATATTTTTTTACTTAAAACAGTTAGGACTAAAGAAGTTTTCAAAAGAGGTGTCAGATTATCTTAGGAAAAAAACATCAAAATAGTATTGCTTTAGTTTTGGGAGGCCATGTAAACGGTTATTCAATTGTTAAAGAGCTTTATGAACAAGGTATAAAGGAAATAGCTCTTTTTGATTCCGCTAGATCACTTGCTAGATTTAGCAATAAAGTTGTGTACCATTCTCAGATTGATAATAATCCTGAGACACTTTTAAAGGAATTAAAGCTACTACATAGTCATTATGACTACATAGTTATTTTCCCAACAGATGATTTAGAAGTCGAAAATCTCCATTTAATTTATGAAGAAGTTATTGATTTCTGTTATTTACCTTTTAACCCTCAAAATATTATTGATAATTCTAATAAATTTTTTCAGTATCAAGCTTGTGAAAATATTAGTGTGCCATATCCAAAGACTATTCATGCGAAAAATAAAATAGACCTTGATTCAATCGATGGTTTGATCTTTCCCCTTTTAATTAAACCTTCAACACGAAAAGATTCAACAACCGATGTGTTTAGAACTCTCTATCTAGAAAAAATAGAGGACTACGTAAGTGCCAAGAATATGTTATGTGGTTATATAGCAAATGGTATTGAATTTGTCGTATCTGAGTTTATTCCTGGTGATGACACTAATATCTATGCTTATACTTGTTTTCGATCTCAAGGCGGGAAAATTCTAAACGAATGGTCTGGAAAAAAATTAACGCAATATCCAGACAATTATGGTGTTGTATGTAGTTCATCTAATCAGGCGCCTCAAGAGGTTTTTAATCAGGGCAGGGCGCTTGTGGAAGAGTTCAATGCATTTGGCATTATAGAGCCCGAGTTTAAGTATGATCATCGTGATGGTAAGTACAAATTAATGGAAACCAATTTCCGTTCAATGATGTGGCATCGGACAGGGAGCATCAGTGGGGTGAAGCTTCATGAGACTCAATATAATTACGCTACAGGAAGGCGTATTCACTACTACGATCAAGACGTTTCAGCTACAATTCATTTTGTCTTAATGCTTCATGAGATTCCGAATTTGATCGCTCGGAAAGGTTATTTTAAATATTTTAAGCATAATATATTTGGAGGGAACCGACGTGTTTGGGCTATCTTTGAATGGGGTGATGTAAAGCCTTTTTTATTCAGTTTAGTATTGCTTTTTTTAATGGGGGGTGGCGCATTTTTAAGACGATTTGGTTTACGCTAAGCAGTTTTGTAAAAAAGCTATTATTGCGTAATAGGGGGGTCTTTATTCACAACAATACTCTTTTTGCCGGAGTTTATTTTTCAGGCGATGCAATCATTGAGCCTTATTGTCGCATTTTTGGGGATCCAAAAATAACTATTGGCAGTGGTTTCTATATGAATTCTGGGTGTCATATTTTGGGTAATATAACCATTGGTGATAATGTATTGATTGGGCCTAAAGTTGTAATATGGGGGCGTGATCATGGTATGGAAATAGGCATGCCTATGAAAAATCAGGCGCACTTAAAGCAAGATATCATTATTAAAAATGATGTTTGGATAGCAGCAAACGTTACAATATTGAAAGGCATTACTATTGGGGAAGGAGCTGTGGTTGGAGCGGGCGCAGTTGTTACAAAAAATATTCCTAAATATGCCATTGTGGGAGGAAATCCTGCAAGAGTTATAAAGTATCGTAAAGAATGAACCTTCTAAAAATTTCAATCCCTAATATTTGCCTAAATGAACAGCGTTATGCGCTTGATATTCTACTGGGAGACTTTTTAGGTTTAATATTTGAGGTGGAGATATACAAAGGCAGTAATATTGAAATTACTATGCAAGACAGTGTCGGAAAACTTACGCTAAATTCGAGTTTTTTCCATAAATTACATCTGCACTGGTTGAAACAAGAATCAATGCCAGTGGTGCCTCTAAAAATTTGGGATATAAATAATTCTGACTTATCGAGATGTTTGACTAGGGATAATATTCCGGTGTTATACGGGAGTCCAGGCTCTACAAAAAATAAAAATAACTGGCATATCAATTTAGATATTTTTGGTTCAGCATTTTTTATGTTGGCTAGGTATGAGGAGATATTAAATAGCTATAGGGACGAACATGACAGATTTCCTGATGTAGAATCTATCGCCTATAAATCAGGGTTTTTTGAGCGGCCTATAATAAATGAATATCTTGAGATTCTTTGGTTTCATATGAATGAATTATGGCCGAGTTTGAAGCGTAAAAAACGAGGGTTTAGAAAATTAATTAGTTGCGATGTGGATCATCCAGTAGACTTAGTAGCAAATGTTTTGTTCAAAACAACTAAGAGAATTATTGCAAGATTAATTAGAGATAAAGAACCTAAGTTAGCAGTGTTAGACGGCTTGAATTATGTCGCTAAAAAATTCAATTCAGATATCTTTGATAGTTATAGAAAAAACATTGATTGGATAATGAAAGTTAATAGCGAAATGGGTAATAAAGTAGCTTTTAATTTCATTCCTATACAGACAAATAGTCAATATGATGATGAAAATATTTTCAATAACTACAAAATTAAAAAACTATTGAAAAATATTCATGAGGAAAAGCACGAAATAGGGATTCACCCAGGATACGATACGTTTAAGAGTGACTTTTTATTCAAACAGTCAGTCAATGAATTTAAAAAAATATTGATCTCTCTTAATATCCCAATAAATTATTTAGGAGGTCGTCAGCATTACCTAAGATACGATGTCTCTAAAACACCTCACTTATGGGATAATAATGGCCTTGATTATGATTCTAGCATTGCTTATTCATCTATGACTGGATTTAAATCTGGCGTTTGCTACGAGTATAGAATGTACGATCTCGTAAATAGGAAGCCACTAAAGTTAAAACAAAGGCCGTTAATAGTAATGGATTACCCTATTATTCATGATGAGAGTTTGGGGTATTCTGAGGCTTCATTGAATCGGTATTTATATTTCAAAGAAGTTTGTAAAAAGTTCAATGGGGATTTCACCTTGCTGTGGCATAATTCTTTTTTTATCCATGAATCGGATAGAAAATTTTATCTTGAAATAATTAGATAAAATGTTTTATCTTGAAATAAATGGAGGCTAATTTGATACTAAAAAAGAACACTATTTTTATTTCTTTGTTTGCTTTCATATTTAGGGGTTTTCTTGATATTTCTTATGTCTTTGTAGTATCCCCTAGTTTTTCCTATTCTGGCCTTAACTACGATTTTAATATTAATCAGTATTTAATATCTTGGATATTATTTATAGCTGCTTCCTTTTTTGTTCCAAGATTTTTATTAAAAGTTAGTGATTTTGTTATTACTTGTTCTGTGTTTTTTGTTTTGGCTCCATTAACAAGTTTATATGGCCTTGATTACAATAGGCCATTAGAGCCGGTAATTGTTTCAATGTTATCAATATGGATGGTAAGGGCCATTTTAAATTTGAAATCAATTGTTTTTATGTTGCCAATTATCAAAAATGGTCATTATGTATCGTTGATACTATCAATGTTATCTGTCAGTTATCTCATCGTTGTTTTTTTAAAATCAGGTGCTCAGCTTAATTTTCATTTTTCTAAAGTCTATGAATTTAGATCTATAAATGCAGCTCTTACAGAAACAGGTTTTAATGCGTATATGAATATGTGGGTTTTTAAAGTTTTTAACATTTATCTATTAGCCTACTTTCTATTAAAAAGAAGATTTACATTAGTGATTCTATTTTCAATAGTTCAACTATTTTTCTTTGCTGTCTCAGCAAATAAAGGGATTTTATTTTATCCTGTTATATTGTTCAGTATTTGGTTTTTCTTTAAAGATAGGGCTTCAATATATTTTCTGCCTGCTGCTCTTTCTTCTGTAATCGTCCTTTCTCTTTCTTCGTATTATTTTTTAGATGATTATATGGTTTCTTCTATGCTCTCAAGGAGAGTTTTCTTTATCCCAGCGCATCTTACATTCACATATTTTGAGTTTTTTAGTAATAACCCTCATGTTTTTTGGTCTGATTCGGTCTTATCATATTTTTCTATGTATCCATATGATAGCGATATGGCTAAGGTAATTGGCGCCTACATGGGGCATGAAGAGATGTCGGCAAATAATGGCTATGTGTCTAGCGGTTTTGCTCATGCTAATTTCCTTGGGGTTTTTATATACTCTCTTATTTTTGGGTTTTTATTAAAGTTCATAGATGCTGTTTCGTACAAAAATGTGCCGCTGTGGTTTGGTATCTCGATAGTGATAGTTCCATTAAGACAGTTGTTGGTAGCGTCGGACTTCCCTGTTGTATTGTTTACGCACGGTTTGATCGTTAGTATTATTTTATTATATTTATCAAGATCAAAACGATTAAGGGGCCCTGGCGAAATACATGAAAAATAGAATTATTAAATATTATAAGATTTTCATGAGTATTTTAAAGCTACAACTTTTGAATATAGAATTCAAAGACTTTAATTCTAATAATTATGAACTTTATACGAAAACGCATTTGTTTTTTACAAAGCCCCACAGGTTGAAAATATTTAAAAATAAGACAATTGGCGTTGCACTACTACGTATAGATGATTTTGAAGACTTTGATTGTTATTATAAATCTGTTAACGGAAAAAATTCAGCTGCATATTATTCAAGAAAATCTATTAAGAGAGGGTATTGTTTTACAGAAGTGGATTTGAATAATTATATTGATGATGTTTTTGAAATCAATACATCTGCCAAATTAAGACAAGGTAGGGAAATGAGCGAGAAGTACTTAACAAAACAAAAAGAATTTCATCGTAATGAAAATTACCGATATTATGGTGTTCTTAATATTGATGGCAGGTTAGTGTCTTATTGTAGTGTAGCTTTTTTTGGACAATTTCTGTCAATTGATAATTTGTTAGGCCATAAGTCATATTTAAATGATGGTATTATGTACTTAATGTTAATTGAACTTAATCGTATTATATTTAACGAAATGAGGGGTGGCGGACTTGAATTTGTAATGTATGATACTTTTTTTGGTGCGTCTGATGGCATAAAACTTTTCAAAAAAAAATTAGGATTTAAACCATATAAAGTTAATTGGATATTGGAGAATAAATTTGATAATAAATAGAATTTATTCGGACTATCTAATGGTCTCAAGATTAGGTGAGTATAAAAAATTATTAATAGAATCCTTACGACTGGGCTATCAGCATGTTAGCTTGATTCAATATAACGATATTTTAAATTCTGGTATTTTTAATAAAAATGTTCTGTACTTTATTCATAGGCATGATATTGACACTGACGTGCGCACTGCAAAAAAAATGTTTTCTATAGAAAAATCTCTAGGAATTAGATCTTCATATTATTTTAGATTATCAACATTGGATTATTGTTTTATGAAAGAGATTGATGAATATGGTAGTGAGGCAAGTTATCACTTTGAAGAGTTATCTGATTATTGTAAAAAATATAATATTAAATCTAAAGAAAAAGCATTAAGTAACTTGGATAAAATTCGATTAATATTCAAACGAAATATAGAAGTCATTGAAAAAGAAAGTGCTATAAAAATTAGATCGGTGGCAGCTCATGGTGATTTTGTAAACAGACAGTTGGGAGTCGTTAATAATGTTATTACTGATGACTTTTCATTAAGAAACGAATTAGGTATTGACTGCGAAGCTTATGACTCCAAGTTGGTGGATTCATTTGATTTGTACATTAGCGATAAGCCTCATCCGATTTACTTTTCTCCGCTATCGCCTTTTCAGGCATTAAAATCTTTAAATACAAAAAATACCGTTATCTGCATGACCACTCACCCACGGCAGTGGGAGACGAACTGGGTGGTGAACACCAAAGATAATATATTTCGAGCAATTGAAGGTGCTAGATGGTAAAGGTCGCTCACTTAACTTCTGCACATCCTAGGCATGATACTCGTATCTTTATTAAGATGTGTTCATCACTGGCGGCGGAATATGATGTTTTTTTAGTTGTATCTGACGGCCTGGGTGATTTGAAAAAAAACAAAGTAAATATTGTTGACGTCGGTGCACGAACCGGTGGGCGTTTGTCACGTATGACCAAGACAGTAAACCTAGTTTTTACTAAAGCGCTTGATTTGGATGCAGATATCTACCATTTGCATGATCCTGAACTACTGCCTATTGCCTTAAAACTGAAAAAGTTAGGTAAAAAGGTGATCTTTGATTCACACGAAGATGTTTCTAAACAAATGATTGGCAAGCCTTACCTTAACCTACCATTAAGAAAGCTCATTGGTTGGGTTTTTGGCATCTACGAGCGTTATGTTTGTGCACAAATTGATGTAATTATTGCGGCCACGCCTTCTATTAGAGACAAGTTTTTAAAAATTAATACTAACTCTGTTGATATTAATAATTTTCCTTTGTTGGATGAGCTCGCTAACACAAGTGATTGGTCGATTAAGAATGATGAGGTTGCTTATATCGGCGGTATTGCAATAATTAGAGGGATAGTTCAACTGGTAAGAGCAATGGGTGTTACTAAGGGTGTTGTGCTAAATCTAGCGGGCAAATTTAGTGAGCAAGATACAGAAAAAATGGTCAAATCCTATGGTAGTTGGGAAAAGGTTAACGAGCTTGGTTTTTTATCTAGACAAGAGGTTGCTCACGTTCTTGAGCGTTCAAAAATCGGATTAGTCACTTTTTTGCCACTACCCAATCATATTGATTCTCAGCCAAATAAAATGTTTGAATATATGAGTGCGGGGATACCGATTATTACATCTAATTTTTCATTGTGGAGAGACATAGTCGAAGGTAACGAATGTGGTCTATGTGTGGACCCATTAGATCCACAGGCTCTTGGTGAAGCCATTCAATACTTAATAGATCATCCGGCTCTAGCTGAAGGAATGGGAGTTAATGGACGTAAAGCAGTTGAAAATAAATTTAATTGGCCAATCGAAGAGAAAAAACTCCTAGAGCTTTACAAAGGACTCTCAGAATGAAAATTGTAACTATCATAGGGGCAAGGCCTCAATTTATCAAAGCTGGTTCGGTCAGTCGCGAAATTGCCCATCAAGTAATGAATGGGGTAAATGTCAAAGAAGTAATTGTCCATACCGGGCAACACTATGATGGCAATATGAGTGACGTTTTTTTTGAAGAAATGCAAATACCAAAGCCAGATTATTTTTTGGGTATTGGTGGCAGATCTCATGGAGCTATGACGGGCCAGATGATTGAGAAGATCGAAGAAATTCTAGTCAAAGAAAGGCCTGATTGGGTAATGGTGTATGGTGACACTAACTCTACTCTGGCTGGAGCAATTGCCGCATCTAAACTAAATATTAAAATTGCTCATGTTGAGGCAGGTTTACGTAGTTTTAATATGAAAATGCCAGAAGAGATTAATCGCATCCTCACTGACAGGGTAAGTTCGTTGCTTTTTTGTCCAACTAAATCGGCACTAGATAATTTGGCTCATGAAGGTTTTGGTGTTCAGAAAGGAAATGGCCAGGTATTTTT
>Ga0233426_10002290_pt1 | contig 16237 bp, 10 predicted proteins | sample SI_118_April2016_6_FD_179875 | JGI IMG/M metagenome (GOLD analysis project Ga0233426, IMG submission 179875) | Seawater microbial communities from Saanich Inlet, British Columbia, Canada - SI_118_April2016_10_MG | ecosystem: Environmental > Aquatic > Marine > Inlet | place: Canada: British...
TGGCCTTATCGTGCATGACTATATCTCACGGTGCTTACAGCATATTGCAGAGCAACCAAACAATCTTGAACCGCTGTTACCATGGAACATTGAACGCGGCTAGGTGCCGTTAGCTATACGCTTACTTTTAAATGTAGTTTAGTAAATTAAATTTGTGTTCTTAACAAAAACCGATTGTAAGCATTCAGAAACCACTTCCTCGATCTCATTGTCTATATTGATTTTTATAATATCATTTTCATTCGTCTGAGGTGGTTCCATCGCTTTTAGTTGTCCTGATAAAAATCCTGCCGATACAAAGTGCCCCTTTCGTGAACTTAAACGCTCGGATATTATTTTTTCTTGACCATCAAGCCAAATAAACTGCGTATTAAACAGTAAAGATCTTAACCCCTGTCTATGTTGATGTTTAAGGCCTGAAAACGCTAATATAATATTTTTGTCAGCACTTTTTTTTAAATAATGACGAATTAATTCAAACCAACATTGCCTGACTTCATCTGTTATTGGAATATTATCCGACATACGCTTTTTAGATTCGTCTGTGTGAAAATCATCAGCTTCAACAAAGTGGAAGCCTAAGGAAGCAGATAATTCACTCGCAATATGGGATTTTCCAGTGCCGCTAACACCCATAATTACAATTAATGATGAACGATTACTTATATGTTTTTCATTATTCATTTGGGTACAGTTATTTTTAATTGATAGGTATGTTTAGGCTGAATATTCGTAATAATATTGCCCGATAATATTTCGCCGTCTAGCTCCAATTTGACCCGTTTAATTGCCGATTTTTCAATATAAAAATTAAACATAGCGCCTTGAATACTGCGAGTTCCACTTAACGAATCGAAACAATCAGGCAGTTGCGGTGCAACAGTTAGCTCTCCATGGCTACCTTTCAACCCACACAACTCTTCTACTAAACAACGATATAACCATGCGATAGTTCCGGTATTAAATAGTTGGCTTGACCGACCTGCTTGTTCTGGGTGTTGATGATAAGCGCCACGATAATAGTTCGGAACAAATACAGGAAGTTGTCCTTGTTTCAACGCATTTTTGATATTTGGGATCATTTTATAGATAATTTCAAACGCTTTTTGCGACTCTCCTTGCTGGAATAATGCGTAGGCGTAGAATACGGCAGCATGATTATAAACAGAGCCATTTTCAGAAACACCGGGATATTTTTGAGTTATTCGTCCTATGTTTTCATCCATTTTGGTGTAACTTGGGGCCAACATCATTACACCAAAAGGTGTTAACAATTGTTTTTCTACTTCATTGATCAAACTTAATTTCTGGTCAGCATTAGTAATACCACTCAATAAAGCCCAAGACTGAGGGTTTAAGTAAATTCGCCCTTCTGTATCAGTATTTACACCAAAAATTTTCCCCTCATCATTAATACCACGTGCGAACCAGTCATTACCCCATAAATGTTTGTTAATTGATTTATTGAGCGCTTTGGCTGCATATCGATAATCTTCCAATCGACTTTTATCTATGGTTGACAAATAATGTTGAGAAATGTCACTCCAGCAGTTAAGGGCATAAGCCGTTGCCATTGATAACCAAGCCGAAACCCCCTTTCCTTTATGCCCAACCATATTCATGGGATCACACCAGTCCCCTTGGTTTATATAGCTCAAACCTCTTTCATCAGTTTGTTCAAGTAACCAGTCAAGTGCTAGTTCGATATGCTGATGCACCGTTAATCGTTCTTCAGAGTCAGCGAAGGCTATACGTTCATTAAGAATTGAACCGTCATCTGTTTCATTCAGATACACCAATAAGCAAATAGGCAACCACACACAGTGGTCGGTATGAGGTATCTCATTAATATATTTCAGCGTCGCATCAGGATGTATTAAGATACCATCAGGCATTGCTCCACTTCTCAGTTGTTGTTCTAGTGCTATCAAAAAAGATTGTCGAGCAATATCCGGCTTAATATAGCTCATGCCCATATTATCTTGAAGATAATTTCGGGTCTGAGGATCGGTTGTTAATCGATTAATATCACCATGATAGAACATTTGTCTTGGTAGCCAATGATTAACAAAATCATCTAAATGTTCATCATTCGATTGTATGGTTAAACAACCAGAAGCCTGTGACAAATAATCTTTATAACGCACTTTTTCTGTTGAAAAATTAATTTCACTACTAAGATATCTTTGTTTTACATCAAATATTTCATGCTCATCTTTTGCAGCACCAAAGCATAAATTGATGTTTTTAATACATCTACTACCCAATGATATTTTGTACTGTAAAACCGCAACAGGTACTTCATAACAAGATGATTCACAATTAAGGATATCTTGATGAACTTCATCAGGGCTTTGAAGTCCCCCATTCCCTTCAAACGTTGTTTGATTGGCGGACCATGCAGTAGGCAAACAATCAGATATAAGAAATGTATGGTCTTTAAAGTGTTGATTTTTGTAATAGTCGTCAACTTTTTGATAAGGCGTTATAGCTTGGGCGACAATTGCATTTAATTCTGCATTATATGTTGCTGATTGATTTAACCATGACATGTACCCTATGGTAAAATAAGGGTAAAAACTCAAGTTACGATCTTTTTTGTTTTTACTCGTATTGGTTATAACAACAGACCATATTTCAATCGTACTATCAACACCAAGTGATAACGTAAGTTCGACACAAACATTTAATGCTTCAACTTTCCATTTAATATCATGATTGCCTACTGAAAATTCGAAGCTATCAAGACAAGATCTTACTGGCTCATAAGGAGCAGAGAATATTTCACCTGTATCTTCATCTTTTAAATAGAAGAAACGTCCTGGATGATCACGGTAATAATGATGCTCAGGCTGCATAAAAGTTTTTGCTTCTATACATGGAGCATATGAATATTTTGCAGGCTCTGGCTGTAAAAACTGAGAAATAGCATAACCTTGACAATTCATTTGAATCATCATGTTATTATTCCATAAAAAACCTGCGGCTTTTGGCAATGATGTCGGGCAATTTAAGTTAACCCTTGATTCATTACTGCCCGGTTTTTCTATTGTGTATAAAGGAAGTTCAGACATTCTGTTTCTCCAAATTAGCCGTATCTAACGGTTCACAGTTGCTAAGCGTATTCTGGAGTTCTGTAAGTTCTTTATCGGTTAAAGGATAAAGCCAAATAAATCCTACCGATATAATCGCGAAAATAGCGGGGATAATAGTCATCAGCATAACAATGCCTTGTTCAGAGGATCCACCTTGGACTTGATTGGCAACATAACCTAATGAAGCTAATACCCACCCCATCATCGCGCCTGCAAATGCCCCACCCAACTTTTGTGCAAAGGCTGCCGCAGAGAAAATCATAGCCGTTGCCCGACGGCCTGTTTTCCATAGGGAATAATCAGCAGTATCAGCATACATTGAGAAAACTATCGGTGATTTAGGTCCCAATGCCAAACCAATAGCAATTTGTAGGCAATACATAGTGGTGATATTTTCTTTAGGTACATAATAAAAGCTGAATGACAATATGCTCACAATAATCATTAAAACAATAAGTAATTGTCGTTTATCAATATACTTTGTTAATAAAGGTGTTAACGCGGCACCAAGCGCGAGGGACAACATATATGCCATGGAAAAACTGCCGATTAAATCAGCTCTTTCAACATAGTATTTTAGATAAAATGTGCCCGAGCTACCTCGTAATGTAATTGTCATCATAATGATTAACGCGACAATAAAAAGGACTATCCAAGGCTTATTTTGAGTTAAATCCATTAGGTCTTGTTTTACAGGAGTTTGCTGATTTTTTGGAGGTGATAATCTTTCTTTGGTAGAAAGGAAACTAATTACAAAAAGTATCGCTGCAATACCACCATATAAAGCCATGGTCATTTGCCAGCCTGTCACTTCATCATCACCACCAAAGAAACTCACTAACTCTGGTGTAAAATAAGCAACTAAACTCCCGCCGGTAAAAGCACCAATGAATCGAAAGCTGGTCAAAGTCGTTCGTTGTTGAGAATCTCCCGTGATCACTCCAAGTAATGCACCGTATGGCACATTGATGAAGGTATAGGCGAGCATCATGAAAATATAAGTACCATATGCCCAAATAAGCTTTCCGCTGTCATCAAAATCAGGCACAGTAAAAGTTAAAACACCGGCTGCAAAAAGCGGAATTATTCCCCAAAGTAAGTAAGGTCTAAATTTACCAAATTTGGTATGAGTCCTGTCAGCTAACGCCCCCATAAAAGGGTCTGAAATTGCATCTATTAAACGAGTAACTAACATCATAGTGCCAACAGCTGCAGCAGATAATCCAAATACATCGGTATAAAAGATAAAAAGGAATACATCAAACACTCGCCAATAAAAGTTACTAGCGACATCTCCACAAGCATAGCCAATTTTTTCTTTTAACGTTAATGTAGTACTTTCGTTTTCCATTTTCCCCACCTGTTGCTGACTAAGTAAAAGGTTAATTACTCTATTATTCATCTAACTGTATTTATGCACCTTAATGCTAAGCAAGTTTACAACCACCCTTGGTAAGCGCTTACATATAAGTTATTATTTTAATATTCTATTTATAGGAATAGCAAAAAAACCAAACAAATGGAAGCGCTTTCATATAATTTTTATTTGAGTGTTATTTCATGGCTAAAACCACATATTAATTGGCAAATAAATGCATCCCACCACACTTTTATTAAAATAAATAAACCTTGAAAAAAACAAAAGATAAACTCAACATTTACAATAAGATAAAAATAAAAACGCAGGATGCAACCTGTATTAGTACACATATATTTTGATAAATATTAAAAATAAAGTTTGACCTTAATTTAAATTTGATTTAGTTTTGATGTAAGCGCTTTCATTTGTTTGTTGGTTTTCCCTTACACACGGCAACTTGATTAATGGGTGAAAGCGCTTACTAAAAATATAATTATAAAATGTTTCAATTGGGAGGGATAAATCATGATTAAGAACAAATTCACTAAATCTAAAATAGCCACGAGCTTGTCATTTATATTGGGGGCTACTGCATTACCCGCAATATCGGCTGAAGAAGTGTCTAAACAGGCAACTGAACAAGAAATTGAAGTAATACAAGTAAGTGGCATCCGAGGCAGTAGTAAAGCAAGTATAAATACAAAACGTTTTGCTTCTTCTCAAGTTGACGGTATTTCAGCAGAAGACATAGGTAAATTACCCGATGTTACTATCACTGACTCATTACAACGTATTTCTGGTGTGCAAATTGAACGTGTTGCCGGTGAAGGTGGACCTGTTCAAATTCGTGGTTTACCTCAAATTGACACAACAATGAATGGTGAAGTTTTCCTCAGTGCTACGACCATTGATTCTTCAGGTGCAGATTTAGGTGATTTACCCGCTCAATTGTTCTCTGGTGTCGATGTATATAAAACAGCAACATCTAGTAATACTGCCGCTGGTATTGCTGGTTCGATTGATTTAAAAACACGTCGCCCTTTTCAACTTCAGGAAGGGTTTACCTTTTCTGGTGGTGCAGAAGTAACACAGGGCTCTATAAGTGATGAAACAGATCCACTTTTAAACGCACTCATTGGTTACAACGCTGAAAAATGGGGAGTCGTGATTTCTGCTGTAACATCAGAAGTTAACTTAGCGACCGATTATAATGGTCACAATGATACATCAGAAAATGGTGGTATTGGTTGGACACAAAATAACTTTGCTTGGGGTGCTCCGGGCGATGGTTCAACAACACATAATATTGTTCCTCATGGTTTTACTGCCTTTAACAAAACTGAAGAAAGAAAACGTGATGCATTACAATTGTCTTTTCAAGCTGACTTAGGTGATGGCTTTGAGTTGACCGCTGATTACTTCTATACCCAACAAGACAGATTTAATGCACGTCGTGGTTTCAATCATAATAACCGCTGGCAGAATTATAATAACTATGGTTTTGCAACAGGTACTACTGGCGATACGTTTACAGATGCTAATGGTGATGCGTGGCAAGGTGTTAATGCCTTTGCAATGAACCCATACCGCATGCAGACATTTACACAAGCCAACGTAAATGAAGAAAATTCTCAAAATTTTAACTTAGAATTAAATTTTGATAACGGTGGTGCTTTAACAGGTCAAGTTCGTGCAACAACGGCTAGAGCGACCGCTAAAATGCGTCACGCTTATGGCGAAGGCGATATATTAAGCATAGATCAAGGTACCCTTGTTACAGGCCCTGGTTGGTTAACACCTGCAGCTTATTGTAATGATGGAGAAGAAATTATTGGCGACCAAGGTGGTTGTAATGGTTCTTTTTCTCAAGGTATTGAAGATGACTCATTTTTGATCACTCATGACGCATCAGGTGAATTTCCTGTATTTGGTGGATTTGACCAAATGGTAAATGGTGGCAAAGGCCAAATGAGTGTCGCTGATTACATGGCAGACCTTGATTCATATCATATTGGTGCTTTTTCATCTGAAGGAAATACCGATGATAAAAGTGAAATTACGACTTTCAGTACAAAATGGAACTACGTACTTGAGGAAGGCTTTATTACGAGTGTAGATTTTGGTCTTCGCTTAAGCCAAAGGGAAGTAGATCATGATCAATTCACTTACACATCAGATTTTGGTGATGGCTGTGATATCGCGCAATGGAAAGCGGTTGATCAACAATATAATGGCGCTGCTGAAGGTGATCCTTGTTACGAGGTTGAAGGTACTGGTGAAAATGTAGATGGTGTATGGACACCTTATACGCTATTAAACCCTACAGCTTTAGATGAACACACGACGGTTTCGTGGCAGACAGATTTTGGTAATGTTGGTGGTATTCCAGGAATATGGTCAATTGACCCAAGTAATTTTAGAGATCCGAAAGCTTTTCATGAAAAAACCTTTGGTAATGTTGCTCGTACAGAAAATGGTGGTGCAACTTACAATGTCGGTTTAGATGAATTAACTTACTTTGTGCAAGCAAATTTTGAATGGGAAGCCTTAACAGGTAACGTCGGAATGAAAGTGGTTGAAACCGATTTAACTGTAAAACAAAACCTTGTAGGTCCAAATTTACCGCATTCAGGTTTAGGCCCAGATATTGGTGATGTATTAACAGAGAGAAGCTATACCGACTACTTACCTTCATTGAACTTAGCTTATGCCGCTACTGAAGAAGTTGTACTTCGAGCAGCGTGGTCTAAAAATATGCAAGCCTTGAATATGGATCAATGGGGTGCTGGTAAAACAGTTGGTACCGTATTTGATAATGACTGTGGTTGTATGCGCGTTGTGAACGGGACATTAAATGGTAACCCAGAACTTGACCCTTGGCGCTCAGAGAACTATTCATTAACAGCTGAATGGTATACAGGTGATGCTTCTATGGCATATGTGTCTACTTATGGCATCGATATAGAGAGTTTTACCGAATCTGATACTATCATGATCGATGAACCAGATTCAGATGGCGTTAGCCGTGGACCACACCCTTTTACAGCAAACGTACAAGGTGAAGGTGGCGATGTTTCAGGGTATGAAGTTGGTGCCAAAATGGCGTTAAGTGATTTCTTAGGCGACGACAGTATTTTTGCAAATTTTGGTGTTGATGCTAACTATACATTTAGTGAAAGCTCTCAAGACGCTAAAGACATTCATGGTGATGACTTACCGTTTGTTGGCATGTCAAAAGATACTTACAACTTTGTGGTATGGTATGAAAACGAAACGTTTTCTGCTCGTGCTGCATACAATGCTCGTAGCCCACGTCTTATGACGGCAGGTAATGCTAATACAGGTAACCAGTCTCTTTACCAAGATGATTACGCACAGCTTGATGTAAATGTTACTTACAACTGGGATGAAAACGTTAGTCTTTACATTAATGGATCAAACATTACAGAAGAGTATCAGCAAACATATGTAGAGTTTTCAGAGCAAAAAGCTTTTCAAAATGTTTATGAAGCGCGTTGGACTTTCGGTGCTCGTGTAATATTCTAAATGTTGATTATTAACAATTAGTTTAAACCAAATACCGCTGTAGATTTATCTATGGCGGATTTTTTATTTAAAAAACAATGTGACTTTATGAATGCCATCAAAAGAGCAGTAAAAGATATCATTATTGTAGGCGGCGGAACGTCGGGCTGGATGACCGCTGCAACATTAAGCCAACAATTTAAAAATTCGCCCGTTAATATAACACTAATAGATTCCTCAGCGATGGGTACAATAGGCGTGGGGGAGGCAACGATCCCAACACTACGCCGTTTTTATACCAATTTAGGCTTTACCGACATTGAAGTACTTCGTGCAACAAATGCTACGTGTAAATTAGGTATTCAGTTTAAAGGATGGTCTGGTGATGAAAGCTCATTTATTCACCCTTTTGGTTTATTTGGTCAAGAAGTAAATCGTGTTCCATTTCATCATTATTTTACTAAGTTACGGCAAAGTGGTGATACAACGCCGTTATCTGATTATTCCCTTGGTGTTAAATTAGCCAGAGATAATAAGTTTAAGCATCCCAATATGAAGCCAAAAAACCAATTAGAAATATTCGATTGGGCGCTCCATTTTGATGCAGGATTATTTGCCAAGCTTATGCGTGATTATTCAATCAATAACGGCGTAAAGCACATTGACAGTAAAATTGATCATGTGAGTTTAAACAATATAACGGGGAATATAGACTCTCTGCAACTAGATAATGGCCTAACTATTTCTGGCGATCTATTCATTGACTGTTCAGGTTTTAGTGCCTTACTCATTGAAAAAGCTTTAAAAACAGGATATGAAGATTGGAGTGAGTATTTAGTATCTGATACCGCGGCTGCAGTGCAAAGTGAATTAGTGGGAGATCCCGTTCCATATACCATTTCACATGCACAAAAAGCAGGATGGCAATGGCAAATTCCCTTACAAAACCGAATGGGGAATGGCATTGTTTTTAGCCAGGAATTTATCAGTACAGACGAAGCTATCGATAGCATGTTGAAAAACATAAAAGGTAAGCTCGTTAATGATCCCCGTTCATTTTCATTCACGCCAGGAAGACGTAAAAAATCGTGGAACAAAAACTGTATTGCGGTGGGTCTAGCTTCTGGGTTTTTAGAGCCTTTAGAAAGTACCAGTATTGCATTGGTAGAAACTGCTATAGACAAAATCTCATCGTTTTTAGCAAAAGCTGAATACTCACAAGAAGATGCTGACAAGTTTAATTATGCCATGGCCCACGAGTACGAGCGTGTTCGTGATTTCATCATTCTTCATTATAAATTAAATGGTAGAACTGATTCTCCTATGTGGCAACATTGCCGCGATTTGGAAATTCCACAAACATTAAATGATAAAATAGCCGCTTTTAAAACCAAGGGAGATATTATTAAATATCCTTGGGAAATATTTGGAAAAGATAGCTGGTTAGCTATTTTTGATGGACTCAATTTTAGCCCTGATTCTTATGATAAATCTATCGATAAATTCTCTATTGAATTATTATCAAATGAGTTAACAAAAATGCGTAAGGGTATCAAAGATGAGGTTGAAAACACGCAAACCCACCCTGAGTTTTTAAGACAATACTGCGGTTTTAAGGAATAAAAATGAACACTACTGATGCTCCCATTGAAAAAATAGTCATACTCGGCGGCGGAACCGCAGGTTGGTTAGCTGCGGCAACTATCGGCAATATTTTTAAAGACACATCAATGAAGATTGAAGTTGTCGAATCAGATGACATTGGTATTGTAGGTGTTGGCGAAGCAACAATCCCCCCTTTAATAAACATTTTAGAGAGTTTAGGCATCGACCTTGTAGATTTCATTAAAGAAACGCAGGCTAGTTTCAAATTAGGTATTAAGTTTGAAGATTGGGGTACAGTAGGAGAATCTTATTTTCATCCTTTTGGCACACTAGGACAAAGCATTGATGGATTTGATTTTTATCAATGTTGGCTTAAATGTAAAGCAGAGAATGACAATACACCGTTAATGGCGCATTCACCCGAGTCTGTTTTAGCAGAACAAGGTAAGTTTTTTTATCCCCACAAAGCAAAAAACACCCCACTTTCACGTGCATATTATGCCTTACATTTAGATTCATCTTTGGCTGGGAAGTATCTTCGCAAGTTTTCAGAAAACATTGGCGTAAAAAGAACTGAAGGATTAGTAGAAGAAGTTACGTTGCACGATAATGGTAATATCAATAATTTAATATTACAAAACGGGAAACGAATAGCGGCAGACTTTTTTATTGATTGCTCAGGCTTTCACGGGAAACTCATCGAAAAAGCCTTGAATACAGGTTATGAGTCTTGGGCGCATTACCTACCTTGCAATAAAGCAGTTACTGTTCAAACCAAGAATGTCGGTGCTACGGCTCCTTTTACAACATCTACAGCAAAAAAAGCGGGTTGGATGTGGAATATTCCACTTCAACACCGAACGGGAAATGGTTATGTTTATTGCGACAAATATATTAGTGATGATCAAGCTAAAGAAACCCTACTTGCTTGTTTAAAAGGTGAAGTGCTTACTGAGCCAAGAGTCATTTCGTTTACGACCGGAATGCGCAAAAAATCTTGGGTTAAAAACTGTTTATCTCTAGGTCTAGCTCAAGGTTTTATTGAACCTCTTGAGTCTACGGCAATTCATTTAGTGTCAAAATCAATAGCCCATTTCATTCAGTTATTTCCGGACAAAAGCTGTAATCCTGCATTGGTCGATCAATTTAATAAAAATGTTAGAGATGATTACGAAGAAATTCGTGACTTTCTCGTGCTGCATTACTGCAAGACTTCACGAACCGACAGTAAATTTTGGCTGTGGTGCAAAAACATGGAACTTCCGGAAACACTCGAACAAAAGCTAAAATTGTTTAAAGCTTCTGGCGCCCTTAACATTAAAGATGAAGAATTGTTTCGCCCTACCAGTTGGTATTCAGTGCTTGAAGGCTTGGGGGTTCAGCCAGACAATTACAATTCGACGTTAAATGTATGGAATACCGATAAGCTCAAAAGCATTTTGGACCAAGGGCAAAAAGGCTTAACGGCTATAGCAAAAATACAACCTTCACACGATAAGTTTATAAATGAATTCTGCAAAGCAGAAAAATTATAATGATATCGTTTTACTGCGCTTATCTATCACTCTGAGCACGGCAATGCTTATCAATAAATTGTTGGTGAGTCATTGCTTGTTTTGCCGCTGTAATCATTGAGCTTTTCATTTGAGCTAAGTTTTTCTCAACAACATCTAGCGGGATGTTCTTTGCTCTTACATCGAAGCGTTGTGGATTAATATCAAAACCAGTAAACATACTTAACCAACTTGCCTCTTCGAATGACTCATTGTCATACATAACGATTTGACCTTGGCTTTTATACACTTCAATTTTATGCCGTAAAGCATCACTTATGGGCATATTCTGACAATAACGCCAAAATTCAGCATCATCGCGCTTTGTTAACTTATAATGCAAAGATAAAAAATCTACGGCGCGGTCAAGCTCGGCATTATGTAATCGATTCACCTCGGCCATATCATGTTCATTAAACGACTTATCAGGAAAAAAAGTATAGAGCTTTGATAACCCTGATTGAATTAAGGATAACCCTAAAGATTCAAGTGGTTCAAGAAACCCAGCAGCTAAACCTAACGCAAAACAGTTTTTATGCCAAATAACTTTTCGTTTGGCTAAGGGTAAATCAAAGTGTCTAACATTATTGATTCTTTCCCCATCTACAGTAGACAACATTTCATCTTCAGCATTTTGAGCACTTGTAAATTGGCTACTATAAATATAGCCATTTCCCATGCGATGCTGCAAAGGTATGCTCCATTGCCATCCGGCGTTATTAGCAGTAGCACGTGTAAAAGGTTTAGGTTCTGTTATAAGTTCAGTTTGAACCGCGATGGCTTTATTACAGGGTAACCATTTACTTAAATCATCAAGCCCTACCTTCATTGCCTCATCAATTAATAGCCCTTTAAACCCCGAGCAATCTATAAATAAGTCACCTTCAATTTTTCTACCATCTTCTAATTGAACCGATTCAATAAAGCCAGATGTTTGATTTATTTGAACATCACAAACATTAGCAGAAATGTGTTCGATACCTTTTTTAACAGAAAATTTCTGTAAAAAATTAGCATAAAGTACGGCATCAAAATGATAAGCATACGAATAATCAGCTAATGGCGATTGAGGATCTGAATTTGCTTGGGCAAATTTACCTTGTTTAGCTAAAACGCAGGCAAAACTATAATCTTGCAAGTTGTGGTCATTGCCTGATAATTTTGCATGGTTAACATAATGATGGAAATCAACACTTTGTATTTTAAGACCGTAATCGGCGAAAGGATGAAAAAAACTTTCCCCTTTTTTATGCCAGTTTTCAAATTTAATACCTAACTTAAATGTCGCTTGGGTTGCTTTAATTAATTCAACTTCATCGATACCTAAGTCTTTATTAAATCCGACAATATTAGGAATAGTTGCTTCACCAACACCAACAGTACCAATGTTAGGTGATTCAATTAATGTGACAGATATTTATTTATCAGCAATAAAACGAGAAAGACTTGCAGCTGCCATCCATCCCGTTGTGCCCCCGCCTACAATCACTATTTTTCTAATGGCTTCAGACATAATACGCTCTCTATAAAAATTTATTTATTCAGAAATTTTTGCTTGTTTACTAACATACAAAATGTAATAGGCATTCATAGTTTTGATTAATGGCTATTTGCTTTATTAACCGTGGGTCTAAATAAAAATCATTAATAATGGTTCAAAAGCTGTTGACCTTTTCTGTATAACACATTAACCTAAATGTAAGCGCTTTCACAGTAATTTTTACTCACTTAGCGTTTTTTTTAATATGAACTTGTAAGCGCTTTTAGTGTAAAGATTGGAAAGCCTAAGTAGAAGTTTCCAGTAAGGATTAATAAAAGAATGAATAAGATTTCATTACCGATAAACTCAAAGATGCTAAAAAAAGAATTCATCTATGGCGTTGCAACAGCATCATTTCAAATTGAAGGTGCAGCAGATAAAAGACTCCCTTGTATTTGGGATACTTTTTGCGCAAAAGAAAATACTGTTGCGGACGGTTCAAACGGTGACATAGCGTGTGATCACTATAATCGCTGGAATGAAGATATTGAGCTCATTGATTCATTAGGTGTAGATGCTTATAGATTATCTATTTCATGGCCTAGAGTGATAACAGAATCTGGTGAACTTAACCCTGAAGGTGTTGAATTTTACTTAAACATTTTGAAAGAACTGAAAAAGCGCAATATTAAAGCATTTGTTACACTTTATCATTGGGATTTGCCTCAACACCTCGAAGATAATGGGGGTTGGCTTAATCGAGAAACCTCGTATAAATTTGCACAATATGTAGATTTAATAACAGTAGCTTTTGGAGATCTTGTGCATTCATACGCTACGCTTAATGAACCATTTTGCAGTGCCTTTCTAGGTTATGAAATTGGTGTACATGCTCCAGGTAAAGTCGGCAGAGAATTCGGTAAAAAAGCAGCACATCATTTGTTACTTGCACATGGGCTTGCCATGTCAGTGTTAGCTAAAAACAGCCCAAATACTCTCAATGGTATTGTTTTGAATTTCACACCCGCTTATGCGGTAGATGATAAAAATGAAAACATTCTTGCGGCATCATTTGCTGACGATTATTATAATCAGTGGTACATAAAACCAATTTTTGATGGTAAATATCCCGAAATATTACAAGAACTCCCTGACAGTTGTCATCCTGATATTCATCCAGGGGACATGAAAATAATATCTCACCCTGTCGACTTTTTGGGTATTAATTTTTATACTCGCTCGGTTTACAAAGCAAGTGAAGATGATTATTTTGAAGAACTACCTGCTACAGGAAAACTCACCGATATCGGTTGGGAAATATACCCACAAGCCTTTACTGAATTATTGCAATCATTAAATGAACGTTATGATTTACCTCCGATATATATCACTGAGAATGGTGCAGCTATTAATGACAAAATTGTTGATAATGAAATCGAAGACCAAGATAGAATTGATTATTATCAAGAACATTTATTAGCAGTAAACGTAGCAATTGAAAGTGGCGTTGACATACAAGGATATTTCGCTTGGAGCTTAATGGACAATTTTGAATGGGCAGAAGGCTACTTAAAACGATTCGGTATTGTATACGTAGATTATGAAAGCCAAATTAGAACGATAAAAAACAGTGGTCATGCGTATAAAACGCTCATCAGTAATCGCTAATTCAAAATAACAATAATAGGACACGTAATGAATAAATTGCCATATTATGAAAAAGTTGGCTATGCCATGGGAGACGCTGCAGCCAATTTAGTATGGCGTGGGGCTTTGGCCTATTTAGCTGTTTTTTATACAGACACGTTTGGTTTAACTGCCGCGGCTGCCGCTATGCTCTTCCTCGTAGTACGTTTAACTGATGGTGTCACCGATATTATCATGGGCATGATTGCCGACAGAACCAATACACCTTGGGGTAAATTTAGGCCTTGGATTTTATGGTCGACGCCCTTTTTAGCTTTATTTATGGTGCTTTGTTTTACCACTCCCGAGTTCAATTATACCAACAAGCTTATCTATGCATACGCTACTTACATTGGCTTAACACTCGCTTACACAGTGAATAATGTTCCCTACTCGGCTTTAATGGGTGTAATGACACCAAGTAATACAGAGCGCACTAGCCTATCAGGTTTTCGCTTTGCAGGTGCTTTTGCTGGGGGATTATTGGTTATGGGATTTTTACCCGATTTAGTTGCCTATTTTGGTAATGGTGATGACGCTCAAGGTTATCAGTACACTATGTACTTATTTGCTGCTTTATTGACAGGATTAATGCTCATAACCTTTTTCACCACAAAAGAACGAGTAACAACGCCCGTTGATCGTTCTCATAGTTTGAAGTCAGAATTAATTGATTTAAGTAAAAACTTACCTTTTATTATTTTACCTTTATTAGCGATAACTTTATTTTTCTATTATCGTAATTTGTATACTGGATTATTCTTCATGGCTATTGCATTCGTTATGTGGCGACTGATCAAGAAATTATTAAATGAAGACACTAAAAGCTTAAGTAGCACACAACAAGATATGATGGACTTATTAACCAACAAGCCTTGGTTAATATTATTGGGCATGGGTTTTTTAACCATGATGTTCAATGGCATAAAATATGGCGTAATTGCTTATTACTTTAAATACCAAGTCGGTGACGAATTAATGGTGGGTAAATATTTTATAGGTCTACTTTTAGTCTCAATTTTAGGCGCTTTGTGCACTGGCTATTTAGCAAAAAAATTAGGAAAACAAGAACTTTTTATTATTGCTTTATTATCGAGTGGTATATTAACTGCCGGTTTCTATTGGGTACCTGCAGGAAACATAACGGCTATATTTGCTTTAGGTTGTTCTGCTGAATTTTTTGCAGCCATGATGCCAACATTATTTTTCACTATGTTAGGTGACAGTGCTGATTATTCTGAATGGAAAAATGGCCGTAGGGCAACAGGTTTAATATACTCTGCTGGCACTTTTGTTCAAAAAACAGGTGGCGGTTTTGCCGGTGCATTAGTTTTAGTCGTGTTAGCGGGTTATGGCTACAATGGCATGGATAAAAGCACTGTTGAGGGTGCATTACCCGGTATGCAATTACTGATGAGTTGGATCCCAGCAGCTTTTGCGTTTGCGGGTGCAGCTTTAATGATGTTCTATCCACTTTCCTGTACTAAAAACCAACAAATTACAGAAGATTTAGGGGAAAAGCGCAACTTAATCGTAGCTAATTAATGTTGTTACCAGAAAACCCTTATTAATCTGGGTAACTTTCATCTTCAACTAGTTAAAGCATTAATCTATGTGGTATTATTTTCTTAATACCACATTCCCACTATCCGTAATAACAGGACGTTCATGGCTACAATTTACGAAGTTTCTAAACTTGCAGGTGTTTCCTTAGCAACAGTTTCCAGAGTAATGAATAAAAATGCCAAAGTAAGTGATAAGACTCGGATAAAAGTTGAAGGAGCTATGAAAGAGTTAAACTATCGTCCTAACTCTATTGCGCAGTCACTTGCTTCAAGCCGCTCTAACAGTATTGGTGTTTTAGTCTCTGAACTTCATGGTCCGTTTTTTGGACAAATGATGGCAGGTATCGAATCAGAATTAAGAGCTGCTG
>Ga0233426_10002307_pt1 | contig 16169 bp, 15 predicted proteins | sample SI_118_April2016_6_FD_179875 | JGI IMG/M metagenome (GOLD analysis project Ga0233426, IMG submission 179875) | Seawater microbial communities from Saanich Inlet, British Columbia, Canada - SI_118_April2016_10_MG | ecosystem: Environmental > Aquatic > Marine > Inlet | place: Canada: British...
CAGGTATTGATAGTGTGATTATTTTATCATTTGAATATTCAGACCCGCTGTTGGTAAAAACAGCTTTTACGCAAGAAATGCTTAAAAGAGGCTTTTTAGCGAGTAATGTTATTTATGTGTCAATTGCTCATTCTGAAGATATTATTCAGTTATATTTAAAGTCTGTGCAAGAGGTTTTTATGTTAATCAATGAAAATATTAACTTAGGACAGTTAGATGAATTATTAGACGGCCCTGTGTGCCATTCAGGATTCACCCGCTTGAATTAATGATGAGGGAAAGCAATATAAAACCTTATATCCAAATAAAAAATAGAGTTATCAGAGAAGATGCTCCTTGCTATATTATTGCTGAAATGTCAGCTAACCATGGAGGTGAGTTTGAACGCGCTATTGCCATTATTCATGCGGCAAAAGCAAGTGGAGCGGATGCCATCAAATTGCAGACTTACACTGCTGATACAATTACCTTAGATTGTGACTCTGAAGACTTTGTACTTCCATCAGATAATGCTTGGAAAGATCACCAAACATTGCATGCGCTTTACCAAAAGGCTTATACGCCATGGGAATGGCATGAAGCTTTATTTAAAGAAGCAAAGAAAATAGGTTTAGATATTTTTTCATCACCGTTTGATCAAAGTGCTGTAGAATTTCTTGAAAAATTAGATTGTCCTGCTTATAAAATAGCGTCGCCTGAAATTACCGATATTCCCTTAATAAAGCGAGTAGCCTTAACAGGGAAACCTGTTATTTTATCTACAGGTCTATCTACCATTGATGATATTAAGTTGGCCATCAAAACTTTAGAGACTAATGGGTGTAAGCAATATGCATTTTTGAAGTGCACAACTGCTTATCCTGCTCCTTTAGAAGATATAAATTTAAACACTATTCCAGATATGTCAAAAAGATTTGGTTGTATTGTCGGTATTTCTGATCATAGTTTAAGTCATAGTGTGCCTATTGCTGCATTGAGTTTAGGGGCTAGAATTATTGAAAAGCACTTTGTTTTAGACAAGTATGACAAATCAGTTGATGCATTTTTTTCATTATCACCGGGTGAGTTCACTTCAATGGTCAGAGAGGTAAGATTAATAGAAAAAGCATTGGGTAAAGTGAATTATGATATATCTCCATCATCTAAAAAAAATATGCTTGCGCGTCGATCTTTATATATATCAAATGATATTGCTCAGGGGGAAATCATAACCACAGAAAATATACAGTCTGTCAGACCTGGTTATGGACTTCACCCTAAATATTTTAAGGAGGTCATTGGTAAGAAAGCCTTAAAGCCAATGCTAAAAGGCGAGCGTTTAAAATTAGAATTTGTTGAGTAATTCCCTATAAACGTAATGGTATTAATTTTGCAGTAATCTCATTTGAATTCGCTGATAAGTTAACTTGATTACTTGGTCTAAATAGACTGTCTAAAATAATGATTAGTAGGGCGCAATGAACAAAAGATATGTTTTTCAATGTAATGCAACTGTTCAAAGTGGATTGGGACACTTAACACGATGTATTAATATTGCTAAAGCAATGACTGAATTTATTAAAACTCATGATATCGTATTTTTAGGAGAGTATACGCCATTTGCAATGAGTCTATTAACAGAAAATTCATTCTCTATTTTTAGTAAAGACACTATTACTTATCAGCTAAATGATATTCTGATCCTTGATGATTATGAGTTAAATCAATCTGATGTTGATAGTTTGCGGATTATGTTTAATAAAGTGATAAAAATTGATGACTTTAATGACCATGATTTACGCTCTTTTGATTTAGTCATTAATTATCGCTATAACGCTGAAAAAGAAAATTATAGCTGTAAAAGTACCTGTTTGGGTATGAGTTATTTTCCCTTTAGCGAATCGTTAATTAAGATTAGAGAAAAAAAAGAAAGTCTTCCCTTAAATGACTTTGAGCATGTATTTGTTTTTATTGGTGGTACTGACAGAAATAATTCGGGATATAAATTAATCCAGATTTTAGATAGAATATTGGTTAATAAGCATATTTATTTAATTGATGATGAATATTCTTCATGCAGCCCTCCTTATTCAAAAAACAATCACATAGCCTACTTACCTTTTATTCGTGATATTAGCTCATATTATGAAAAAGCCGATGTACTTTTGTCAGGGGGAGGGGGCAGTAAATATGAAGCAGCTTTTTGTGGTATACCTAACGCTGTTATTTCACAAACGGAAGAACAAGCTATAGATACTCAAATATTTGCTGATAATCACCTAACCTTTGATTTAGGTTTAATAGGGGATCTGGATATAAAACCTAAAAAAGTTGAGTCTTTACTAAAAGCATTCTTATGTTATGAAAAATTAAATCAGATCAAATCACTTAGTTATAATGAATTTTGCATTCACTCTACTAAGAGACTCGTTAAGAAAATAATAAAGGTGTAGATGTAATTATGGATATCAAAAAGCATTATCAGTCATTACTAGACAAAAATGGCATTTCTCCAGAAGCACTGCAATACACGTCTAAGTCATCGCAATATAAACGATTTGAAGTGCTTTTAAATATTGATAACAATATTGAATCATTGATCGATGTTGGTTGCGGTTTAGGTGATATGTATCAATACCTAATGACTCAAAATTTTCAAGGGAATTATTTAGGTTTAGACTTTGTAGAAGACTTTGTTAGATTATCTAAAGATATATATAAAAACTATTCAAAAGCGGACTTTCAAGAGTTTGATATTACAAGGGATGAAATCCCTTCTGGGGTTGATTTTGTTTTACTGAGTGGTGTATTCAACAATAAAAGAAACAATAATAAAGAGTTCATGTTAAATACAATTAAAAAAATGTTTAATAGTGCAGAAAAAGGAGTTGCTTTCAATGCTTTGTCTACTTATGTAGATTATCAAGATGAACATTTATATTATAGTAATCCGCTTGATGTTTTTGATTTTTGTAAAAAGGAAATAACCAGTAAAGTCGTTTTGAAGCATGATTATTTAGTTAAAGAAAACAGTATTCCCTTTGAGTATACCGTTTACTTGTATAAGGAATGCTATTCATGAAATGTGCAATCATGCAGCCTACTTACCTACCTTGGTATGGGTATTTTAGTTTGATTGATTCAGTAGATAAATTTGTCTTCTTAGATGACGTTCAGCTAGAAAAAAGAAACTGGCAAATAAGAAATAGAATTAAGTCAGATCACGGTGAAATGATGTTAAGCGTTAGCGTTAATCGTCCATATGGTCGTATCGACACTATGATAAATCAAGCTGAATTAGATATGACTCAACCTTGGAAAAGAAAGCACTTAAAAAGTATTGAAACTGCTTATCGTAAATCAACTTATTTTCCTATCGTTTATCCCTTTTTAGAACAATTGATTATGCAGCCGCATGTACTATTGAGCCATTTTACTATTGAAATTATCAAATCTATTTCACAACAGTTAGAAATTACCACAAAATTTTTTCTTTCCTCAGAAATACCTCATTGTAAAAAAGCCAAAGATGAACGCCTTGCTGAAATATGTAATCAAGTAGGGGGGATTGAATATATCTCTCCTATTGGGGCAGCCTGTTATATTGATAAAAAAACGCCTGGTGGAGCAATAGCGAAGAACGGAATTCGTCTCAATTACCAAAATATTAATCATCCAATATATCCTCAACTCTATGGTGAGTTTATTAGTCATTTAAGTATTGTTGATATGCTTTTTAATTGTGGGTTTGAACAAACCTCTGAGTTAATTAAGCAAAAGTAGTTATTTGTTAAGTAAATTTATAATTAAGAATCAATAGTGTAACTTCCTTTTTCATAATCAAAACCACAATTACTATGAACATTCCATTTTGTTCTATATTCCTTTGGTGCCTGTTGTAAAAATTCTCGCCAATACTTTAGGGCTTCTTCAAAATATGGAATGATAGATTCATCGTCACCATGCCTAAATAGTAAGCTTATCAATAGCGAATTTATATATAATGTTTCGCCTTTTAGCAATGAGAATAGATGCTTATACCTAAGGTTGTTTTTAAAATTATCTAAATAATTTGAATATTCATTTATTATAAGTAACCCGTCTGATCTATTGTTCACCGTCTTATTTAATATTTTCACTAATTGCAGACAAATCTCTTCGAAAAAATCAAAATCTAAATAGCTTTCTATATTGAGAGTTTTATCTATTTGACTAAAATTATTCTTTTTAATTTTGTCGATAATTGTACTTTTCGAAACCTGCGTAGCAGGAAGTTTAATTTTTTCAGACTTTAAGGGTGTTGTGCCGATGATTTTCAATCCATCACTACAATTATGGCAATCAAACTCTGACAGTAAGTATTTATTGAGTAGGAGTTGCATTTGTTGATTTCCACAAAACAAAAAGGGGTCAGTCTTAATCATTTCGCCAAAATTACCCTCAGCGGAAAATTCATCTCCAATATCGATAGGTTTATATACTTCATCGCCAGAGTCGTCATAATAATAGCTGGATTTAGAGTGATGATGAGATTTATCTATATAGCCGTTATCCATACCAAATAAATAAATATTGTTAAAACCTAAATTGATAATAAAGCTAAGAGCCGTATTTCCCACCAAAGGATTACAATACTCTAAAACAGAAGTAGCGTTTCCTTTGTTGGCTTGGGCGAGTTGGTAAATTAATGTACCTGGCTCTTCAGGTTTTAAAGCGATGCCCGTCCAATCAAATAAATCTAGGGTGTCTGGATACATTACATTAAGAACAAGTAGGTTTATCTTTTTTCTATCTTGTTCACTAATATGTGCTGATAAAAAGTCTGCAGTCGATTTAGTACGTTCTAATGCGACATGAAAATCTGGCGTTATATCATTAGCGAGCAGAGCGGTAGTGGCTGAATTACAGGAAACAATTATTGCATGATTTTGTAACTGTTTTATCTTTTGTAGATCTTGATCAATTGAAGGGCCATTTGCGACGATAAATACAGGGTAATTAGCGAATGATTTATTAAAATTTGAGCTATGATTTATCATTGCAGGAGATTTGTTTATCACACCTAATGTATGAGACACACTCATTAAGGCATCATCAAAAAAACCAAACCCTATTTGAAGTTGATGAATATTATTTCTCGTCTTTTCAACTAATTTAGCAATATTCTTTGAGGGATAATGAGTGAAAAAAAATGGACTAAATCTCCCTAAAGTTTGATTTTCGACAATGTCGTTATGCAAGTTTTGATACATATCTTCTTCGCAATCATCAATACCAATATACAGGTATGAACCATTGTTTTTTATCATTTCGATATATTGATGCCAATCAAAAGCAAATAAACTCGCAAAAAAATAGTCTTTATTTGGTTCCAAAATAGAGATGTATAAAGGAATAGTAGAATTTAACAATGGAAAAAGATGATAACCTAAGCCTACACCGAAAATAATTTGGCTGGGAATATTATTGTCGACTGTATTATTAACGGGTAATTTTTCTTTAGCGGTATCAATAATCTTGCCTAAACTCTTTACTAAATCGAGGTGTATAAAGTTAGCATCGTTCCTTATTTCTGAGGCATACGATAAATCTTTATGATGTAATTGAGGATTAAGTAAAGCACGTTGTACCAATAAAAAAGATTGTATAATAGGATCATCCGAATACAGCGGGGAGCCAGTGTCGTAATCTATTATATTCGTTGTGCCGTTATCATTGAGCATTAACTGATACTTTTCACCCGGCTGATAACTTTGAAACATCTGATAAATATTCGGATGGCTTTGCTTAAATGTCAGCATATTTAAATGAAATCTTTCATTAGCTTCTATTGCAAAACTCTCAGCTAACTGTTCTTCTTTAGATAAGCTATTCCCTTCATCTTGTGTCATTATTTTTTACCGATTCGTGTCAAAAACTTTGAGTAATGGTTATTGTGTAATAAAGAAATTGATCATGCCTTTGAAAAAATCAGGGTTTTGTATTTCAAACTCGTGCCAATAAGCGAGTGTTTCAACACCATTTGGAGGAGGGAAACTTTGCATCTCTTTTTGGTAAGTCACCCTGCAAAATCCCGAAACAGCCATTTGGTTGAAAGTCATTTTTGCTCTGTCTAGTAAGGCTTGTATTTCTATTGGTGAAAATTCGGCTTGTTGGGGGTGAAAAAGGCAATCCATAATACCATTAATATTAAAGCAATCATGCCTTTGATATCGTACTTTTGCTTTTTGCTCTTCGGTTAAGTTTGCGCGCCAAAGAATAACGTCTTTTTTAGTGATTTGTTCAACTCCCATGTTTAAATAACTAATGGCATCACTCTGCATTTCTTTTAGCTCCTTACGGGCTAATTTACTGTACAAACCTATAATCATTGAACCATCAGATTTTAACACGCTGGATAGTGCATTGAGTCCTGCTTGAGGGGAATTCATGTGATGTAAAACACCAGTACACATTATAAAGTCAAAAGTTTGTTCTAAGGAGTCTACCTCTAAAATGTCTAGCAATTTGAATTGAATATTCGTCAGCCCAAGTTGTTCGGCTTTAAGTTCGCCATAAGCTAAGCTTGTTGGACTTAAATCAATTGCAGTTATCAGTGCTGTTGGGTTAGAAAAAGCCATTTCTAATGCTTGTAAACCGGTTCCACAACCTGCTATTAATGCGTTTGGTGCCGCTAAGGTTTTTTGACCAAGTTGTAAACGCATATCATTAATAGTGATAGTACTTACGTTGATGGATTTAAATTTTGGATAAGGATTTTCTGCATAAAAAGACTGTACAGTTTGAGAAGTATGATCTGTAATTTGTATGGAATTAATTTTTTTATTGGCAGCATCGATAACTTTTTCATAAAGAGTTAAATCATCAATCAAACTGGTTAAATTACTATCAATAATCAAAATTTTATTCTCTTGCCAAATCTCTATCGCGCCTTGGAAATCAACATAGCAAAGTTGCATGAGCACTTTTAATAATGAATTTTTATTTTCATTAAGCTGATTCAGCAGCGTAAGTTCTTCATCAGATGTGTGATATAAATTATGATTCAAAAGGTTTTGACAGGCTAAGGCTGCAACAAAAGGTACATAATGACTTATGTCTTGATTGTTTACCGCACACCTTAGCATCTCTTTTCTTCCTAAGAGTAATATCTGCTCTAATGGGAAGCTAGAAGTCGTTTTACGTTCAATAATGATATGTAAAGATTCATCCCGATACATACTTTCTATTTCCTCAGAAATACAGGTAACTGGGTGAGAAAGCGTTTTATGGTATTTTATGAATAATTGATTTGTTAAATGTATTGCTGCAGAACCTTCTAACCATTTTGATTTGATCGCTACTTTTAATGCTGACTCAATAGGTTCTACATATGAATTTAGCTGGCAAGCATCTAAAATCTTAATAAAAAGTACAAGCTCTTTTTGTTGGTAATTACCATAGCCTAATGCATTTAAAATTGCGTTTAATGCTTCTAACCATTTGTTTAATTGTGCGTAACATGATGCCAAACCAACGTGTGCTGATACATTTTTTGGGGATGATTTTAATACCGATTCAAATGCTACTATGGCATCAACATATCGCTTTTTTTGTAAGGCTTTTTCACCGTTTTTAAGTGCTATTTTAGTCATATTTATGCTTAATTATTATGTAGGTACAGATTAATTATATTTTTAGCTTATTGTTGATTGATTAAATAAGTACATTTCTATTCAATGAATCGTTCTAGGTAGTATGCTTCAGCATATGCCATGCCAACACTTGCTCCTCTGCTGATAGCTTGTGCCTCTATTGCTTTTATACTTCTACTATGCGGAAATTGACGTAATTCTTCAGAGTAACAGTTAAGAGCGTCAACTTTTTGTTTAAAGAACGTCGTTATATCAATAAAGTAATTTGGAATAAATTGCGCTTGAGAACTTGCTTGCCACTCTGTGGATGACCTAACCTCAAAAGTTAATATTTTTTTGATACTACTTTTAGGCTGAGGTCGGCAAGCAGTTATAACCGCTTTATGAGTAATAACGTGATCTATATTAAGGTCAGAGCTGCTATGTGTATAAATAGTTTCTGCAGAGTATTCTTCCAGAACAGACTCAATCGTTTTAACTATTTCTAGTAGAGGAATATTATCCATTTGATTATCAGGGAATTCAAATGAGTAAATTTGACTAATTCCTAAAATACTTGCCGATTTTTCAAGCGAATTACGTCGTTTTTCAATATTAATGCTATTTAATTCATTTTCTTGAGCAGTCTTTTTCCTTGCACTGACTCCATTGGTCATTACAATGAGTCTAATCTCATCACCTTGAGCATTATGGCGTGCAATAGTTGCCCCCATACCTAAGGCTTCATCATCACTATGTGCAACAACGACTAATATTTTATTCATTGTGAGTTCCTTAAGATCGCTAAGCTTTTCTCGCCATGATTAAAGAGTAAATCGAGTATTGATAAATGCGAACAAAAACTTTCAGACATTTGTGAATAGCAAGGGTGTTGATAATCTTGAAAATCAACAGCAATATCTTGTTTGATAAAACTATCTATATCTAAGTATTCTTTGCCATGCATCCCTGAAATATATTTATTTGCATAAAATTTTTTACATATTTCTAGTACTAACTCTGATTTATTACCACGCCAAGTATAATCACTGCTGTAACTAATTTCTGTTTTTATGTTTAGTGCATTAAGAAAGAATGAAAGTTGTGCTTTTAATAAGTCATTCAATTTTAACCATGGGCTATTGTATATATATTCTAAATTGTCCGCATATTTTTTAAAGTAAGCTGTTTTTTTATAATTGAAGTAAATGCTTTGCCAATGCTTTTTTTGCCAGTTGGGAGGGCCGCCAATTTGAAGGTTATTTATGGCTAAATCACCAAAGTTTCCAGATGTTTTAACTGGGACCGTTAACATGACTTCGCCATTTTTTGACAACACTTTGTTTCTGTTTACCATAGAATTTTTTTCAAATTGCACATGATCTAACACAATATGATGATCGCTATTGGCAATGCGATCAAAATACCCTAACCAAGGTAGGTATGCAGGTTGATTGATAGAAATAACGGTATTTTGATTATTCACCATCTTTCCTTGAGAAGAACTTTTGACACAGGCGAGCTATTTTTTCGGCTTGCTGATGAGATAAGGAAGGGTAGATAGGTAAAGATACTGTATTCATTGTTAGTTTAAGGGCATTTTTTGTGGGGGTAAGTAATTCACCTTCTTCAATAGGTACAATGGCCACAATATTATGCTCTGCAAGGTAATTAATCAGCTGTTTAGCTTTGGGTGTCATTAGTATTGCGCGGTATTTCACTGAATTTATGACTAAATTTTTATTTAGCTCGTTTGTATCAGAGTTTATGTTCATCAATGGCAAACCCGCCTGATGATAAATTTGCCAAATTTCTTCTCTTTTTTTAAGAAAATTAGGAAGTTTTTTTAATTGAGATCGGCCAATTGCCGCTTGAATTTCAGTCATAGGTAAATTGAAATGATCAAGTTGATCAGTTGGCATATCAAAGTTTAAATAATTTCTTATATCTTTAATGTGCTGCTTGTTTTTACTGACCACCATACCGCCTTGACCACCGCTTGTAATGAGCTTTGTGGCATAAAATGACAGTACTCCAATGTCAGCAATAGTGCCTAATTTTTGATTGTTTACGCTAGCACCTAATGCTTGTGCAACGTCTTCAATAATATGGCCAGAAAATTTGGGTAATTCACTTGCTTCACCATAAATGTATGGATGAATTAGCGTATCTGCATCACAGCTAGATAGCGATTTTTGACAAATAACGGTTGAGTCTTCAGCTATGTCAACGAATTCAGTTTCTACCTTGGCGAGCTTAGCGGCTTGCTTTAAAGAATGACAAACATAGGTTGGAATGACGACTTTTTTGCTCTTTAACATTGTCAACGATAAAAACAATGCAGAGGAGCCTGTCGATGTGGCAACGGCATGACCTTTTGGTAAACCTAAAAATTGACAGATTTCATCTTCAAATAGCGCAGTTTGCTTTCCCCCTGCAAGCATTCCAGATGTTATAACTTCTTGTGCAGCATTAAGTTCTTCTTCCCCTAAGGAAGGCTTATTATGTGGGGTCACAGTCATTTTTATAATACCCCACTTTTACTTGCATAGGGTTGCCAATTATTAAAGAGTAAGGCGGAAAAGTTCCTGCTTCGACAATGGTTCCTGCTGCTACTACGCAGTGGTGACCAATATGTGCTCCCCCCTTGATAACAGAATGAGAACCAACAAAAACGTTTTCTTCTAGAATTATATTTTTTCTCTCAACTTCTGACGCTATTCCCAAACAAAGCTTGTGTGAGTCAGCACAATTTATTGAAACAAAAGAGGCTATATCGCAATTATCACCAATTTTAACGCTAGCACCATTTGCGTTAACTTCAGACATTCCACCAATATATATGTTTTTCCCAAACTCAGGAGAACCATTTATCCATACTAATGGATGGAAAGGGTTTTCTTTAAAGTCGGTGTGCTCACTAAAAGCATTTGAAAACGTTTTATCAGTCATCTCTAAAGTCACCAAAATTTAAATGGCTAAAGGCTGTTATATTTTTAGAGGCTTTTTTACCTAAAACTTCAGGATAAAATTGTGGTGGTAAACCATCGCCAGGACGACGCAAACCAATGGTTGTTTCATCTAATATTTCCCCTTCCTTTAGATCTTTTAATGCAACGATACTTCTTCTAGCAAGTATTCGCATTGATTTCTCTTTTTCTGTTGGTTCAACTTTTTCACTGCCTAGCATACTAAAAGCAGTGTGAATATGTTCAACCCATTGTTTTAAGCCCATAGGGTTTTCTGAAAACCAATGATCTGGTCCGGGTAAATCATTATCTAAAGTAAAGTGTTTTTCAAAAACTCTCGCACCAAAAGTGACCGCTAATGATGAAGCTAAAGGTCCTTGGCTATGATCTGAAAACCCTAAATGTAAATTAGGAAATGAAGCCGCTAACGTTTTTAATTTATTCAAATTAATATCTTCGGGTGGTGTAGGGTATTGAGATGTACACAAACATAATACGCAAGGGTAGGCGTCATCTTGCAAAGCGCCTAACGTTGAAAGTGCTTGATACACCTCTGCTAAGTCTGCCATACCGCAAGATAAAACAATCGGCAAACCAGTTTTAGCGTAACTGGAGATTAACGGCAGATTAGTAAAGTCATCTGAGCCAATTTTTATGGCATCAATTCCTATTTCGAGTAATAACGCTAGGTCTGACGGATTTTGTGGGGTCGATAAAAACATAATGTTCTTAGTTTCACAATATTGTTTCAGTTGATGCCATTCTTTTTTAGTTAATTCCATGCGTTGAAACATATTAAGCATCGGCTCAGTTATTTCTTTACCTTGAGATTGATATGTAAACATTTGGGTTGAATCGCTGCAAAACTCTGTAGCGGTAAATGTTTGAAATTTAACCGCATCAACACCTGACTCTACAGCTGCATCTATCATTTTTAATGCGGTATCTATGTCTCCATTATGATTAATTCCCGCTTCTGCAATAATAAAAGGCGAGTGGGCTAATGAGATTGTTTTATTACCAATGATTAATGGTTTCATTATTTCACCAAATAAAAATCAAACATGTGGCTTGATTGAAATAAGCTTGGGTTATTAATAGTTTTTTGGCACTCTTTAAAGCCAATATCGTAAGCGATTGTTTTTAATTGTTCATAATCAACCCAAAAACGATTAGTTAACTCTTCTTCTATTGCGCTCTTTATTTTTTCAGCCGGCCAATCTAAACGTTGATAGGACTCGATATGTTTATCTCTTAATGACAAGTCAGGTGTTTGAGTTAAAAATACGCGACCATTTTTAGCGGTGATTTGATAAATATTGTCTAATATTGTCTTTATTTCGTCATAGCCATCAAAATATTGTAATGCTCCCCCCACTAATACTTTTTTAAATAAAAACGCTTTTTTCTTTGTGTTATTTAACGTTAAAAGGTTATCTACATATGGGTGTATGTTATTAAATTCACCACAGTTCGTCTGAGCGCGTTTTATCGCTTCTTCAGAATAGTCAAACAAATGAATCTCTTTGACTAAAGGAGAGAAATACATGGATAAAAAACCACAACCACCAGCAGCATCTAATAAAACGGTATCTTTATCGACGCCATCAAGTCCTTTCACTATGTCACACATGTAAGCGAAATAGTCACCAATGGTTGCACCACTGCGTCCCATCGTTGCAAAAGGGTTCTCTTTTTTTACTGTGTCATCCCATCGAGATTGCCAAAGCTCACTTCTTGATTGTTGATTGTTCGATGTCATTCTAACCTCGTATTTCCTTAGCGATTATTTCTGCTGTTCTGATCGCACCTTGTCCATCGCATATGCTTAACACTTGTTTTGATAGCTGTGACAGTTTTTCAGTATTGTTAATAAGTTGAAGCAATGTATATACCAGTTCAGCTTTATTTAATGTCTGTTCTTGTCCTAAATATACCTCTTTCATTAAACTTTTAATGAAAGTAATATTTCTTGATTGATTTGCACATGTTTTTAAAATGGCGCAAGGAATACCTAAACTAAATGATTCCCACATCATATTACCAGCTGCAGTTATAATTAAATGCTGGTTTTGCATTATGTCGGCAATATTTTGACAATCAATGAAAAATTTAAAACTTTCATCACTAAATTCTTTTTTTAAATCAGGGATATATTGATTACTTGTGGTTGATAATATAGTGAAAGTAATGTTTTCTGAAAGTTCGGATAACCACGACAAAAGTTTTTTTGTTGTATTTGAAGGGTCTGTTGCTCCAATCGCTATCATAAGTTGAAAGGGTTGAATTATTTGAGAACGATGAACCTGTAATTTTTGATTTTCAGACCGACGCTGAAACTCTTCCCTTAGAAGCGCATATTTTGGCCCGGTAAGTAATTTTGTTTTTTTATTTAAATGCTTATATTCACTTTCATCAGAGCATGAAGCGTCCCAAATAATATCTATTTCAGACAATAGTTTACCGGCATCATTGAGTAGCATAATTTTATTACAGGTCGATTTAACATCCATCATCCATTGGTGTTGAATTTGATAATTATCAATAATAAGTAATTGGCAATGTACTTGATTTTCCGTTAAGTGTTCTATAAATAATTGACTATTTTCTGCTTCGCCTACGTTGTTTATTACTTTATCTTGATGCATTTCTATTAATTTGTGCCGAGAATTGTTGAATATCTTTATTATCTCGTCACTGGTATTCGCCATGATAAAAAGGCAAGTGAAACCCTGTTGATGAATTGCATCAGCTAAGGATAAACATCGATAAAAATGTCCATAACCAATGTCAGAATTTGCATCACAACGAAAACAAACAGTCATTAGCGCACCTTAAATACAGGTTTCGTTACTTGACCATGGAAATATTGCTCAAAACCACCTTCATCATTCACTTTTTGCACGAGAGGAATTATTTCATCATAGGCATTTAACAGCTTTTCAATATGTGAAATTTGATGAGAATATGAAATATTATGAGCGCCGCCGACTAATAATTGGCGATGATGCATTTCTTGTTGGATCAAAGAAGATAATTCTTGCTCTGTAATGTTATTCGTTTTTCCAATCAACAAAAATGACCAAGCGGGATGCCCAGATACTGAAAATAATGTTTGAGCGTTATGCTTTTGAATTAATGATTTGAGCCCATCAATTAATAACGTACCCATCTGTTGAATATGCGTTAATACATCATTGTTAACTAATTTGTTCATGGTGGCTTTAGCTGCTGCTAATGATAATGTTTCACCACCAAAAGTTCCGGAATAAAAGATATCTTCCATTAACATCATGATTGATTTTTTACCTGTCACAGCTGAAAGTGGAAATCCATTGGCCATGCCTTTTCCAAAAGTCGCTAAGTCAGGCGTAACACCAAATAAAGATTGAGCGCCACCTAAGTTATATCTAAAGCCAGTAATGGTTTCATCAAAAATAAGAACAGCACCGTTCTTCTCACATAATGCTTTTACTTTTTGTAAAAAATTATCTTTAGGGAAAAACACATTCATTGGTTCTAATATTACCGCCGCAATTGTTTCGGGGTTATTTATAAAAACCTTTTCTAGAGAGTTAATATCATTATAGTTAAACTTATGAGTTAATGATTTAACTGCTTTAGGCACACCTAAGTCTCTGGTGGTCGAACCGATATACCAGTCTTGCCATCCATGATACCCACAAACAGCTACTTGCTCTTTCCCTGTATAGGCTCTTGCTAATCGAATAGCTGCTGAAGTAGCGTCACTGCCATTTTTTCCAAAACGTACCATTTCTGCACAAGGTATAAGCTCTACCATTTTTTCCGCAACTTCCATTTCTAATTGATGTGGAAGCGAAAAGGTTACACCGTTTTTTAATTGTTCTTGCACTGCATCATCAACTTCTTTATCACAATACCCTAAAGAAATAGACAATAATCCATTAACAAAGTCTGTATATTGATTTTCATCAGCATCCCAAACTTGGCAGCCTTTTCCACGTTGAATAAATAAAGGAGAAACGCCTAAAGGATAGACTAATTTACTTTTACTAAATGTTTGGCTACCCAAAGGAATTGTTTTTTCAGCTCTTTGTAGCAATGCTTCTGAGCGAATATATGTATTTTTAAGGCTCAAACGTTAATCCTCTCTATTGGCATTTTGTTGTGGATAATCTAATGCAAATTGTTTATTTATTTGTGTTAATTGCGGTTGCTCTTCAATTAAAGAAAGTACATCTTTAAACGTAAAATTAGGGTTTGTAGGGTAAAGTGTATTGTAGATATGCTCTATCAATATAAAATCTTCTGGCTGATCAACGGTCCATCTTAAGTGAGCTAAGTTAGGAGAATGGCGAAATTCTTCACAGATTTTATTAGATTTCTCAGCATATATGTATGGAGTTACATGCTCTCGTTCGTCCTTTGAAGTCGCATTTAAGAATGCTGATTCTAATGCGTCAAAAGTAAAAACTTCTGTATCGAGTCCGTCAGGAAAACTAGGATGCATGCAATTGCTGGTGTAATCAGCATTGGAGCCGATATGTAAAGTGATAACTTTGTCAATAATATCAGGATCGATTATCGGGCAATCACCTGTGACTCTAACAATATGTTCACTAGGGTAAGCTAAGCTTGCTTGATAATATCTTGCTAATACGTCATGAAGACTTCCGCGAAAGCACTTTATATCAAGAGATTTACATAAGTATTCTATTTCATCATCACTTGAGTCATCACTTGTCGCGACAATAATGTTATCAATTAATATAGAACGTTTTATTCGCTCTATTTGCTGAACCAACATAGGTTTTCCTAAAATAGGCTTTAGGACTTTCCCCGGAAGGCGTGTTGAGCTCATTCTTGCTTGTAAAATTGCATTAACAGTCATTCGCTATTCATCTTTTATGGTAATTGTTAATTTATCAATTCGAGATATTCCATTGACTCGGATCGATTAATGCTTCGTTATTTGAAGCAAGCTTTTTGCCAATATTTTGCATAAGGCCTTTATTTTCTTTAACTAATTGCTTAGCAATATAATAATGCTCTGTAATTTGCTCAAGTTGAGCGAGCGAGCAGCAACCTATAACCGCTTTATCAATAAAATTATTCTGGTGAATAATGGCTAAAGCCAAGGTTAGCGGTTGGCAATTTAACGATTTACAGTATTGATGAAAGCACTTGAACTTTTCTTTAAAGGGAGCGAAATAAGTAGGTAAACTATTTAACTCTGCCAATAAGATCCCTTGTAAAAATATTGACCTGACATGAACCTCTATATCAGTAAGGTTTTTTTGAATATCTTTGGTTAAAAAACGTTGATCAAACCAACTCATCGGGATTTGTATAATATCAAGATTAAAATGTTGACTGATATTAACGACTTGCTCAGGTCTATATACGGAAATACCCAATTGGTTGATTAACCCTTGTTCTTTTAATGCCGATGCTTGATTAAAATAGGCTTGCCCTCCTGGGGATAATAAATCGTCAGCATGATGAAATAATAACGCGGTAACTTTATTACAGGCTAAGTGAGATAAACTGTTTTTGACAATATGGGTTAATGAGAGTGATTGTGTAGTTAACTCAGGCACTTTAGTCACAAGGTTAAAATGCTCAG
>Ga0233426_10002310_pt1 | contig 16149 bp, 15 predicted proteins | sample SI_118_April2016_6_FD_179875 | JGI IMG/M metagenome (GOLD analysis project Ga0233426, IMG submission 179875) | Seawater microbial communities from Saanich Inlet, British Columbia, Canada - SI_118_April2016_10_MG | ecosystem: Environmental > Aquatic > Marine > Inlet | place: Canada: British...
TGGCGGTTGAGGCCGAACAGATGAGCGTGTGTTTGGTGGGTGAACCGACCTGTCCGAATGAGATGGGCGAGATGATGAAAATCGGCCGTCGTGGTTCCATGACGGCATGGATCGAAGTGAATGGTAAACAGGGTCATTCCGCTTATCCGCACCGTGCCAACAATCCTTTGCCTGCGATGGCGCGCCTTATGGATCGCCTTGCATCGCACGAGCTGGATCAGGGCACAGACCATTTCGATGCTTCCACTTTGGCAATCGTGACTATCGACACCGGCAACCCCGCGACGAACGTGATCCCTGCTCAATGCCGTGCAGCGGTGAACATTCGCTTTAACGATACACATAGTGGTGCTGGTCTTAGCGATTGGCTGCGTGCTGAGGCGGACAAGATTGCCGATGAATTCAGTACGCCTGTCGAGATGAAAATCAAAATTTCCGGCGAAAGTTTTGTAACGCCCCCCGGTGCGCTGTCCGATCTGATCGCAAAATCGGTGCAGGCCGAGACGGGCATCACCCCTGAAATGTCCACGACGGGCGGCACGTCTGATGCGCGCTTTGTCAAAGATCACTGCCCTGTGGTTGAATTCGGCCTTGTCGGAAAAACCATGCATCAGGTCGATGAAAACGTACCCGTTGAGCAAATCACACAACTCAAAAGCATCTACACGCGTATTCTGAAAGATTACTTTGCATGAGCGTTTCCCGCACCGATGACATCGCACTTTGCCAGTCCTTGCGCGCACGCGTGTTCACCGACGAACAAGGGGTGAGCCAAGCAGATGAAGTGGACGGTGCTGATGGCGACGCGATCCATTTTCTTGCGGAATTGGATGGCATGTCCGTTGGGACAGCGCGTATTCTACTCAAAGGGGACACAGCCAAGATTGGGCGCGTTTGCGTGTTGAAAGACGCGCGCGGCACACATCAGGGCCAAGCACTGATGGTGGCTTGTATCGAATGGGCGCGCGCTAACGATTTCAGGCGCTGCGTTCTGGGTGCGCAACTGGATGCGATGGGTTTTTATGAAAAGCTTGGCTTTGTCGCATTCGGCGACGTGTTCAACGACGCAGGGATTGACCATCGCAATATGGAAATGACGCTATGAGGGCCAAGCTGGTCGTCATGCTGAAAGAACCCCGTCCGGGTCGTGTGAAAACACGTTTAGGGCGCGACATTGGCTTGACCAATTCCGCGTGGTGGTTTCGTCATCAAACCCGCGCCCTGCTGCGCCGTATCGAAGATCCGCGCTGGCAGACTGTGCTGGCCGTCGCGCCAGATGTTGAGGGACTGAACAGCCGCATATGGCCTGCCCATCTCCCACGCGTTGCACAAAGACGGGGTGATCTTGGCCAACGCATGGCGCGCTTATTGCGCTGGTTGCCAAATGGCCCCGTTTGTATCATTGGCGGTGATATCCCAGATATTACACGCCCCCGCATCGCCGAAGCGTTTCGTGCGCTGGGCAATCACGAGGCTGTCTTTGGACCTGCACCTGACGGCGGGTATTGGTTGATTGGCATGAAACGCGCGCGGCCCCCACGATCCTACATTTTGCAAAACGTGCGCTGGTCGACCGAACATGCCCTTGCAGATAGCGCAGGCAGTCTGGGAGATGTTACCATAGCCAAAGTCGCAACATTGCGGGATGTTGACACCGTAAATGACCTGAAACTACTGTAGCCAAGGGTTGTAGCGTTTTTTTGACGCATTTTTTCACCTGAAATATATTTACAAGAAAGGGAGACAGCCATGTCACCTGAGCAAACACCCCATTCGCGTCAATTTCAATTTACAGGTAACGCCAAAGAGTGGTTCGGCGTTTGGATCGTCAATTTGCTGCTGTCGATTGTCACAATCGGCATTTATTCAGCTTGGGCCAAAGTCCGCACCAAAAAATACTTCTACGGCAATACCCATGTTGACGGTCGCAATTTCGACTATCACGCGACGGGTGGGCAGATCCTGAAAGGGCGCCTGATTGTTATTGCAGCGATTGTTGTGTTCCAGATCGTCGTCACGCTGATGCCGATCCTTGGTATCATCCTGTTGATAGCGCTCGTGATTTTTTACCCTTGGTTGTTGACCCGCGCGATGATGTTCAACGCACGCGTTTCCAGCTTTTCCAACGTACGGTTCAATTTTGTTGGGACCTATGGGCAGGCCTTCAAGGTCTTCTTTATCTATCCTATCCTTTGCCTGCTGACCCTTTACACAACCTTCCCGATCCTTGATCGCGCGATGAAGCGTTTTTCGATCGATAATCATCGTCTCGGTACGGCAGCTTTCGAAATGAACGCAAAAATAAGTGCGTTCTATAAAGCCGCTGGTTTGGCCCTGCTCTGGATCGTCGCGGTCTTCGCAATCGCCGCTTTGACCATGGGCTTTAGCATCACGGCACTGGGCGAAGCATCGCTGGCTATGGAAAATGACCCTGGAGCTGCGATTGCCGTGATCGGTGCGTTCTATCTTGTCTTCTTCCTTGGTTTCATTCCCGCGGGCGTGATCTACCAAGCGTTCACGCGCAACGTGATTTACAATGGCACGACTTTGGAAGGTGGGCATCGCCTGCGCTCTAACGTGAGCGCGCCACAGCTGTTCTGGATTGCCGTGTCAAATCTGGTTGTCGTTGTGTGTACGCTTGGGCTGATGCTGCCTTGGGCGCAAATTCGGATTACGCGTTACTTGGCGAACCATACAGGAGTTGAGCTTGGCAGTTCCGTCGATGACTTCATCGGCGTTCAGCAAGACGCAACATCTGCACTTGGGGATGCCTATGCTGATATCGAAGGTATCGATGTTGGCTTGCCGATCTAGGAACGCGCAATGTCGGATCCATTTTCGCTAACGGGTTTTGTCTATCTGCAAGGGTCGTCGCGTCGTACAGACGCGCGCTTGGACTGTGCACAACACGACGGCGTAGCGTGGGTCTGCATCATCGCGACAGATGGTGCAGAACTTGCGCGTAGTCCGCTAAGTGAGGTGCAGATTGATGCCGCCTTGGGCCGGACTGCGCGTAAGCTAAGTTTCGCAGACGGGACTGTATTTGAAACATCCGACCATGATGGTTTCGCACAGCTTGATGGCAACAGCCATGGTGCGCGACTTCATCGTTTGGAACGGTTTGGGCCGCATCTGATCGGATTTACGATTGCCTGTTTGGCAGGGGCATATTTGCTGTGGCGCTATGGCTTGGACATTCTTGCAGCCTTAGCTGTGGCGATGACGCCCGCTGTCGTTGTCGAACAAATTGATCGCGGTACGTTGCAGACGATTGACTATGTGATGGCCGAACCAAGCCGCTTGAACGAGGCTGAAAAAGATCGCGCGCGTATGATTTACGAACGTGTCATTGCGGTTTTGCCCGATGAGGAACGCAATGCGCGCGACTTCACATTGCTGTTTCGCGATATGCCTTCGGTTGGTCCGAATGCCTTTGCGTTGCCGGGTGGCACGATGGTGATGACGGATGATCTGATCCGTAGTTTTGCCAATGAAAACGTCTTGGCAGGCATTCTAGGCCATGAAATTGGCCACGTCGTCGAAGAACATGGCCTGCGCCGACTGTATCGTTCGTTGGGGGCCTATATCCTTGTGGCGCTTTTGGCGGGTGAAACGGGACCCTTGATGGAGGACCTTTTGCTTGAAGGGAACGCGCTATTGGCGCTGTCATATGGGCGTAAACAAGAAACGTCCGCGGATGAATTCGGGCTGACCTTGTCACATCGTGCGGGGTATGATCCTGCTGGCCTGAAACAGTTCTTTGAGGCGCTTTCAAACATGATGGGGGAAGAGATCCAGTGGATGTCGAGCCACCCGAGCCATGAAAACCGGATCAAAGCGATTGATACCTTTATCGACGGACTACCCCCGCGTTAAAATCGCATTTAGTTCGCGCGCGTATGCGTGTAGGTCCCCCACATGAGCAAAATTCCGACAAAAGCCGCGATCCTTCAATGGATCACTGACAACCCAACCCAAGCTGCCAAGCGCGACATCGCGAAGGCGTTTGGGATCAAGGGTGCTGCGCGCATCGATTTGAAGCGCATCTTGAAAGAGCTGGAGGCCGAGGGCCATCTGCAAAAGCGCAAGAAGACGTTCCGCGATCCAGATAGCCTGCCCCCTGTCAGTGTACTCGAAATTGTTGGTCCCGACGAGGACGGCGATCTGGTTGCGCAAGCGCTCGAATGGGAAGGCACTGGGCCTGAACCGCGAATTTTGATGGTCCTGAAAAACACGGACAAAGCGCTGGGCGCTGGCGAACGCATCCTTGCGCGTGTCTCCAAGATCAAGGGTGAGGGCAATTTTTACGAGGGCCGTCTGATCCGCCACATTGGCGAGAACCCCGAACGTATTCTGGGCGTGTTTCGCATAGGTCACGAAGGTGGCCGCATTCTGCCGATCGACAAGGGCTCTAGCAGCGAATGGCAGGTGCCAGCGGGTGCCACGAATGGCGCGAAAGAGGGCGAGCTGGTCGAGGCTGAGTTGAGCGGTCCAAAGTCGCGCATGGGTCTGCCGCGCGCGCGCATCGTGACGCGGCTTGGTGATCCTACTGCACCCAAAGCCGTCTCGCTGATCGCGATCCACCAGCATGGTATCCCCGATCATTTTCCCGACGAGGTGATCGCAGAGGCGGACGCTAAGGTTCCTGCTGGCCTAAAGGGCCGCACTGATCTGCGCGATGTTCCTTTGGTGACAATCGACCCCGCGGATGCGCGTGATCACGATGATGCGTGCTATGCGGAAGCGGACACAAATCCCGACAACAAGGGTGGTCACATCCTTTGGGTCGCGATTGCGGACGTGGCGCATTACGTTTTGCCCGGTTCCGAATTGGACGAAGAGGCGCGCAAGCGTGGCAACTCTAGCTATTTCCCTGACCGCGTTGTACCGATGTTGCCGGATCGTTTGTCGGGCGATCTTTGCTCACTTCACGAGGGTGTGGAGCGCGCGTGTTTAGCGGTTCGCATTGTGATCGATTCAGAGGGCACTAAGCTATCCCATGAGTTCTTACGCGGTTTGATGAAATCGCCCGCGTCGTTGAATTATACCGAAGTACAGCAAGCGATGGACGGCAATCCGAACGACAAAACTGCACCTTTGGTGAGTTCTGTGCTGCGCCCGCTTTATGCGGCCTACGCAGCGTTGAAGACAGCGCGCGGTGTACGCCAGCCTTTGGAATTGGACCTGCCAGAGCGTAAAATCATTCTGGACGAGGACGGCAAAGTCACGTCTGTTGCGTTTTCCGAACGCTTTGATGCGCATCGTTTGATCGAAGAATTTATGGTCCTCGCAAACGTTTGCGCGGCAGAGACGTTGATCGCCAAAAAGCAGCCCTTGTTATTCCGTGTGCATGAAGAACCGAGCATGGAAAAATTGAACGCGCTTCGCGAGACAGCGCAAACTGCGGGACTTACTTTGGCAAAAGGGCAGGTTCTGCAAACGCGACATCTGAACCAATTGCTCAAGCAAGCGGCGAACACGGACGAGGCGGAGTTGATCAACATTTCGACCCTGCGAAGCATGACACAGGCTTATTATTCGCCTGAAAACTTCGGTCACTTTGGCCTGGCCTTGCGCAATTACGGCCACTTCACATCACCCATTCGCCGCTACGCTGACCTGATCGTGCATCGTGCGTTGGTGACCGCGCATGGCTGGGGCAAGGATGGTTTGACCCAAGCGGATGCGGACAATCTACAACAAACGGGCGAGCATATTTCCCAGACAGAGCGCCGATCTATGGTTGCAGAGCGTGATACAACAGATCGCTATCTGGCGGCGTTTCTCAGCGAGTATGTTGGTGAAGAACTGGGCGGTCGTATCAGTGGTGTTGTCAAGTTTGGTGTCTTCGTGAAACTGGATGCAACGGGCGCGGATGGGTTGATTCCTGTGCGCACGTTGGGGCGTGAGTACTTTGATTTCGATGCGGACAGTTCGACGCTGACGGGGTCTGAAACAGGCGTGAAGATCGGCCTTGGGCAACGTGTCACGGTCAAACTGGCCTCGGCCACGCCGCAAACAGGCGGTGTTGAGTTGGAGATGCTGACGATTGACGGTCATGCTTTGCCTAAAAGCGGCGGTGGTCATCGTGGTCGTGGAAATCCCGTCCGGCGCAAGGAAAAGAGTTCCAAGCGCAAGACGGATAAGGTGAAGCGCAAGGTTAAGCGGCAGCGCTAAGCGTGTTCGGCGTGCCGCTTGGATAAATCGAGGCGCGCACGCGGGCGACATAGGCGGGCAATCCATCCCAGCCGCGTAGCAAAGCGCGTGCGCCTGTGTCTACGGTTAGGTTCAGGATCATGTCGAGCACGGGCGCGATGGCGCCGTCTGCGGCAGTGGGCGTGTCGCCAAACAGGAACGCGTTTGAGCCAAGCTGCATCGAGATTGCATTCAGATCGCGTCTCATTTGTTCTACGCGTTCAGTCTCGGAAAATTGCGCGGTGCCTTCTGCCATCATCTTGGCCCGCACGCCTTTGCGCAGCTTGCGCGTAAGCGGCCCACGGATAAGTGTTGGGATACCGCTAAAGAATGCCTTACGCGTGTGTTCCCAGCTTTCGTCGTTCAGCCAACGATCTGTGACGAGAATGTTATAGAGACCCGCTTCGGTCATTTGCACCAACGCATGAGCGCGTGCTTTTTCGGCGTCGTTTAGCCCTGCGTAAAAATCAATGCCACGCTGTTCCAAGTGCATTTGAATATGCGCGCTATCGGGGACCAGTTGGTCGCCGTCGCGTAGAACGGGCAACCGTGAGAGGGGCATTTTGCGGGGGTCGTGCAGATATTCGGGCTGCCAGTCCAAGCCTGACATTTGCAACAGGCACATTGCTTTGACGCAGTAAGGGCTATGACTGGGTGCGCCAAAGCTACCGGGGAATGTGAGAAGGGTAAGCATTATGTCGTCTCCTATAATTTGTGAAGACCTTGCTAACGATCGCTCCTGACAGTTATTGTCAGTAAGTTGCTCTAGAAGATAAACATGTCACGCACCGCCCGCCTTTTTCAATTGATGCAAGCCCTGCGCCAAGCCGCGCCGCCCGCGCGCGCCGAAGGGTTGGCATTTGATATGAACGTGTCGCTGCGCACGATTTATCGTGACATTGATAGTTTGCGAAGCTTGGGCGCGGTGATTGATGGTGAAGCGGGCTATGGCTATACGCTGATCGAAGACGCGACGCTGCCGCCCTTGGGGTTTGATAGTGAAGAGATTGAAGCACTGGTTTTAGGTTTGCGCGAGGTTGGACAAACGGGTGATCCATCGCTGGCTGATGCGGCGGGTCGGGCGCTGAGCAAGCTAAAGGGCCGTTTACCGCCAAGCCAAGCGCATCGTCTGGAACACGCTGTTCTGTCAGCGCGCCGGTTTCATGACCGCCCTGCGCCTGGTGTTGATCTGCGGGCCTTGCGTCAAGCGGCGTGGGATGAACTAAGCATTGCGTTCGCCTACGTTGATAAAGACGGGAATGCGACGTCGCGCAGGGTGGATCCTTTGGGGATCACGTCCTTGGATCAGGTGCAATGCTTATTGGCGTTTTGTCATTTGCGCAAAGATTTTCGTGCGTTCAGGTTGGATCGCATGCGTGATCTTGTGGTGAGCGAGGACAGTTTTCGCCCCAAGCGCGTGCCAATGCTGCGCGACTACATGGAGCGTATCCGAAGCGCGGCGATTGCATCGGCGAATACCCGCACCTCGCAAAGTTGATTTCTTTCGTTGGGGCCCCAATCGCGATAGTCTTGCGGTAATTGCCCCTGAAAGGTGAACAAATGCGCGTGTTTTCGATTTCGTTAGGTTTGATAGTGTCGCTTGCGTCAGTGGTGTCTGCGCAGGTGGTTGAAAGGTCGTTGCGCCCAGAAATGCGCCCCTCTGCGACTGCGCTAGACCCCGTTATCCAGACCGCGACCTTGAGTGCGAAGATTAGGCCAAACGCGCGCCCTAACATCCTCAAAAAGGAACGTGCGGTTACGCCGGAAGCCATTTTGGCGGCGACATCGAATGCGGGTTTCAAGCGTTGGATTTCAGGGTTTCGCGGCCGCGCTTTGAAGGCGGGTATCAGCCCCGCGGTCTTTGAGCGTTCCTTTCGCAACGCGCAATACGATGCGGACGTGATCAAACGCGACCGCAATCAATCCGAGTTTACCAAGACGATTTGGCAGTACCTTGATAGCGCTGCGTCCGACAAGTGGATCGCAAATGGTAAGGCAGCGTTGGCAGCGCACCTTGGCAAATTGGAAGCGATTGAAGCGAAATACGGTGTTGAGAAAGAGGTCGTGACTGCGATCTGGGGGCTGGAGAGCGCATATGGCGAATTTCGCGGCGACACGCCGATTATATCTGCGCTTGCAACCTTGTCCTATGACGGGCGGCGTGGGCGGTTCTTTGAAAGCCAGCTGATCGCGGCGCTGAAAATTTTGCAGGCCGGTGATACGACGCCGGAAAATATGACAGGTAGCTGGGCAGGGGCAATGGGGCACACTCAGTTTATCCCGACGTCCTATCTAGAGTACGCTGTGGATTTCACAGGCGACGGGCGACGCGATATATGGGCGGATGATCCGTCTGACGCATTGGCGTCTACGGCTGCGTATTTGAACAAATTCGGGTGGCAAACAGGCAGACCTTGGGGTGTGGAAGTCAAGTTGCCTGACGGGTTCAATTATGGATTGGCCAGCCGCAAGATTAAAAAATCTCCTGCAGATTGGGCTGCATTGGGCGTGGTTGATATGAATGGCAAAGCGGTGCCTGATCATGGGCCCGGATCAATCTTGCTGCCTGCGGGTGCGCAGGGCGCGGTGTTCATGATTTTCAAGAATTTCCAGGTGATCGAGCGGTATAATGCGGCGGATGCGTACGTGATCGGAGTTGGTCATTTGAGTGATCGCATTGGCGGTGCGGGACCAATCAAAGCACAATGGCCGCGCGATGATCGTGCGCTGACGTTTGAGGAGCGTCAAAAGATGCAGCGGCTTTTGACAGCGGCCGGGTACAATACGAAGGGTGTTGATGGTAAAATCGGGCTAAATTCGATAAACGCGATCAAGGGTTTCCAGCGCTCTGTTGGGATGATCCCGGATGGCTATGCGTCGCTTACATTGTTGAAGCGTTTAGAGGGTTAGATCGGTCGGAGCCTCCGGCGGGGATATTTAGGGAAAGAAGAAGCGCTTAGTAGTTACTTTGTTTTGGGCAGTTGTTCGTAAGGTAGCACTGTTTGGTCGAGTTGAGGTCTGAGCGTGTTGGTCGATACACAATGTGGCTGCCACAAGGTTGGACCGCGAGTGTGTAGCCATTTTGCGTTTGCTTTAGAAACACCAGCACTTCGGCATTGCTTTTTGCGCGAGCGCACCATGGTCCAAGGCATCTAACTTCGAGGGTTAAATCCGTGCTGAAGGTGTTCTTAAATCCAGCGCGTGACAGCGATTTTCCCGTTATATTGCCTTTGATTTTTGTGAGGTCTGGTCCTGCCGTGTTGTCACGGGTGGGTTTGGGCAGTTTGTTGGTATCAAAGGTCAGCGTGCCCGTGACAGCAACGTAGCCATGTTCTGATTTAACGACTTCTTGCAGGATTTCAGGCAGCCCATAGGGCGCGCATGACAGTGCGTGTAGGGGTGTTGCGATCAGAAAAGCGGCGCAAATTCCTGCAGCACGCTGGAATAGACGTCGCGTTTGAAAGGCACGATATTGGCGACCAATTGATCCGCAGGCGTCCAGCGCCATTCGGAGAACTCGGGAATTTCCGTCGCGATGTTGATGTCCGCGTCGGTGCCGTGAAATCTCATGAGAAACCATTTTTGTTCCTGTCCTTTGTAGCGCCCTTTCCACAGTTTTGGCACAAGCGCGTGGGGCAGGTCATAGGGAAACCAACCTTCCGTTTCCCCGAGCACCGTCACAAGGTTGGGCGTGACGCCTGTTTCTTCTTCAAGCTCGCGCAGGGCGGCCACATCAGCCTTTTCGCCTTTGTCGATGCCGCCTTGGGGCATTTGCCAAGCGTTCGCGCTGCTATCGAGTCGTTGTGCTGTGAAGACCTCGCCAGTGGCGTTGATCAGCATGATGCCGACGCAAGGGCGATAGGGCAGGGCGTTGATTTGATCGGGTGTCATGGTCATTCCTAGCGGTACTTTGCAGCTGTTATGAATTCACCGAAGCTTTCACACCAGACAACGACCGTGTTGTATTGGGTGACGTCGACGCCGCTGGGCACATTCAACAGGAAGCCACCGAATGTTTTCACGGGACCGATCAGTGTTGCTTGGCCCTTGATTGCTTCGAATTCTGCTTCGTCTTCGACAAATTCGCTTGTGAGATAAACCATGTAATCTGGTCCTGGAGCAAGCTTGCCTTCGTGCACGATTTCATTTGCGCTGACACTGATCGTGCCTTCGCCCCAATGCAGAAAATCACTGCCGCGCAATTCGCGGGTTAATTTTGCGGTGAATTCAGCGTTCTGTGCCTTTTCTTCTAACATCGCTGCATCTGGGCTGTTGGGTGCGGTGAGGATAGGCAATGCATAAATACCAAGCGCAAATCCTAGCGCAACTGCGATACTGTGTGTGGTGAAGAATGTGATGATGCGGCGCATGTGATCAGCTTTCTCGCTTTGAATTTTGTCCACAATAGAAGATGCCCATGGCAAATGAAAAGAGCGAGTTGACTGCGCAACCCGCTCTCTTCTATTTTTCGTCGCTTTTAAGAAGACTTACTCTTTAGGACCAAGCGCGCTGAGGCCTTTGAGAATATCGATAGCATACGCAAGTTGATAATCGTCTTCGCGCAGTTTCGCAGCTGTTTCTGCTTTTTCACGATCTGCTTCGATTTGACGGATCTCATCCTCTGACAGGCTGTCGTTATTCAGTGACCCACGTAGATCGGATTCTGAACGACGGCGGTTGGAGATGCTTTCCTCCTCGGCGCCGTCCTCTGCTTCGGGCGCGCGGCGAGGCTGTTCGACGATGATGTCAGGAGACACGCCCAGCGCTTGGATCGAACGACCTGACGGCGTGTAATACCGCGCTGTCGTGAGACGCATCGCACCGTTGCTGCGCAGGGGCATAACCGTTTGGACGGACCCTTTACCAAAGCTTTTCGTGCCAATCACAATCGCGCGGCGGTGGTCTTGCAACGCACCCGCAACGATTTCGGACGCCGACGCAGAACCACCGTTGATGAGAACAACAACAGGTTTGCCCATCGCCAGATCGCCAGGTGTTGCGTTGAAACGATCGCCGTCCGCTGGGTCGCGGCCACGGGTTGATACGATTTCACCCTTTTCAAGGAACGCATCAGACACGCGGATCGCTTGGGTCAACAGGCCGCCGGGATTATTGCGCAGGTCGATGACGAAACCGTTGACGTTATCCATGCCGCCAAGTTCTTCAACCTCTTCGGCTAATTTCGCCTCAAGGTTCGGCGTTGTTTGATCGTTGAAGGTTGTAACGCGCAGAACGACCGTTTGGCCCTCAGTGCGTGAACGAACAGCAGTCAGTTTGATCGTGTCACGGATAATGGACACGTCGAAGGGTTCAGGTTCGCCCTCACGTACGATTGTGACGATGATTTCGGACCCAACAGGACCGCGCATCATTTCGACAGCGCCGTCCAGTGCGAGGCCAAGGATGCTTTCGCCGTCAACATGTGTGATGAAGTCGCCAGCTTCGATCCCGGCTTCGTCCGCAGGGGTTCCATCAATGGGCGAGACGACTTTTACAAAGCCCTCTTCCTGCGTGACTTCGATACCCAAACCACCAAATTCGCCACGCGTCTGCACGCGCATGTCATTGGCATCATCGGGCGACAGATAAGAAGAATGCGGATCAAGCGAGGTCAACATGCCGTTGATGGCCGCTTCGATCAGATCACCCTCATCGACTTCTTCAACATATTGCGCGCGAATGCGTTCAAAGATGTCGCCGAACAGATCAAGCTGTTCATAAACGTTGACCTTCTTATCTGCTTCTTGGGCCAATAACGGGGCGGCGATCTGAGTTGTCATTACAACCGCAGTCAAAGTGCCTCCCACGGCGGCCATGATAAACTTTTTCATGTGCTCATTCCTTGCTTGCCTTGAACCAATTCAGCGGGTTCACGGAATTATTGTTTTCTCTTACGTCCATATAGAGCGTTTCTGAGCGGGTGTTTCCACCCCCATCACTGCCTTGTGAGACAATCTGATCAATTTGGTCACTATTTCCACCCATGAGCCCCACGGGAAAGCCCGCTGGCAACACTTGGCCAATTTCACCGTAGAGCGTGTCGAGGCCTGTTAGAACGAACAACAGGTTCGCTTGGGGTTCTAGGATGACAACATTTCCCAGATCAAGCAGGGGACCATGATAGCGGATTGTTGCAGTGACTGGGGTCGTGACCAATGAACGTGGCCGCGTTGCGATTAGGATACCGGGGCGTTTGATACCGGCAGCATCGGCTTCCCCTGCTTGGCGCAGAATGCGACCCTCGACGGGCAGGGCAAGCTGGCCCTTTTGGTCGATGATATCGGGCAGTGGGCCAAGGGCTTCGGATGTTGTGATCTTGCTAAGGCCACCTGCAAAGGCATCCAGCGTTTCTGTGGAACTGATGAGGATGGCAGTGCGCACAGGGTCTTCGGTGAATTTCTTGGGCAGGTCTTTGCGATCTGCGATGGCTTGGCTCAGTTCGGTGCGCGCGACCTGAACGCCTGTTAGGGCAAGGCGCAGCTCGTCTGTTGCGGTTTCCTGCAATTGCCGCAGCAACGACATTTCCTCGACATCACGGCGTAGCGCATTTGCGCGGGCGGTTAGCGCGGGCGTCATTTCGGCGACCAGCATCCCGGATCGCACAGCACCGGCAGGGCCATCGGGGTGCGCCATCAATATAGGCGCAGGTGCGCGGCTGATGGTTTGCAAAACGCCTAGCAATTCCGCGACTTCGCCGTCACGCGCAGCCAATTGTCGGCCCAGCACATTTTCGCGCGTCGCCGCCAATCGCAGACCTTCGCGCATGGCATCCAGACCTGTTTCGAATGCTTGCACGGTGGATGTCAGTGCCTTCACGCGATCGCGTGCTGATTTTGCTGTAGTCAGTTGGCTTGCTGCTGCGCGCAATTTATCCGCTGCGGCTTGCGCCGTTGCACCGGGATTGTCTTGTGCAAAGGCAGGCGTTGCCAGCGTCAGTGCAATCAGAAAGGCGCGCAGAAGGGTCATTTTGCGATCAGGCTCTTTCCGGTCATTTCATCTGGCTGGGGTAAGTTCATCAATTCCAAAAGCGTTGGTGCCAAGTCGGCAAGACGCCCTGCGCGCAAGGTCGCATTTTTCGGACCACCCACCAAGGTTACAGGCACAGGGTTCGTCGTGTGCGCGGTATGTGGCCCACCGCTGACGGGATCGACCATCATTTCGCAGTTGCCGTGATCCGCCGTAACGATCATTGCGCCGCCTGCGTTTTCTAATGCCTCAAGCACGCGACCAAGGCCAAGATCGACCGCTTCACAGGCTTTGATCGCGGCTTGCAGATCGCCTGTGTGGCCCACCATGTCGGGGTTTGCGTAGTTTGTGATGATCAGATCATAGCCATCGTTGATTGCGCCGACGAAGGCATCTGTGACCTCGGGGGCGCTCATTTCGGGCTGCATGTCATAGGTCGCAACCTTGGGCGAAGGGGCCATGTAACGGTCTTCACCCTTTTCTGGAACCTCGACGCCGCCGTTCATAAAGAAGGTCACGTGCGGATATTTTTCTGTTTCAGCGCAGCGGAACTGCATCTTGCCTTGCTTGGCGACCCACGCGCCCAGCGTGTTAGGGATATCACGCGGGGGGAAGACAGTTTGCAGGTAGGCGTTATGCGCTTTGGAGTATTCAACCATGCCAAGGGCTTCTGCCCAGTTGGGACGCGGCCCCGTTTCAAACGCATCGAACGCAGGATCGGCCATTGCCGCCAGAATTTCGCGCGCGCGATCTGCGCGGAAGTTTAGACAGAACAGACCGTCGCCATCCTTTGCGCCCGCGTAATCGCCGATGACCGTGGCTTTGATAAATTCATCGGTGATTTTTTCAGCGTAGGCGGCATCAATCGTTGCCTTGGCATCGCTTTGCACGTCACCTTTCGCGTTAACCATCGCGTTGAAAGCCGTGCTGACGCGTTCCCAACGGTTGTCGCGATCCAGCGCATAATACCGGCCGCAAACTGTTGCGATTGTCACACCTTTGGGCAACGCAGCCTCAAGCGTCTCAAGATATCCAAGCGCGGAAGAGGGTGCAACATCGCGACCATCTGTGATCAGATGCAAGGCGACGGGAACACCCGCTTTGGCGATCAGATCAATGGACGCGATCAGATGGGTGAGCATGCCATGTACGCCGCCGTCTGACAGCAGGCCCATAACATGCGCGGTACCGCCATTTGTCTTGAGTGTGTTGATGAAACTGACCAAACCGTCCGCTTTGAAATAGCTGCCGTCTTCTATCGAAAGGTCGATCTGGCCAAGATCCATTGCGACAACCCGACCTGCGCCAATGTTCGTGTGCCCCACTTCGGAATTGCCCATTTGCCCCGTTGGCAAACCCGCGTCCGGACCGTGCGTGATCAATTGCGCAGATGAGCCATTTGCCATGATGCGATCAAAGTTGGGCGTGTTGGCCAAAGCGGGTGCATTTGCGCTGGTGTCGCCAGATAGACCCCATCCATCAAGAATGCACAAAACAACAGGTTTGGGAGTGGTCATATTTGCGTCTTTCTTAAGCTTTCGCATGTTCTAAGAGAAGCATAGCTGCATAGCAAAGCTAAACCCACTCTAGACCCTGTGATAGGGGCTGCCTGAGAGGATTGATGCCGCTCTGTAGAGTTGCTCGGCCAGCATCACACGTGCCAGCATGTGGGGCCAGACCATGGAGCCAAAGCTAAGTTTTGCATCTGCGCGCGCGCGCAACCCGGGATCAATCCCGTCCGCGCCACCGATAATGAAAGCCAGATCAGACTGACCCGCATCGCGCCATTCTGCGATCTTATTGGCGAACTTGGGCGATGTCATCACGCTGCCGCGTTCATCCATGGCGCAGATGATTGCGCCCTTGGGGATCACACGATCCAACAGAACGGCTTCGGCACCCATGCCAAGGTTCTTTTTATCTTCGACCTCCAGAACAGACAAAGGGCCGAGGCTAAGGCCCCGACCTGTCCGATCAAACCGTGTCTGATAATCGTCGAAAAGTACTTTCTCTGGGCTAGCGCGCATACGCCCGACAGCACAGATATGTACTTTCATTGTGGTTTAGCCCGCTGGGCGTGGCATGGGCTCATCGCCACCAAGCCACATCTTTTCGATCTGGTAGAATTCGCGCACTTCAGGGCGGAAGACGTGAACGATAATGTCGCCCGTATCCAAAAGAACCCAATCGCCGCTGCCCTTGCCCTCAAGCTTGGACGCGCGACCTAACTCTTTTTTGATCTTGTCTTGCAGTTTCTCGGAAATCGAAACCACTTGGCGCGTGGAGCGACCAGAACAGACCAGCATGTAATCGCCAATCGCCGACTTACCGCGCAGGTCAATCTGCACGATGTCTTCGGCTTTGTCTTCCGCAAGGGATTCTAGGATAAAGGCCAGAAGCGCGTCGCTGCTGGTGTCAGTGGGGCCAGTCATCGTGGCAGACCCTTGATCCGCGGCCGTTGCCGCATCGGTTTTAACAGACAGAACACTGTCCTCCATAAACACACCGATTCTGCCCCGGTGCTGGGTTTTGCGCGTATAGCATTGCGCGGCGGAAATCTCAAGTTGTGCAGTTGCAGCATTTTGGTGGAGCAAAAGAGTGCCATTGCAGGAGGTTTGCGACGCACTAAGATCGTCGAATGGCCGATATCAAATGTCCTGCATTGCAGAACAATCCCTTTGTTTAAGGTGAGTGACTTTTTAAGGGTCAATATTGACCGCATACAAAGGTGCTTACTAAGAGAGCGCCGTCAGCTTAGATTTGAATGTGATCCGCGCGTCCAATTTAGCAATTTATATGAAGTATAGCGTACTGAAATCGGCGGCTTTTTGGATGTCGTTTGCTATCCGTTAAAAAGGCGCTTCATCAGGCGATGGGCGGTGTACGGCGCAATAATTCATTTTCGGTAGTTTCGGTGACGCCCTGCCTCGGATGTGTCGCAAGTGCGGTTACATCTGAACTGAAAGATGACAATTTTTCAAAGCTTGC
>Ga0233426_10002311_pt1 | contig 16128 bp, 8 predicted proteins | sample SI_118_April2016_6_FD_179875 | JGI IMG/M metagenome (GOLD analysis project Ga0233426, IMG submission 179875) | Seawater microbial communities from Saanich Inlet, British Columbia, Canada - SI_118_April2016_10_MG | ecosystem: Environmental > Aquatic > Marine > Inlet | place: Canada: British...
TAGCACTAGGGGATAATGAAGTTAGCTGGATTTTCAAAGATGAATTACAAAGTTTACGTTTAGATACCGGCAATATACTTGTCGATAATTTTGACAATGCCACCAATAGAATTATCACAACATCACCTCTCACATTTTACACTAATAATAAAGCATGGGAGCCATTAACTGTTGGTGTTAAAAACACTGCAGGTGGTTTGCTAACACACATTTCTTCACTTGAACTTTTTGGATTAGCAGATCTTTACCCATTATTTTCAGGACATCCTGAAAGCCAAAAATTATTGAAAAACCTTGCACCTGTTGGTCAAATTAGTGATGTATATCTACTGGTTAAAAATGACGATATCAAAGCGCATGCACAATTTTCAGAGGTAACTTCATTTTACAGTCAAGGTATTCCAGGTATTGAAACGGTTAGTGGTGAGCTAAGTTTCGCTAATAAAAATATGCACATTAAGCTTTTAGCCGAAAATGGACATCTAGACTTTGACAAAAACTTTCTTTATCCAATCCCATATCAATCTATAGCCGCTCAAGTTGATGTTGATTTTACAACCGCTGATTTATCAGTCAATGTGAACCAACTCGAGATAATATCAGATCAACTTCACGCCACTGCAGAATTAAAAATTAAAGCATTTGAAAATGAATCTTTAAATATGGCATTACTCGCCAATGTTCATCGTGGTGATGCTAAATTTATTCATTATTATTATCCCCATTTATTGATGGGACAAGACCTTGTCGATTATCTAAATTCGGCAATTATTGAAGGAAACGTTGAGCAAGCACAAGTGCTTTTTAATGGTCCATTAGACCAGTTTCCTTTCCAGCATAATAGCGGCGTGTTTGTTGTCGATGCAGAATTGACAGACAGTAAGTTTCAGTTTGATAAACAATGGCCTGTGATCAATGACTTTGCTGCAAATTTAAATTTTACTAGTAACACTATGTTAATTTCGGCTCGAGATGGTGATTTAAGCGGCATAGATGTTACTGACGTTAAAGTCGCTATCGATGACTTAGCAGACGAACAAGTATTAACCGTAAAAGGGCGTTTTAAGGATACCCAGCCCATTGCGATCAGTAACTTAATGAATAATAGTCCAATGCAAGATACCGTTGGAGAAACGCTAAACCAGTTACGAGTGAGTAAAAATATTTCAGGTAGTTTTGCGTTAAATTTACCTTTGAATGATCTCGATAGTGTCGTTGCAAGTGGCAACGTTGAGTTTAATGATAATGAGGTCGCGTTACAAACACCGGGTATGGATTTTACCGAGGTGAATGGTGAACTTACTTATAAAAATGATGTAATAAATACCGAAGGGTTAACGTTAAATTGGCGAGATATGCCGTTGTCACTTAAGGTAGTTGCTAATAATAACAATGCGGAATATTACCAAACTTTAATTAACCTACAAGCTCAGTGGACTGAATCCCTTTGGAAAAAAGAGCTGCCTAAGTCACTTGAAAAATATGGCAGTGGGCAGTTAGATTGGTTAGGTGACTTAACACTTAAAATGCATCACAAAGGTGGCGTTTCCTATGAGCTACTTATTGATTCCACTTTTGAAAAATTAGCCTTTGAATTACCTGAGCCCTACAACAAAAAAGCAGGAGAATTACTTAAAGCGACTGTAAATGTTTCTGGTCAAGAAGCCTCTTCAATACTTAATGTTCAAGTGGGGGATGAAGTGAATTTTTATGGAGAGCTAAATCATGAGCAAGTACAGTTTACCAAAGCGCATTTGATTTTAGGTATAGAAAATATGCTCACGCCCGCAGAAGGGTTTCATATCACCACTAATTTAGCGACTGCGTCTGTTACTGAGTGGCAATCTTTAGTTTTTGATATTCTTGATGGAATCGAGAACGCAATAGATAATTCTGAAGAAGACAGTATTGCGATTCTGAGTGCGCCTAAACAAATTCAAGGCGAGATTGGTGAGCTTAATGTTCTTGGGCAAACGTTTACAGATGTATCTTTTGACTTGTTAGATCAAGATCAATGGTGGTTACTTGATTTAAAAGCTAAAGAAACGATTGCTAAAGTTAAAATTCATTCGGATTGGCATCAGCAAGGTATAGATATTGATGCAGACTTTATTCATTTAACGATTGATAAAAATATTGACGATGAAGTAAACACTGAAGAAAAATCTGATGAAGTGGTTAATGTTGCGGAAGAACCTTCTACTTTAGATAACGACGTTCTTTTTGCTAATATCCCTCCTATTCGCGCCAAATGTGCAAGCTGTACTTTGGGAAAATTTGATTTAGGTGAGGTTGAATTTTTACTCGAAAAGTCCGCAATAGATATCTTAGAAATCGAGAAGTTTACCGCGAAACGTGGGAGTACAAGATTAAGCTTTAACGGGAAATGGCAGCATAATGAAGAAATCTCACAAACAACATTAACGGGCGCATTAAAGGCAAAACACTTCGATGATGAAATAGAAAAGTTAGGTTACCCTTCAACCATTAAAGATAGTGAGTTGGACTTAACTTATGGTTTGAATTGGATCGGTAGCCCTTTAGATTTTAAGTTAGAAAACTTTGACGGTACAAGTAGAGTTGAACTATCCGATGGATATTTAGCAGAAGTTCCTGATCAAGCACGAGCATTTTCACTATTAAGTTTACAGTCATTAGTGCGTAAATTAAAATTCGACTTTAGAGATATTTTTAGTGATGGTATGTTTTACGAATCAATTAAAGGTGACTTTGAAATAAAGCATGGCCTTATTTATACCGACAATACTTTTATGAAAGGTGCTGCGGGTGATTTGACTATCAAGGGAAATACCAATTTAAGTGAAGAAATATTAGATTATAAAATGTCTTACAAGCCTAATATAACATCCAGTCTACCGGCTATTGCATGGATTGCGACGTTGAATCCATTAGTACTTATTGGTGCTGTCGCCCTTGATGGAGTGATAACCTCCAAAGTAGTGTCGGAGTACAAAATAGAAGTTACAGGGCCTATAGATGAACCTATCGTTAAAATTGTTGATAAAAAAACTCAAAACATTAAAGTAGGCCGCTCAACCCCACCAGAAATTATTGACACTTTGCCTGAAGAAACAGTTGTTCCGATTGAAAGTTTAGAAAGCAGCGGTATTAAAGAGGAAAAGGAAATTAAAGAAGATGGTTAAACTTACCGCGATACAATTATGCTCAGTTCCTGATGTTGGAGACAATTTTCGAACAATTGATCTTCACCTTGAAACGTTGATTGCTGAGTCATCCCAAGATGATGAACACGTTGTCGTATTACCTGAATGCTGTTTATTTTTTGGTGGAAAAGATCAACAACAATTAGGGCTCGCTAAAGAAAGTGATCAATTAGCTTATCAAAATTTATTTGTATCTACCTTACAAGAACAACTTTCCCGTTTGGCGAAGCGTTATCATGTTTACTTAGTTGCGGGCAGTATCCCTTTGATATCTACTACTGCTGATAAGTTTACTAACACTTGCTGTGTATTTTCACCTGAAGGCGATTTATTAACACAATACGATAAAATTCATCTATTTGATGTTGATGTACAAGACAGTGAAAAACAGTATAGAGAGTCAAGATATACGCAATGTGGAAATGAAATAGTGTCAACAACCGCAGCTGGTTTAAATGTTGGTTTATCCATTTGTTATGATTTACGTTTTCCTGAATTATACCGTAGTTTAACGACATTGGGGGCAGATATTATTAGCGTGCCTAGTGCTTTTACTGCGGTTACAGGCAAAGCGCACTGGCAAGCGTTGTTGCAAGCGCGCGCGATAGAGAATCAAGTTTATATCATTGCTGCAGGACAGCAAGGCGTGCACCAAAATGGTAGAGAGACTTGGGGGCATAGTATGATTATTAGTCCTTGGGGAGAAATATTAGCTTGTTTAGAGGAAGGTGAGGGCAGTATTAGCGTCGAATTTTCACAACAAGCATTAAATAAAGTAAGAAAAGCAATTCCTGTTGCAGAACATAATCAATTTGAAAGCACATTAAAACTTCAAAATTAAAATAAAATAATACGATAAGTGAAAAATATGAATAGTGTTGAGCGCGAACTTTTAGCAGATAGTCAGATTGACCGCGATCTTTTAGATCAAACCTTAAACAGTATATATCAACGTAAAATTGATTTAGCCGACTTGTATTTTCAGTCAAGTTGTCATGAATCATGGATGCTAGAAGACGGTATCGTCAAAGAAGGTTCATATAATATAGAACGTGGTGTTGGCGTACGTGCTATTTCAGGTGAAAAAACAGGTTTTGCATACTCTGACGATATTTCCCCCATTGCTTTACAAAAAGCAGCGGATGCCGCTAAAGGCATTGCCAATGCGAAACAGAATGGTCGAGTACTTGCCTTTAAAAATCAAACAGTCGAATCAGTTTATGAAGCCACTGATCCTTTAGGCAGTTTAGCCCAAGAGCAAAAAATTACGTTGATGCACGAAATTGAAGCGCATGCCCGTTCAGTTGATAAACGCGTTCAGCAAGTCATTGTGAGTTTGTCTGGTGTTTACGAGAAAATACTCGTTGCAGCAAGTGATGGAACTTTTGCTACAGATATACGCCCACTTGTTCGTTTAAATTGCTCTGTTCTAGTTGAAGACAATGGTAAGCGAGAACGTGGCAGTGCTGGCGGTGGGGCGCGTACAGATTATAGTTACTTTTTTGAACTTGATAATGGCAAAACGCGTTATTTAGCTTATGCAGAAGAAGCGGTTCGTCAAGCCTTAGTGAATGTTGTCGCAATAGAATCTCCTGCAGGTATGTTACCGGTTGTTCTTGGTTCTGGTTGGCCTGGTGTGTTATTACATGAAGCGGTTGGGCATGGTTTAGAAGGCGATTTCAACCGTAAAGGTTCATCTGCATTCTCAGGTAAAATTGGTCAGCAGGTAACTTCTGACTTATGTACTATTGTTGATGATGGCACTATGGCTAATCGCCGAGGTTCAATCTCAATTGATGATGAAGGTACACCTGGACAATACAATGTGCTAATCGAAAAAGGTATTTTGAAAGGATATATGCAAGACAAGCACAACGCTAAGCTTATGGGTGTAGCACCTACTGGTAATGGTCGTCGTGAATCTTATGCGCATTTACCTATGCCGAGAATGACTAATACTTATATGTTAGCCGGTGAACATGATCCAAAAGATATTATTAAGTCAGTGAAAAAAGGCATCTACGCACCTCATTTTGCCGGTGGTCAAGTTGATATCACTTCAGGTAAATTTGTTTTCACAAGTTCAGAAGCTTACCTTATCGAAAATGGTGAGATCACTTCACCGATAAAGGGTGCAACCTTGATTGGTAGCGGCCCAGAGGCGATGAAAAATGTCAGTATGGTCGGTAACGACTTACAACTTGATGCTGGCGTTGGCGTCTGTGGTAAAGACGGTCAAAGTGTTCCTGTTGGTGTTGGTCAACCTACGTTGAAAATTGATGAAATGACGATTGGTGGCACGCAGTAGTTTTACTCGCTACAGTAATTGTCTAACATGAAATCACCGATAATATGTAAAGCATATTGTCGGTGACTTTATATTTTCTTTATTCCAGGGATTGTAAAAAACCCGAAATTGTTATAATGTAACAAGTGATGCGTTATAACTACTTTTTAATATCACAATTATTTTCAAAAAGTCGACAATCAATAATAAGCTTATTGATCTTGTCTGCCTTCCTGTGCGCAACGCTAAGTCATAGCTCGCATGGGCAACTTATCCCCGATAATATTGAACTACAGCAGTGTAAGTTGTGTCAGCATAATATTGATACGCCAAAGAATAATATCACGTTAAAATTAGTTAACTTTACTAGCTACGAAGAACCCGCTCAAACATTAATCATACCAAGTCACCACAGTTCACTTTATTTGATACCACAGTTACGGGCCCCTCCTTTCAATAGATAGACATTGACATTAAATAACACATGAAAATTATTTGGAAGTGCGATTAATTGCGCCCTTCTATAGCACTATCTATTGGAAAAAAAATGAAATCAGTATATATCAACAAAATTGCACCTGTGTGTGTATTATCACTATTTTTTGTAGGGGCTAGTTATGCCCAAAAGTTTTCAGGTATTGTACTTGATGCTGATGGTAATGCGGTCGCTAAAGCAAAAGTTTCTTTAGTGAATACAAAATACAAAGCAGTAACCAATGAGAAGGGACAATTTACTTTTAGTGGTATCAGTGCAGGAAAAGTAGAACTCCACGTAAGTGCCAAAAACTTTAGTCATATCAATGAGCATTTCACTCTTACAGAACAAGATATTAATAACGTAACGATTTCAATGCGCTCTACCGTTATGGAAGTCATCGATGTTTACGCGACACCTCTGCACTCATCAAGTATAGAATCTGCATTACCCGTAAATGTAATATCAGGGGATGAATTACGGTTAAAGCAAGCCTCTACATTAGGCGAATCACTGAAAAATGAAGTCGGTGTTCATTCAAGTTATTTCGGGCCTGTTTCCAGTAGCCCTATTATTCGTGGTATGGATGGGCCAAGAGTATTAATAACTCAAAATGGCTTAGACGTAGGTGATGCATCTCGTGTTGGACCAGACCATGCGGTTTCAGCTGAAGCTGGAACGGCTCAGCAAGTAGAAGTACTTCGCGGGCCATCAACGCTTTTTTATGGCAGCGGCGCGATTGGTGGTGTGGTGAATGTTGTTGATAATCGCGTACCGACAACGATTGATAATCAGATCGACTATTTACTAAAACATAATGATGTTGCCGATGAAAGTGAAGCGACACTTAATATAAATACAGGTTACAAAAGTTTAGCTGTGCATCTTGATGCGTTTTGGCGTGAATCAAATGACTATAAAATTCCGGGTTATGCCACGGCAGAAGACAGTCATGATGAGCATGATGAGCATGACGAAGAAGGTCATGAAGACGAGCATGAAGATGAACATGCTGAAGAAGAAATTAAAGGGTTATTAGAAAACAGCGCTTCGAAGTCATCAGGCTTTACGGTAGGTTCAAGTTATTTGTTTGACGCAGGCTATGTAGGTTTGTCGTATGGTCGAATGGAAAGAACCTACGGTATTCCAGGCCATGCTCATTCAGAGCACGATGAAGACGAGCACGACGAACATGAAGAAACAGAAATGGATCATGCTGAAGAAGGCGCTGTTTTTGGTGATTTAGTACAAGACCGATATCAACTACTCAGTGAAATTAGTTTTGAAGACAGTTTTATTAATCGTGTGATGAGTAAAGTTGCCTACACAGATTACCAACATCAAGAGATTGAAGGCGGAGAAGTTGGTACACAATTTAATAATGAAATGCTAGAGACTCGCTTTGATCTTTATCACCAAGCCGTCAACGGTTGGAAAGGGGCTTGGACACTTCATTATAAAGAAAATGATTTTAAAGCTATTGGCGATGAAGCCTTCACGCCTCCTTCAACTACTGAATCAATTGCCGTTGCTTGGCTTGAAGAGAAACACATAAATAATGTTTTATGGCAATTAGGAGCACGCATTGAACATGTCGAGTTGAGTGCGAGTGGTGAAGTTGAATCACATGAAGAACATGGCGATGAACTAGACAGTCATGACGAAGAAGAATCTCATTTCAATAAGCAGAGCTTTACACCTATTAGTGCTTCTTTAGGCGCTGTATGGGAATATTCAGCCGGTTATAATTTAGGATTTTCTGCTGCGTTTTCTCAGCGAGCACCATCAGCGAGTGAGTTGTTTTCAAACGGCGCTCATATTGGTACTAATACCTATGAAGTCGGTGCATTATTTGAAGTTCATGAAGAAGCCCATGAATTACACGTGGAATTGTCGGACCAAAATGTTGAATTAGAAACAGCATATAACCTTGATATTACATGGAGAAAATTTGAAGGTGATTTTGGCTTTGTTGCCAGTGCTTTTTATAATCATATTGATGATTATTATTATCAAGCAAATACAGGACTATTTGCAGAAGATGGACATGAAGAGCATGATGAAGCTATAGAAGAAGATCATGCAGATGAAAGCGAAGGTTTACCTGTATATGTATTTCAACAAAATAATGTTGTGATGTACGGGGTAGAAGCGGAATTATTCTATCAGGTAACACCATCACTCAAAGCCACTGTGTTTACCGATTACATTCATGCAAAATTGACTGATGGTGACAACTTACCAAGAATTCCTCCAATGCGTATTGGTGGTCAGTTCAACTACATTACTGATGAGTATTCAGCAGAGTTAAGTGCAACGCATTATTTTAAACAATCGGATACTGCTGAGCTAGAAACTGAAACCGATGGTTATACTATGCTTGATGCTAACTTTAACTACTTTATTAATAATGTTGGTGACGATATGGTGGCTTTTTTGAAAGTGAATAATATTACGGATGAAGAAGCGCGCGTCCATACATCATTTTTGAAAAGTGTTTCACCATTACCGGCACGTGGATTTACGGTAGGTATTCGAGGTAGCTTCTAAAAAGTAAAATAAGGATTTTGTAGATGAGGCAGAAGCTTCATCTACAGTTTTTAAATCATTTGGGGAGGTTTATTTAAGACGAAGACCATTTTTTTCAATCGTGATTTTATCTTTCTTCAGCAAGTTTCCAACGGTAGCTTTAAAGGTTTTTTTGCTTACACCTAAAATACGTTGGATGAGCTCCGGCGCACTTTTGTCGTGCAATGGACTAAAACCGTCGTTTTCTGCAATATGTGCTAATAATTTATCTGCAAAGTCATTTACTTTACCTTCACCAGAACGTGACAGTGATAAATCAATTCGGCCATCCTCACGAATATTTTTAATGTATCCATCAACTATTTTACCAACACGCAATGGTTGAAAAATTTCATTATCGTAAAGTAAGCCCCAATGCTTATCATTGATAATGGCTTTGAAACCAAGATCGGTTTTTCCGCCAATCATCAATTTTACTTTATCCCATTTTTGATAGTCAGCAGGCCAAATATCAATATATTTATCAAGTTTACTTGAGGCTGCAATCCGATCTGTGGTGGTATCAAGGAAAATACGTACTAAATAATACTTTCCTTCTTCCATCGCTGTGTGCTGTTGATTGAAAGGCACTAATAAATCTTTTGGTAAACCCCAATCAAGAAAAGCACCCATTTTGTTCAATTGCACTACTTTTAATGAAACAAATTCATCGACTTGACCATAAGGTTTGTCGGTTGTAGCAATAATGCGTTCAGCTGAATCAACATAAATAAATACAGTGATTTTATCTTCTGCTTTGCAGTTTTCAGGAACAAAACGGTTAGGTAGTAAAATTTCACCTAGTTCACCACCCGCTAAATAAGCACCTTTTTCGGTGACTGCTACTACAGAAAGCGTATTATATTTACCAATATCGGCCATTTGAATTTACCAAGAAAATTAATTTGAAGATCTTAATGACTATAATAACGCATATCAAAAATGAATGATGTTATTTTCTTGGTTTGGTTTGGTTTGAATATATTCTGCATGGCGCAAATGAAGTAAATCGGCAATTTTACGAATAATATGCTCTTCAATACTCGCTAGTTCACCGTCAGCATAAGCCATATTCCATAAATGCTTTACGATTGTTATTCGTTGTTCAATAGTGAAGTGCTGATTAATCTTAGAGGTGTACCGATAAAAATCCGTGGCTTGCTCACTTTGAATGAGTGCTTGATCAATGATTTCCTTCACTTCTTCTTCATTAAAATTAAACTGTTCAACCAATAATATAGCCAGCTTAGCTTGTTCTTGTTGATCGAAATGTCCGTCAGCACGCATTACTTCACACAAAAGTACGGCACAGGCTAATTCTATTGTTACGTCATCAGAATTTTGATTGGCAGAAGTATCGGTTAAATCATCGGCCAGATTTTTGAAAAAAGTACTGATTTTAGCAAGCATATGTGTTCCTTAATAATATAAGTAACTTAAGATTGTTACGTCATCGCATTTAGAAAACAAGCAGATACTTATTATATTTGATAACAAAATGTGTCTAATTGCTATTTCAGGTTTTGGATATTATGATAAGGCTATAAATGACAGCGCTGTCTTTAGCGGTGCTATGAAAATATGTTTATTTAAGGTCAAACTATGTCGAGTGAACCACTTTTAGAAGTTAAAAAAATGATACCTAAGAAAAAGCGATTACTGTCTATTGATGCGTTACGCGGCTTTGATATGTTTTGGATTTTAGGTGCAGAAAGTTTATTTGCTGCATTATTTATTGTTACAGGTTGGCCTGTTTTAGCGGTATTCGCAGAGCAAATGCAGCATACCGCTTGGCATGGTTTTCGGGCTTATGATCTAATCTTTCCATTATTTATCTTTTTGTCTGGTGTCAGTCTAGGAATAGCAGCTAAATCGTTATCAAATTATGAACCAGAAAAAGCAAAATCAATTTTATACAGTGGTATTAAGCGTTTAGTGCTTTTAATTAGTTTTGGAATTTTATACAACCATGGTTGGGGGGGGGGCATTCCAGCATCATTTGATGGTATTCGTTATGTTAGCGTGCTTGGGCGTATTGGTATTGCTTGGTTTGTAGCAGCTATGTTGGTTTGGTACGTTAGCGAAAGAACGCAATGGCTTGTTGCAGGCGGTATTTTAATTGGATACTGGCTATTATTAACTTTTGTTTCAATAGGTGAGTATGGTGGCGGTGATTACTCCGCGAATGGCGCATTAAATGCTTGGTTCGACATTAATTTGTTACCGGGTATCACATACAAACAATTAGCTATTGATCCTGAAGGTTTACTTTCAAACGTTTCATCAATAGTCAATGCACTTGCAGGAGTGTTTATTGGACGTTATATGATAAAAAATATTTCCACGCCTAAAATTCTATTGACTGGGTTATCCATCATTGGAATTTCTGTGTTATTACTTGGTTATTTATGGGGAATGTATTTCCCGATTAATAAAACATTGTGGACTAGTTCATTTGCTCTTGTAACCATTGGATATAGCACACTTTTACTTACTTTTTTTTATTGGTTAATTGATGTATTAGATTTTACCAAATGGGCTAAATTCTTTGCTGTGATTGGTACAAATTCTATCATCGTATATTTAGGAACCAGCATCATCGATTGGAGATATACATCCCAAAGTATCTTTGGTGGTTTTATAAAGGCAGTACCCGTGGGTTGGCAAGATTTTATTCTTTTTACAGGAATGGTATTTTTACAGTGGTTAGTACTATATTGGTTATATCGAAGAAATATTTTTATAAAAGTATAAATATTGGTTAAAAAAACTAACTTTTAAAAAGGCTGCTTTTTTAACAGTCTTTTTTTTTGCCTGTTAGTTTTGTGGTTTTAATGTAAGCTCTTGTTTATTTTTGAAAATTTTAATCTTTTTTATGTTTTTTAACATATTTCACAATCTCGGCGCGTATCTTGTAATAAGCATTTACAACTTAATTAATTGTGCAGGCTAATTATTAGCTATTATATGCATAATTTAATAAATCATTACAATTGATCACACTTTTATGAGGACATAACAGTGAAAAATAAAAAAAAAATTATTGTACCAATCGTTATTCTTGCTATAGGAATAGTAGCACTCATTGGCTTTTCAAGCATGAAAAAGCCACCAGAAGAAAAAGCTGAAGTTGATAATACGCCAATCGTTGCAGTTGAAAAAATTCATGTTACACCAATAAGTTTGAAAGTTAATTCATACGGAGTGGTGCAACCTAAGTATGAAACTGAACTTGTCGCTCAAGTCAGTGGTGAAGTCGTTGAGCTTTCTGAAGTATTTGTACGTGGTGGTTTTGTTGCAAAAAATCAATTGCTTGCACGAATAGATCCCAATGATTATCAAGCTGCACTCATTGATGCTGAAGCAACGATGGCTTCTGCACGTGCAGCTTTAGAAAAAGAGCGCGCCCAAGGCCAAGTTGCTGAACGTGAGTGGAAACGTATTACAGATACTTCTCCTACAGAATTAAGCTTACGTAAACCTCAACTTGCACAAGAATTAGCACGTGTTAAATCAGCACAAGCTTCTGTACTTCGTGCAAAACGTAATTTAGAACGTACTGAAATTAGAGCGCCATATGATGCAATGATTGAAAGTCGTACTATTGGTTTAGGCTCTTTTGTTGGAACAGGCACTAAAGTAGGTAAATTATTAGGCACTGATATTGCTGAGATTCGCTTACCTGTTGCTGATAATCAACTACAGTTTCTTGTGCAAGAAGGTGAAGATGCTAAGGTTAATTTGGTTGGTACTTATGCCGGTAAAAATGTAATTTGGGCGGCAAAAATTGCACGTAGTGAAGGCGTTGTTGATAACAAAAGTCGTATGAGTTATTTAGTTGCTGAAATTGATGACCCTTATGGTTTACAGGTTAAACAAAATGATCCTAAGCATAACCCAATTCGTTTTGGCTCTTATGTAACGGCTGAAATCTTTGGTGTTAGCCTTGAAAGTGCAGCCTTATTACCTCGTTACCTTGTGGATGACAATAGAGTCGCAATTTTAGATACTGATTCTAAATTGCACTATGCTGAAATCACTATTATTCGCCAACAAGGTTCGAATGTTATTGTAACAGGCGGCTTACATGAAGGTGACCAACTTATTGTCTCTGCATTAGATTACCCAGTTAATGGTATGAAGTTAGCCTTACTAAGTGATGATATTAGCATTGAAAGCGAAGAAACTATTAAAGAAGCTTCTGAAACACAAATTGCAAGCACAAAGGACTAGATGATGAATGATACCAATAAAGGCTTAATCGCTTGGTTTGCTCGTAACAGTGTGGCTGCTAACCTATTGATGATATTTATATTAGTGGGTGGATATTTTACGATTAGTACAATCAACAAACAGATGTTCCCACAGATGAATATTAATTGGATTTCTTATACTGCACCATACCCAGGAGCTGCACCTCAAGAAGTTGAAGAAGGTATTACGATCAAAGTTGAAGAAGCTTTAGAAACTGTTCAGGGCTTAAAACGAGTAATCACCTATTCCAACAGGGGATTCTCAAATGGTTGGTTTGAAGTCGATTTAGATTATGACCCGCAAGTTGTTTTAGAAGAAGTTAAGTCGGCGATTGATTCAATATCTAGCTTTCCTGATGGTATGGAACGCATTAAAGTTGAACGTGAAAAGTTTCGTCAAGAAGTTATGTATATCAGCTTATACGGTGAGTTATCTAATGGCGAACTAAAAGAGTTAGGGCGAAAAATTCACAATGAAATTCAACAACTACCCTTCGTAAATATTTCAGAATTGTATAGCGGTTTAGACTATGAGATTTCAATAGAAGTAAGCAAAGATAAGTTACGTGAATATGGTTTAAATTTTCGTGATGTATCTCAAGCGGTTCGTGGTTATTCTCGCAATATGTCAGCAGGACAAATACGCGCTGAAAATGGTTATATAAATTTAAGAGTAGAGAATCAAGCCTATCGTGGTCATGAATATGAGCAAATTCCTGTTGTTACATTAGAAGATGGTACTAAAATTACATTAGGCGAAATTGCGACTATCATTGACGGTTTTAAAGAAGGATTGCAGTATTCAAAGTTTAATGGTGAAAACTCTGTAAGTATCTTTATTGGTGCCGCTAATAATCAGAGCATTACTGATGTAGCCAAAATCATTAATAACTATGTTGATGAAAAAGCGAAAATATTACCTGAAGGGGTAAAGTTAGAAACTTGGGTTGATATGACCTACTACCTCGAAGGTCGTCTAAACATGATGATAGATAACATGAAAAGTGGAGCAATATTAGTCTTTTTAATGTTAGCGCTATTTCTACGTGTTCGTTTAGCTTTTTGGGTCATGATGGGCTTACCGGTTTGTTTCCTTGGTACTTTATTTCTTATGCCACTAGAATTCATTAATGTCACTATTAATGTCATTAGCTTATTCGCTTTTATTTTGGTGCTAGGTATCGTTGTAGATGATGCAATTGTCATGGGCGAAAGTGCTCATGAAGAAATAGAACAGCATGGACATAGTACTGAAAATGTCATCCGAGGTGTTCAACGTGTTGCAATGCCGGCTACCTTCGGAGTATTAACGACTATTGCAGTATTCCTGCCTTTTCTTTTTGGTGAAGGACCTTCTGCTGCATTTGGTAAAGCTATTGGCTCTGTAGTGATCTTGTGTTTAATATTTTCTTTAATTGAATCGAAGCTTATTTTGCCAGCGCATTTGGTCAAAATGAAACCTAAGGTTAATATAACAAAACTTAAGAAATTGAACGAATATGGTTTCTTATGGTTCATTCAATATCCTTTAGATAGAATTACTAAAGTAGTAGACAAACTTAGGGGAGCAATTGATGACAGTTTAAAGTCGTTTATTGAAAATTCTTATCGGCCAGCTTTAGTGATTTTTCTTAGATATCGTTATGCAGTATTGATGTTTTTTATCAGTTTAATGCTGATCAGTGCCGGTATGTTCAGTGGTGGTTTTGTTCGTTTTATTGGTCAACCTAAGATACCACATGATTTTCCACGCGTTAACGTTGAAATGAATGTAGATGCTTCAGAAAAAGCAACTTTGCAAACCTTGTTAAATATTCAAGGTATTATTCATAACATAGATAAAGATATTGAAGCTGAATACGGCCAGTCAATGATCTCTGATATGCAAGTTGACTTACGTAGTAGAACAAGTGGTCAATTGATGGTGAAATTAGTGATACCTGAATTACGACCGATGAATACTTTTGAACTTGCTGATTTATGGCGTGCAGCTATACCTAATTACCCAGGTGTAAAATCTTTCACAATAGGTGATAATTTATTTGGTGGTGGCCGAGATGACGGAGATATCGCCTTTAGATTAGAGAGTAAAGATGATGCACAATTACTCGCAGCTTCAAGAGACTTAAAAACTAAGCTTAACTCACTAAAAGGTATTGGCGACGTTAATGATAGCCGTCAAACCAGTGCGAAAGAAGTTCAGTTTGAATTAAAACCGCTAGCATACAGTTTAGATTTAACATTAGCTGAAATTGCTTCGCAAGTGAGTTACAGTTTTTATGGCCTTGAAGCACAGCGAATTTTACGTGATAGTGAAGAAGTGAAAGTGATGGTTCGTTATCCATTGGATCAACGAAGCTCAGTTGGTCATGTTGATGATGTAATGATTAAAGCACCAAATGGCGCCGAGTTACCTTTATCTGAATTAGCGGTCATTACTTTACAAGAGGGGGTTACACGTATTCGTCGTGAAAATGGCAACCGTACTATTAATGTTTGGGCAAGTGTTGATGCCGAGCAGGTTGAGCCATTCAAAGTAGCGAATGATATTCGTGATAACTTCATTCCTGAACTATTAAGAAAATTTCCAAAAGTGCAAAGTGAAGTGTCGGGTAGTATACAAGAAGAAATGGAAAGTGCAGATAGTCAAAAACGTGACTTTGCTATCTCATTGTTGATTGTCTTCTCATTACTGGCCATACCGCTGAAATCTTATTCACAAGCTGTGATGATTATGGTGGTCATTCCTTTCGGTATCATAGGTTCAGTATTTGGTCACTTTCTTTTAGGTATGGACTTAAGTGCGTTATCGGTGATGGGAATATTAGCTGCCTCAGGTGTTGTGGTGAATGACTCGCTGGTCATGGTTGACTATGTGAATAATGCGAGAAAATCAGGGGTTAAACTTAAAGATGCAGTGGTACATGCGGGCACTAAACGCTTTAGAGCGATTATGCTAACGTCAATTACTACCTTTATTGGTTTAGTGCCTATCATTTTCTTTGAAGTCAGCGCACAAGCACAAATAGTAATTCCAATGGCAATATCGTTAGCTTTTGGTGTGTTGTTTGCGACTATTGTGACTTTAGTTTTGATACCTAGTTTGTATCTTATTATTGAAGATATGAAAGGCGTGTTTAAGCGCAAGAAAAAATCTCCATTGCCAGAAAGTCATGCTGATTTAACCATTAGTTAATTTCACAGTTTCTCCTTTAAAAGCCATTACTTTGTAATGGCTTTTTTGTTTGCCCAGCGAAGCTGGCAAACCCGATAGGCTGAAAGATGCCTTATCACCCCGACTAAGGGGAAGATAATCTGAATGGCAAGGGCGTCACTGGCTAACGGTGGGGTCTGAAGGAA
>Ga0233426_10002312_pt1 | contig 16126 bp, 14 predicted proteins | sample SI_118_April2016_6_FD_179875 | JGI IMG/M metagenome (GOLD analysis project Ga0233426, IMG submission 179875) | Seawater microbial communities from Saanich Inlet, British Columbia, Canada - SI_118_April2016_10_MG | ecosystem: Environmental > Aquatic > Marine > Inlet | place: Canada: British...
TTTCACGACCTTTGGATGACAATGTCCAACAGAAGCCACGTTGTTATAGCAATCAAGATAACGCCGCTTGTTGTCGTCAAATAACCAAGCTCCTTCACCTCTTACGATGGTTATGGGATCACTATAAAACAAGTATTGACTACCCACCCGAGCCAATCGGCGTGAGAGCAGGTTCGAATGTGGTTTTACAACTTTAGAATTTTTGCTGAATGCCGCAGAAAGTTGTGCTGGACGATTGGGCATGGAACCGCTCCCCTAAAAAATTTGTAGATGCGAAATCCAAGACCCTAATAGGTGTCAGTCAAGCTAGGGTTGGGTGTATTCCTTCGCGTAAGAACACTGGGAAAATAAGTGAGTAGGTAGGCTTTTGATGCTCGACCAGCCTCGATACTCATATGCTCTGTAATCTCTTCATTACGCAGAACTGAAAGAGTGAAAAAGAGATCGATGATTTCTACAACGTGAAAAAAAATTTCATTGGCGCGAGGGATCTCTGGAAGATAAAAATGATCATTTATTGCGTCAATCAAGATTTGACCAATCACTTCATCGTTTAAGCGATCCGACAACTTAATATCGGCAGGAGCTCGTGCCCCAATAATTAACTGTCTGTAAGCGCCACTAGCTTTGTAGAAACGATTTGCTCGATCAATGGATTCATCAATGATGCTCAACCAGCCATCTTCCGCGGCTACCTGATGAGGCTTTGATAGCTCGGCATCCAACTCATCAGAGAAGCGCTCCCCCAATGCTTGGTACACCGCCGTAACATTGGGGAAAAAGTGATACGCAGAACCTGTAGGGATGCCAGCATTTGCGGCAATGTCAGCCAAAGAAAGCGCATCCATTGTATGGGATTCGAGTAATAATCTAGCCGATTCAATCAGTCGCTGTCGGCGCTCCCGCCCACGCGCCTGAGTTGCTGACTTAGCTTTTTCTACAGTTTTCATTACAAACAAGCTTCCACAACTTAACGGTTTTAAAACTCATTAACTCGAATAAATTTGAAGTTTTAAATTTTATGCCTCATAATATAGCAAATAAACAAATAAAAACCCAAATTAATTCGAGTTAAAAGCTATTGAGCGGCCTTCTCACAACTTACCTAGGTGACTCCAATGCCTCAGGGTGTAGAGCTCGAAAATCGACTAGCCCCGTGAGGATCATCTATCACCATGATTGAATCTGCAAACAGCTTATCGCCGCAACCATTCGAGTTTAATGCCCTCAGCGACGTGTTTATTAAGGACCCCCTGCCCTTTATGACAAAAGGTTTGTCAGAGCACCCAGTCGTGAAACATGAAGGCACCCTCGACCCGGTGTACAGCATATTTCGTTACGAAGATGTAAAGCGCGTGCTGCTTGACTGGGAGACGTTCTCAAGCGAGCCCATTAATACTGATCTTGATGCCCTTAACCTGGGCCGAGCCACCGAAAATTTTATTTTGATGAACCCACCACGTCACACACGGCTTCGTGGCTTGGCCCAACAGGGATTTTTCCCCAAGGTCATCAAGAAATTTCTACCGCGAGCCGAAAAAATTGCCAAAGACCGCTTCCAATATGCTCTGGGGATGGATGAGTTTGATCTGGTTAATGATGTCTCATCACAAATAACTATAGGTATGATTACGGGCATATTAGGCTTGCCGACTGATGACTGGTCTATGGTGCGCGATTGGACGAATACCATGCAACGCAACACGATGGCGTCGTTCTGGCTTACTGAATGGGACGTCGAGAGGGCTGACAACGTGGTTAGAGTCACGCAGGAGATGGCTGACTACTTTCATGATCATCTAAAATTCTTACGTAAAAACCCAAAAGACGACAATATCCTGTCAACGTTAATGACAACTGAGCTCGACGGCGAGCGCTTTAGTGACGAAGAAATTGAATCCACTGCAATGCTGTTATTACTGGCAGGGAATGAAACCACCACGAACCTGATCACAAATTTTATTCGATGCATGGTTCGTTACCCATCTCAATTTGATCTACTCAAGAAAGACTCTGACCTGATTGATGCGGCCATTGAGGAAACACTGCGCCTTGAGCCGTCTTTGAGAATGACCATACGAAGCGTTTGCAAGGACGCAGAATTTCATGGCGTCACGATCCCTGCCGGGAATTCTGTAGCCATGTGGTTTCTCGCCGCTAACCGTGACCCTCGTGTTTTCGCGAAGCCGGATAGCTTTGATATTACAACCAAGCGCCCCCGACACCTTAGTTTTGCAGGCGGCCCACACTTTTGCTTGGGTGCGCCACTGGCGCGTATGGAGGCCCGTGTCGCGGCAAACACGCTATTGCGGCAGGTAAAGCGGATTGAACTACTGGGTGAGCCTCAAATGTCTGATAACGGTAACCTCAATAACATTTTGTCGTTGAAGGCGCGTTTCCACGGTTTATGAGAGCCTAAAGAGTTATGACACATCACCAGACTGTAATCGGCTATTGCGACCCTCTTACCGCGCGACCGGGCCAAACCGTTGCCTTTAAAGTCAGCACAGAAACCGAGGCTCCATATCAAGCAGATCTTGTGCGCTTGCGAAACGCCGATACCCTAACTGACGCTAACCGTTTTTGTGAACGCTCTATTGCAGCGGCCTTTACCGGGGAATATCAGGGCTTGAAACAACCCATTTATACCGGTTCATTTATTGAGGTTGCAGACGAGGCGCTTGCGGTTTTAGCCGAGAGCTTCTCAGTCTCGCTGTATTTTCAACCTACAACCGCCCACAAGGGCCGCCAGTACCTGGTGTCCCGCTGGAATCAAACAACACAGCAAGGCTGGGCTGTTATTATTAACGATAAAGGGTGCCCTGCCCTCTTACTTGGAAACAGTGAGGGGCACACTCTGGAACTGTCTACCAACATGCTGGCAACCGATGGAATTTGGACGTATATCGCCATCAGCTTTGATTCCGAAACCCAGCAATGCCAGATTTTTACATCACGAGCTACCAAGACCGGTAACACATTGCTCGACTGGCCTCTTAGGCGCAGTCTGACAGTTCCAGAAACGTTTGCACCCGCGCAAAGCGGACCGCTTCGTATTGGCGCTGCTCATGATGGACCGGGCAACGGTGTACGGGCGCGCCCTACGGGATGCTTCAACGGCAAGATTGAGCGACCCAGAATATTTTCTGGAGTACCTAGGCAGCAAGGTTACCGGACTCAGGGCGATGAGCTAGTAGCTCTAGGCGCCCTCCCATTAGCGCCCGAGCAGGCGGAGAGCCTGCTGGCCGACTGGGATTTCTCAGAAGGGATCGGCAGCACGCGAATTATTGATAAGGGCCGCTATGGGCTGCATGGCGAAACCGTAAACCTCCCGTTGCGTGCGGTTACTGGTGTTGAATGGAATGGCGACTGCAAAAATTGGATGGATAACCCACGACACTATGGTGCGGTTCAATTTCACGATGACGATCTGTATGACGCAGAGTGGCAAACAGACTTCACCTATCAAATACCCGACGACCTTCCCAGCGGCCTTTATGCCGCTCGCCTGACCCATCAACAATCTACTGACCATATCTGTTTTTTTGTTGCTCCAAGGCGTGGCACAGCGACCAGCGACATTGCACTGCTGATGCCAACGACCAGCTACATAGCTTACGCAAACCATACGCTGAACATTGCCTGGAATGATCGGTTCCCCATGGTTCACACCAGCCCAAAGGACAGTGACTATCTAGAACAAAATCCGGAAATTGGCCGAAGTACCTACTGCTACCACTCCGATCAGTCTGAGGTTAATTATGCCTCCCGACTGCGCCCCATGGTTCATCACCGGCCGGGAGGGCAGGCTTATAACTTCGTGGCAGATACCGACATTATCGATTGGCTAGAGCATGAGAAAGTAGCTTTCGACATTATTACCGACGACCTCCTACATGATGAAGGCCTCGAATTACTTCGTAACTATCAGGTGGTAATCACCGGTAGCCACCCAGAATATGTCACTAAAAACATGCTCGATGCAGTAGAAACCTATACCCAAACCGGAGGGCGACTCATGTATATGGGAGCCAACGGATTTTTTTGGGTGACATCCCATCATCGAGAATTGCCTGGTGTTATTGAAGTGAGGAGACTCATGCCCGATGGCGAAAATTTTCATGAATTTGATGGTGTATCAGGTTCGCTTTGGGCGCTAAATGATCGCGCGCCACAAAAATTACTGGGAGTTGGATTCGTCGCTATGGCATTTTTTGGTCCAAGCTATTATCAGCGTGAAAAAAACCTCGACGAGAAAAAAACAGGCTTTATTTTTGAAGGTATAACTGACGACATCATTGGCAATTTTGGCAATCATTTTGGCGGCGCTGTCGGTGAAGAAATTGACCGCACTGACCCTCAAATGGGCACCCCTGACGACACGATTGTACTGGCCCGCTGCACCACACTACCGGGCATCCTTGAGCCTGATGACTTTTATACGGTTGACGATGTTTATGCAGAAATGACATTTCGATCTATTCCTGGAGGCGGTGCAGTTTTCTCGACCGGATCCATAGCCTGGTCATCGGCACTCAATCATAACAATTTCGAAAACAATGTCGCCGCAGTGACACTCAACGTACTGCGACGTTTCACTGACCCCACTTCTTTCTAACAGAACCATCATAAGAGCTTTTTATGGCTAACACAGAAACGACTGAGCCTACCCAAGGCATCGCGCGAAGAGCGCTGACCTCTTACGGGCTCTCTCATGCGGACCTTGAATTGCTAAAGTTTCGAGAAAATGCCGTTTATAAGGTGTCAGTCAATGGACAGGCTGATTCTGTCCTACGCGTTCATCGCCCCAGCTACCACGACCGGCAGGCTCTCCTGTCTGAAACCGCATGGATGCGAGCTCTGAAAGAGGCTGGCATTCGCACACCAACGGTACGCCCCACACTACAAGGAGCCCTTGTTACCGAAATAAGTACCGCAGATTCAAACTACTTTTGCGACTTGGTTGAATGGATCGACGGCGTACAGCTGGATTCTATTGACGAGCAAACTGAGACAAATGATGCCGAGTTAGTCAGTGCTTACCGATTACTTGGAGATCTCGCCGCCCAGATTCACAACCAGGCGGTGGCCTGGATTGCTCCCGAAAACTTCCAACGACATTCATGGGACCTTGAAGGACTTACCGGCCCTGACCCTGTTATGGGCCCATTCTGGGAACTGGAGGCTCTGACGAGGGAGCAACTCAAGGTACTTGAAGCAGCCCGAGTAAAAGTACGTACAGAGCTAAAGGTACTAGGAGAGGATCCTCGGTACTTCAGTTTAATACATGCCGATCTTCTAGCAGAAAATATCTTGGTGCAAAGTCAAAATCTTCATCTGATCGACTTTGATGACTCTGGTTATGGCTGGCATTTATTTGAATTTGCCACTCCGCTTTTCTTCTATCTCGGAGAGGCTATTTTCGAGGACTTAAAAGCTGCCTTTTTAGAAGGCTATCGAGAAAAACGCTCTATGCCTGACGAGCACGTGAAACATTTAGACACCTTTCTTCTCGCTCGCGGGCTTACATATCTTGGATGGCTTCACACGCGTAAGACTACCGATACAGCTATCGCCCTGACCCCCGACATTATCAAAATGGTGATGATGCTAGCAGAGAGTTATATCGGCGCTGACTGAATCTTTGCCGATCGGGTAAGCCGATTCGAAACAACCAGAAACAGCAGTAAAGCCAGTAAAGTAAATACAATTCCGCTGATTAGAACAGAACTCAATCCAAAGTCATGCACAAATAGTCCACCCAAGATTGCGCCTAGCATCAAAGCCAACGCCTGAGCTGTGGGTAGTATTACCGCATAACGATTCTGAACATCGGCTGCCGCCATGAGTTCAAACAGCGGCGGGATGCTCATGTTCCACATCAGATTATATAAGCAGATTATTGCAAGAAACCCATAATAGTCTCGCCCTTCAAGAAGTAATGTAATCGCCACGCACTGAAATGCCATACCTAGTAGAAATGGCACCACCCGGCCAAAGCGCTCGGTGAGATACCCAGAACCAACAGCCCCGGCAAGACCCACAGCCATACCGATTGCCAACGCCTTATTAACATCAGCAGACGCTAGACCTGCCTCAACACCAACGCGCTCTATAAAAGTCCAGACACCCGCGATACCCAGATACCAGAGTGACTGGACCCAGAGCACTCCAATCGCGGGTCTGGCGTTATTCCGTGCAGTTTCTGGAACCATACCTTCGGGCCTCGTCATTGCCTGCCTAGGTATAAATCCAGTGACGCTCAGGGCGATAACCCCAATAATTGCAATTGGGGCAAAAAGTGCAGCCAATCCGAATTTAGGCACGAAATTTGGCAAGATGGCCAGCCCTGCGATGGCGAGAGTCATCTGACCAAAGACGACAACGGAGAAGTTGAGGCCCGTGCGCTTGGTAACGCTAAGCATCGCAATAGCAATAATATAAAGCGGCCCCATACCCAATACCGCCGTGACAAAGCGCAGCAATAGAAGCTCGACGTAGCCAGTGACCAAACAGGATGCAAAGTTGCAAATAGCTTGAGCCAGCAAACCAAATATGACAACGGCGCGCCAATTTAATTGGCGGACGTAAAAAAACGCTGCAATGGACGCAATTGCAGTACCAGAAATTTCTGCGCCAATTAGCCAGCCAATCTGTTGTGCGTTAAAACCAAGTACATCCGCCAATGCGCCCACATAAAATGGCTGCAGCAGGAAAAAAATTGGACCTATTACCGCCATTACCACTCCGGCACCAATAACCCTGGGGTCATCGGGGTTCACCGGCTGATCAGTAATGATCCCCCTCACCCTAAATTCTCCAAAAACGCGCCAATGCGAAAGTGTGCCCTTATTGCTTCTGGCAGCGATGGTATCGCCTGAAACATATGCCCCATACCATCCCACACATCGAGATCGACCGGGACACCCGCATCTCGGGCATTGGACGCTAATCTTAGACTGTCACTTAACAGCATTTCTCTAGCGCCAACCTGTATCAGCATGGGCGGCAAATCATGTAACGCCGCATTAACAGGAGATATTAATGGCAGACTCAAATCATTATCACCCGCGTAAGCGTGGCCGCAGTCGTACAACACGGCCAAGTTGCCAAAATCCAGATCCGAATCGATTAGGGTTGTCAGGCTATCGCCAGATGTCTCAAGATCAGCCCAAATAGATAACACAACCAATGCTCCCGGCAGTGCCTTGTCCATATCGCGCAGCGTGAGGCAGAGCGACACGCCCAGTCCGGCGCCCGCCGATTCACCCACCACGAAAATATCGTCTGCCTTACAACCAGACGCCACTAGGCTGAGATAAGCGTCACGGGCGTCGTTCAGCGCGGCTGGAAATGGATGCTCTGGCGCCAATCTATAGTCAATCGACAATACCGGTATGCCGGTAGCTTGCGCCAACAATATCGCCGAGGATGCGTTCACCTCGGGTGCGCCTAAAACATAAGCACCACCATGAAGCAAAAAAATAGTTTTGTCGGTTTGTCTCGTGGTGTCTGTAGTGATGCGCAGCGCCCGAATTTCACCAAGATATTCTTCGTGCAGCTCGAAAGAAAAGTCGATGTCTTCAGTGACCTTAGCCCAGTCAGCATGAACCTCTTTTCTAAACACGTGTACCGCTTCGCCGTCATCAAAATTAACTGTATGAGTGATGGGAACCGCCGCACGGTAAAACGCTACAGCCTCGTAGCTTAGATATGAGGGCAATTCATTGTTTTTTATTTTTTTCATGAATTTCGAAGCCGGCCAACGCTACAAAGCATCATGATTCATGCCAGGATATCTGTCTATTTAAATCGTTGTTTCAATCGAGATTTATGCTCCATTTTTAAGCATTAAAGGTACTTGAACTACGCCTGAAGCAAACCGGAAAAACTTGCCCAAAAGCCACTTAAAATACTGTCATGACGACGCTCTCGTAATCTCAAGATAATGAGTCAATGGATCAATATCAGCATCAAAGGGAATCATGGATATTGACTCCAAAAACAATGAAAATAATTCTGCTTGAGATGAAATTCCTAATTTTAAGTGAAACCGTTTATTAAATACTTTTACCGTGTCCACGCTGATATCAAGAAGCTGGGCAATAGATTTGTTGGAATGTCCTTTAAGAAGTAACTGAATAACCTCGCGCTCACGCTTACTCAAATGATCCCGGCCAAAATTCCTAAAGGCTTTGTCTAAAGGCGCAGAAAAGTTTATTTCTCCGTCCAAGGCTGACTGTTGCTTTCGACACAGGGTAGCCAGCATTGGTAGCGCCAGCACAATTTCATCGGTCGAAATCTGATCCATGTCCTCTGCCGAGTGCAGGCCCAGAGATACCAAAATAGCATGCTCGTCGCTCAACCTAATAAGCAGCCCACACTCGTCGACTAAACCCGTGCCCCGGTAATAATTTTTGGCATAGTCGGTCTCGAAGAAGTTATCGGGCATAACGTCCTGAAGCTTATAAACACCCGACGCAGAATCTGCGAGGAACAGCTGATAGTAGGGGTCTAACAGATAGGCGCCGCTGATCCAGGGAAGTTCCGTGCGCTCAGAATAACGCTCTGGGATATTATCGAACAGGCTTATGGGCTTGTGTGCTCGCCCCAACCAGACTACGAGAGTGCTGTCGTAGCCTGTGAGAAATTCGCAGCAGGCACAGAAACTTTTGTAGAAGGTGTCCTTGGACAAATCTTCTATTGCCTCAGTAATGAGTGCCTGCCAAGCCTTTCCGGCCAACTTTGACTCTGCCACTTATATGACCTTTGGCTCCATACGTTGTTACTGTACCCATTGAGGGGGATAGTCGGCAAACATACCCCTCTCTAGGGTAAAGTCCCAGTTAAACTCGACGTTTTATTTTTTCCAAGTCGCCGTGAGGTAAACGTGACGGATCTCTACAAACTCCCGCAACAAGGCCAACCCAGCGATGCCGTATTGACACAAATCCGCGACCTGCGCGCCATGATGACACCCGGCGATCTGGGCAAGTTGAGCAGCACCGCCTTTCAGGGGCGTGATGAGATGGGTGAACTGATTAAGTCTGCATTCAATGAATTCCTAGGCTGGAACGGACTCTTTACCTTTCAGGAACCCGCAGCGGCGCGTCTTGAGAACGAAGTTATAGACATGTGTATTGACCTTGTTAGCGGAGGCAGTCAGGGTCGTGGCAATCTCACCTCAGGCGGGACAGAAAGCAATTTCTGTGGGCTACATGCCACGCGCGCATGGGCCAGAGAGCACAAGCCAGAAATTAAAAATCCCGAGATAGTTGCCCCATATTCGACCCATTCAACCATTCATAAAACCGCAAAATACCTGGATCTCAAGGTCATTACAGTCCCACAAAATGCGGACTTGACGGCTGATATGGACGCCCTTGAAAAAGCCATTGGCCCCAATACCATCGGCATTGTAGCTTCGGCTCCAAACTGGCCCTATGGCCATGTTGACCCCATCGAAGAAATGGGCCAGCTGGCCATTGAGCGCCAGTTGTGGTTACACGTTGATGCCTGTGTTGGCGGCTATATCCTGCCCTTTATGCGCGAGCTAGGTGAGGAAATTCCCCCCTACGACTTCAGCGTGCCAGGGGTAAGATCAATCGCAGCGGACCTGCATAAATATGGCTATGCACCAAAGCCCTGCTCAACCGTACTGTGGCGATCACAGGAAGAGCAGCGCTTTCACTATTTGCCGGTTACCGAATGGGCCTGTGGTCTCTACCTTTCCCAGAGCTTTGTCGGCAGTCGACCATTGGGGCCGGTAGCCGCTGTTTGGGCACTTATGCACCACTGGGGTCGAGAAGGCTACATCAATAACGCCAGAGGCCTGCTACACGTTAAACAGCAGATAACGGATGCCTGTAACAGTATCGAGGGCTTGCGTACCTGGCCCACACACGGTCCTTTGATGATGATTGCAGCGGAGGGCTTCAATATTCAGCTGGTTGTAGGAGGCATGGAACAAAAGGGGTGGCGCCTGCTGGGTGTCACGCACCCACCGGCTATTCATCTCACTATTGACATCATGTCAGACGACGCCCTAACCGCCTTTATTGCAGATTTGAGAGCGGTCTGCGCCCAAATCAACAATGGCGAGCTGCACAGTGAAGGTCTTCTGAGCTACGGAGGTGTGGGTGCCGAGGAACAGGCCCCAAAGTGGCTGCTCAGTGCAGTGGAGATACTGGGAGATAACGACCATGAGTAAACTACTGAACGGTAGGATCGCTTTGGTGACTGGTGCGGCTCATCCAAGGGGTATCGGCAGAGCAATAGTCAATGCGCTGCAAGCCGCTGGCGCAACCGTCGTAGGGGTCGATCTACCGGGCGCCGAGGGTCTGGCAGATATAAACGGGGCACCCTGCGATGTCACCAAGCCTGATTCGATCAAAACCGTGGTCGACAATATTATCGAAAAATTTGGCCAACTCGATATCGTGGTTAACAATGCGGGGGTGGGTCGAGGCGCAGCTGACTTCTTGGCGATCAGTGATGAAGACTGGGATGTGACATTCGCCGTTAACGTGCGAGGTATCGTTAACGTTTGTCGAGAGACCATTCCCCACCTGATAAAAAGCCATGGCAATGTCATCAACACCGCGTCGTTGGCGGGCTTAGGTGCCGTACCCGGCATCCCCGCCTGCTACTCGGCCAGCAAGTTCGCTGTTGTTGGACTCACCAAGCAGCTGGCGCTTCAGTACGCCAATCAGCATGTGCGGTTCAATGCCATTTGCCCGGGCTCTGTGGAAACTCAAATGCTGGACGTGAGTCTGAAAATAATCGCAGAAGCAGAGAACATCAGTACTGCTGAAGCACGGGAGCTTGAATCGACCATGATTCCTATGGGGCGCTCCGGCCAGCCCGAGGAAATAGCTGACGCTGCGGTCTACCTCGCGAGTGGTATGGCTACCTATGTGACGGGCGTGGCGCTTCCTGTAGCGGGGGGGTTTCCCGGGGGGCTATGAACGACTTTCTTTTTTATAAAACAGAGGTAGGAGTCAAAGCGCATGGCAAAAGTTACCCCTGATCAACTAACCCACTATAAAAGCTTCGATCGACCTCCTTTTGATTTTGCCAACGAGAGCGTCACGGCTTTCTTTGAATCTGCAGTGGCGCAGGGCTACAACTTGGATACGGCCGGCTTTTTGAAGCACCCGGGGTTTTTCCAGGCACCTCATCGGCTCGATCTGACTGAGGTAGACGTAGCCATGGTCGGTAGCCCACTCGATCTCGGCGCCATTGGCCTGTCAGGCACACGGCATGGACCCAGGGCAGTGCGCGAATTCAGCCGAAATTATGGCCCTGTGCACGACGTAACAGGCCAGATTCCTTTCGACCAGTGCTCGATTATTGACTACGGTGATGTCGAATGGTCGGCTACCAATCTTCAGGTACGCCTCAATAATATTTATGATGCCTTTCACAAACTGGCGCAGGCAGGTTGTACAACGCTCAGCTGTGGTGGCGAGCACACCACGAGCTTTGGCGTACTCAAAGCGCTTTCTGAGGTGCATAACGACAGCTTTGGTGTGATTCATATAGATGCTCACTGCGACACTATGGCAATCTGGGGCGGTGACACCGTTAATGATGGCTCTATCTTTCGGCAGGCAGTCCTTGAAGGATTCATTGATCCGCAGCGTACCGTACAAATAGGCATTCGAGGCCGCGCGAATTTCCTGTGGGAGTTCTCCCACGATACGGGTATGACCGTGATCAGTGCCGATGAGGTTTTTGAACGCGGGACACAGTACGTTATTGATAAAGCCCACGAGATCGTTGGGCAAGATAAGACCTACCTATCACTCGATATCGACAGTCTGGACAGCAGCTATCTTATGGGCACGACTGGGCCAGAACCCTTCGGCCTTAACCCCAGGCAAGTTCGAGACATCATTCTGGGCGCTCGAGGTCTGAATATTATTGGGGCCGACATGGTTGAGCTAAATCCGGTTCGTGATACCGACGGCCAAAGTGCCCATGTCGCAGCCGCCCTATTTTTTGAGCTGTTATGCCTTTTGTGTGACAGCAGGGCAAAGCGGCAGCCGTGCAGTGCAACACGCTGGACCTAGGGAATTTACCTAGGACTCTGCCACCAGCTTCGCCATGGCACGGGTGAAACCAAGCCCCATGCCACCATCAACATTAATGACCTGACCGTTAATATAGCTGGCGTCATCGCTGGCCAGAAAATGAAACACCGCAGACACTTCTTCTGGTTCAGCAATTCTCAGTGCATGAGTCGCTTTTCTGCCAAACTTTTCAAAGATGGCCATTTCCGAGTCAATCATTGGCGTGCGAACAAAAGAGGGCGCGACGGCATTAACGCGAATCTGGCGATCAGCCAGCTCTGCTGCTGCCATGGTGGTGAAATTGACAACGGCGGCCTTGGAGGCAGAATAAGGGCCTGAATCGGGATAAACATACGATGCTGCCAAAGATGCTGTATTGATAATACTGCCACCGTCTCGCACGGCCCGGGGTCCAAATTTCAGTCCGTAATAAACCCCCATAGTATTCACTGCAAATAATTGCTGCGTTAGTGCTTCGTCACTATCGACCAGGGAAACATTGTCTTTCCCGGACAGACCCGCGTTGTTAATAAGAATATCGAGCCATTGACCATTGGCTACCAACTGATCAAACAGGTCTCGTACCGCCGCGCTGTCACCAACATCAAGCCGGACAAACTCAGCACCCAAAGCCGCTGCTGTGGCGCTTCCATCGCAGTTATCTGCAATCATGACCCGTGCGCCTGCACTGATAAAGCGCTGGGCGGTTGCCAGCCCAATACCACTGGCGCCACCGGTAATCAGGGCGTACTTATTCTTTAGACAAAAATACATAGCAAACCTTTAAAAATAGCTCTCTACTTTACATTCAGTACCACCTATCAACGACGCAAGCTTATGCATGCTCACCTCGTTAATGACCGGCAGAATGACTGGCAGAATGCGCTGAAAGTGTTCACCCTCTATAACGTCGCTGTAAATTTTCCAGCGCATGACTCCTGAGGTTGGACTGGTTTCTTCAAGCTCGATGCAGGCGACATAGTCGCGCATCGGGAAATCGTCCCCCCGAGCTTCATAAACATAGCGGTGGGGAGCATCCCAGTGAAGTATCTCCTCAAATACGTCGCCAAAAAATGTAAACTCCACGTTGAAATTTTGTGCATCACCCTTCACGGACTCGTGAACCTTGACCTGCTTTGCCAGCAAGTACCAGTCGGTGATCCGCGTCGGATCACCCATGATAGTGAAGACCTGTTCTGCCGTTTTGCCCTGATAGCGGATCCACGACTCCATGCGAAGGCTGGCAGAGGTGTATTGTGCGATTGAAAAATCATCCTCTCCTACAAACCGATCAGTCATTGCCATATTCCTCTCGCAATAAAGACTCTGAAAGTTCGTATTTTGTAGCAATAGTATTGAAGAAGGCCTGCCAATGGCTTTCCATTACTTGCACTTGAGTTTCGTCATTTTTGATCGACTCATAGGCCATCTCGCCAGGGATTCGAATGCGGTGATCCGGGCGAGGCCTGGTGTTTTTAACGGTGCGAATGAAGTGATCGGATCTTTCCTTGACCGCTGCGATGGGTCCAAAGCGACTAGGGTCTATCGCCATAAAGTAGCTACCGCCAACGCTGGGTGCGGCAACCCCCTTCGCAAAGTCGTCAATGGTAGGGAGCTCGACACTGGTCTTACCCAGCGGATTAATGACGGCACACATCCCCTCATTCCAAAGGTTGAGCGCATACGTTCGGGGAGTTTCAATCTGTCCTGCGCAGCTTGCATCCCAAACCCGCCCGTAGCCCTCAAGAGGCTTTGCATATGGCGTCGGATCGTCACTGAGCGCTCCCGTAACAGGGTCAATCAACCACTGACCTTTCATGGATTTTTGCTCCTGCACAGCCTCCGAAATGTCGGCGTCATACCATTCTGCGAATTTCAGGCTGGCCCAAATAGGCGGCTCATCACCACTGGGGATAATCGCATCGAAGGGTGGACAGGAAAGCTGGTTCTCCATCCCGCCGTAAGGGGCGGCCAGAGGCACCGTATTATTTGAGGCGATCCCCACCATGTCTTGCTCGTAAGCCATGTGCACGTAGTGTGCAAAACTGCCCGCATCGTTGTGGTTAGCGCCAAAGGCGATGGCAATACCGCTCGACCTCGCTTTTTCGATAGCGGCAGCCGCCATAAGGCTCAGCGTGTAGTAGCCGCTCGATTGCTGGCCATCAAAGACTGCATAAGCGGGCCCCTCATCGACGCACTCGGGAATAGCTACAGGGTCCAGGACGCCCGCCTCCAGAGCAATGTCGATAGCCTCATAAACGCCCAGTCCCTGATTGAGCTTGCCCTGTCTGTGGGCAAATACAATCGCGTCTGCAATATGTCCGGCATGGCAACTACTCATACCTGCTGCGGTGGCAATCTTATGCAAACAGAAGTGCAGAAAATCAATACTTTCTAAACGAACCGAGGTACTCATTCAGCCTGCTCCTGGCGCAGTGTGTTGGACTGGATAACCCACAGTATCAGTACTGATCCAAGGCCCACACCTATGATCATAATCGCCAGCGGAGACAGCGCTGCATCGTTGAGCGCACCAAAAGCTGCGGGGCCGACGCCGGCTCCTATTGCGAGTGCAAAAGACATCAACCCAGAAATTTTTCCTGTTTTATCCACCCCCGCGATAACTGCCATCATGTAGGTGATCATGACGTAATAGGCCAGGGGCAGGATGATGAGCACAATTGCAAAACGCAGTTTATCAATCTCAAAGGCCAGCAGCGCCATAGCAGTAACTGCAATTAAGGTTCCTCCGATGATCGGCTTCGCATAGCCAAATCGATTGGCATAAATCGCGGCAAACAATGGGCCTATACCTGACATAACCAAGCCAACAGCTAACCACGTCTGTGTGAAGGTGTCTGAAAATTCAAGCTGCGTCGCGATACGCTCAAAAAACACCCACAAGCCCGCATAGCCGGCAAAACTCACGGCCAGGGCAATAAGCCCGAGCACACCCCAACCAACATCGGTACCCGCCTCCGAGACTCGAGTAGTAGTCAATCCTTTATCCGGCATACCGAGGCTCCCCAGGGCACATAGCAAGAGTGTCCCGACAGCCAGCGTAATAACATAGTCGCCCGGTGTGGCCTTTAAGCCTGCGAGTATTAATAATATGGCCGCCGGAATAAGCTGCTCGGGCATAATTTTTAGCGCGTAAGTACGCTCAGGTCGCCGTGTGTCAGCCGCTAGCGTCAGGCTGACCGGAAACAAAATACCTGCACCGAGCCCGGCGACAGCCATACTTAGAAGGATCTGCTCGTAACTGACAGCCAATGCCAAGCACTGAGTTCCCAGAATCAGGGCAATGTAGGCCAAAAAAATGGTCACCCGCCAATCAAAACGACGTACCCAGAGGGGGCAGGAAAGCGCCACCAACGCATAGCTGCTGAAATACGACGTGGCAATGAGTCCAGCTTGCGCATCGGATAACTGAAACTGCTCAGCGAAGCCCCCGATTAATACAGGCATGACAGAAAATATCAGAACAGCCGCCGTGCCCGTTGCGGCGGCTGAGCAAAATACGGCTGGGGTGTTGAGGTTGGGGGGACTCATAACACTCACTCTAGAGCCTTTACCAGCATTTATTGAATACCCCAAAGTGGGAACAGGCCAGGCGCTCCCTAAGGCCGTGCCAGCAGGCTAACGCCTGATGAGCAAGCAGATCGCAGCGGCCTGGGCGAGCGACACCCGGGCATGTTGGTGAACCTATTCAATTGGGACCCCAAAAGGTTGGGGCAATAGGGAACCCTATCGAGGCTTATCACCTGTATTGGTGACAAGGTAGTGGCAACCGGCTAGCAGCTGTGAAGGTATATAACGGTGAAAACATAGAGTCTGCTAGTCCATGATTTTGTGTGGCTGCTTATTTTTACCAACCGAAGCATAACGTTGCACCACCATGATGGGATATACTACCGGTGCTTCTTGGGGGCGTTACGGATTCGACGACGGTAACGAAACCTGCGGTGCATGCCGTGATGGTAGCCAATCACGTAAATCCAAAGCTGCAAACTATTAGTTGCCAATGACGACAACTACGGTGCACAACTGGC
>Ga0233426_10002314_pt1 | contig 16112 bp, 8 predicted proteins | sample SI_118_April2016_6_FD_179875 | JGI IMG/M metagenome (GOLD analysis project Ga0233426, IMG submission 179875) | Seawater microbial communities from Saanich Inlet, British Columbia, Canada - SI_118_April2016_10_MG | ecosystem: Environmental > Aquatic > Marine > Inlet | place: Canada: British...
CGTGGCACATTTGGTTATATTCGGATCGCTGTTGTTCGATAGAATATGACAACAGTTCTTTACTGTAAAAGCTTTGCGTTCTCTTAATGAAAGCCCATGTTTCTTGATCAATTTCCGAATCGTATTCCATGTCCTACCTTAATGTATTGAAACAATAGTTAAGAGTTCACAAAGCGCACAAAAAATATGCAATCATCTGATCATGAGGTCAAATATAAAAATATTAAACTTTATCACTACTCAAATACTAAATTTTTCTAGACTGATGTATCATTACAAGATAAGATTATTTATTAATATAATAACAAAAGCTTTTAAATTATGCTGATAAAGATGAAAATAGATTCTAAATTTGAGACTACAGATAAGTTATTATGACAGAGCTAAGTTGTTTCAAGGCCTATGATATTCGCGGTGAAATCAATATAAATATTGATGATGCAATTGCTTATCGAATAGGTCGTGCGGTTGCGCAGCATTTCCAATCTAAATCCATAGTGGTTGCATTTGATGCACGTGAAACCAGTCCTGCTTTTGCAAAATCCGTTGGCCAAGGCATAATGGATGCTGGATCAGATTTGATTAGTATTGGCCTTGCAGGGACAGAGGAAATGTATTGGGCGGTTAGCAATTTTTCTTCATGTGCGGGCATTGTTGTGACTGCCTCACATAATCCTATCAACTACAACGGTATGAAAATTGTTAAAGCTGATTCACAACCTTTAGATGATGATAGCGATTTCAAGGCAATAAAAAGCTTGGCTGAATCTGAGAATTGGATTACCACTTACCAAAAAGGAACTTTATTAGATCGCGCAGTTGAAGCTCGTGCTGATTACGTTTCTAAAGTACTGAGCTTCATAAATACTGATGCTTTAAAACCTTTAAAAATAGTTATCAATTCTGGAAATGGTGCTGCTGGTCCAACATTTGATGCAATTGAAAAACAACTCAATAATAATGATCCACAGCTGGAATTTGTACGCGTGGACCATACGCCTGATAGTGCATTTCCAAATGGTATCCCAAATCCTTTATTACCTGAGAATCACCATAAGACAGCTGATGTTGTTAAAAAAGTTGGCGCTGATTTTGGTGTAGCCTTTGATGGCGATTTTGATCGCTGCTTTTTCTTCGATGAGGCAGGTGAATTTGTGCCAGGGGAGTACTTAGTTGGGCTTTTTGCTTCAATCTTTTTGGCAAAAGAACCCAATGCAACAATAGTTCATGATCCACGTGTTATTTGGAACACACAAGATATTGTCCTCCAAAAAGGTGGAAATGCTGTACAATCTAAGACAGGCCATGCCTTTATCAAACAAACCATGCGCTCAAATGAAGCAATTTATGGCGGTGAGATGTCTGCGCACCATTATTTTCGTGATTTCGCTTATTGTGATAGTGGTATGATACCGTGGCTTTTGATTGCAGAGCTAATATCTTTCAAAAGCCAATCACTTGGTGAATTGGTTAAAGACCGTTTTTCAGCATTCCCAAGCTCGGGCGAAATGAATTTCAAAGTTAAAGATTCTAATTTTGCAATCACTTCGGTCCTGAAAGAATATCAAGGTCAAGAAAAAACCTTTGATGAAATGGACGGCGTTAGCCTTTCATTTGAGAATTGGCGTTTTAATCTGAGAAAATCCAACACTGAACCATTAGTTCGCCTCAATATTGAAAGCAAAGGTTTCGCTGTTAATTTAGATGATAAAATTAGGGTGATTTCCGAACTAATAAATTTACCAAAATAATCCAAAATATTAAACGATATAATAAAAACCCTAAAAATCATGTATGTAGAAAAAATTACACTTAGTCATCTTAGAAATTTGTTGTATTATTTATTCCTAATATTAATGAGTATAAGTTTAATTTTTCCATTATTTACTAATCTTTATCTCGATCAAGATCTGTTAGATTATTTTGCATATAAACAAAGTTCGTTTTTGGTTCTTCTAATTTTATTTTTAGCTGTAATTTATGATGGCTTATTTAGAACTAGTCAAATCGCTCTGAAGAATTGGAGGGCATCTTGTATATTTTTAATTACAAACATAGGAATAATTTTATTTTGTTACAACTATGAATCAAACCATGATTATGAGTTGAAATTAAAATATTTTATAATCTTTGCTGCATTATCTACCACATTCATTAAATCATTATTATGGGGGCAAATCTTCGCTGTAATATTTTTTTTCAGCACTATTTTTAGTTTATATTTTTTTGAAACCTTTCCTCTAAAGGCGGTAGAGACTATTGGAGATTATACGAAAAGCAATCTTAGTGTAATTCCTCATAATGGATATTTTTTTCATTTTATACACTTAGGTTTTGAGCCATTAATTATTTCCACATTGAGTAACTTTTTCTTAGGAACGATAATTAATATTTATCAAAAAAATTCACAAATTTACAAGCGGCTCAACAAAAAACTAAAAAGCATCGTATACAAAGATAAACTAACGCAATTAGATACTCGAGATTTAATCAAACCAAAATTTCAGCAGTATTTACCCGAGCTTGATAGAAATGCTTTAGCAATTTCTTTAACACTCTTAGACATTGATAAGTTTAAGAGTATAAATACAAATTTTGGTCATCCCGCTGGAGATAAGGTTTTAATACAAGCATCAAAAACCTTATTGGAAATTTCAGAAGATGTATTTAGGCTTGGTGGCGACGAATTTTGCATCATCAAATGTCATTACTCAGATGAGTCAATTGACGAATACTGTTTAGAGATTGATAATATATGTAAGAGATTTCAAAAAACTGATTACATTAATATGGAAATTAAATCTAGATTTTCGGCAGGGACATATTTATCCACAGTTGAATTATCGTTTGATGAAGCAATACGCGAGGCAGATATATGTTTGCGTATGAGTAAGACAAAAACATACTTCAAACACAAAATTTCTCAGAGCCCATCAAACAAATTAAATACTTCAAAAAATCGAATGAAATCAGATTTTATGACACTTTTCAATGAAAAAAATATTCATCTAAATAGCATGAATGCAGAACTTGAAGCAGGAATACTTAATAAAGAGATTTGTTATTATTTGCAGCCAATTATTAATATAAACACCAAGAAAGTAATTGCTGTAGAAGCACTGTTAAGGTGGGAAAAAGAAGGTAAAATTATTCATACTTTATCTTCTTTTATTTCCCATTACAAATTAATGGAAACTACTGATCCATTTTTTGATATAATAAATAAAAATAGAATTGAGTTAATTAAAGCTATTAATGCAGAAGTTGAATTAGATATACATTTTAATTTTAATAGTGATTTTTTTAATACAAAAGGAGCATCCAAAGGGACTATGTCACTTCCAATGAAATTGTTTGGAAGCGCTAAAAACATTGTCATAGAAATAACCGAAGAATATCTATCAGAAAACGAAGAAGCCGCATTATCAGTTTTTTTAGATCAGGCTAGAGAAAATAATAATAAAATCGCATTAGATGACTTCCCTAGTAAACAAAGTAATCTTAATAGGCTTATGGATTACAATGTAGATGTTATTAAAATCGACAAGAAACTAATATCACAAATAGGTTTTGATAATAAATCCAAAGTAATGCTGAAACATATTAAAAACATGTGTGACAATCTTAATATAGAAATTATTGTAGAGGGGGTTTATTCAGAAGGAATAATGAATACTCTTAACAATATGGGAATTTTCAACCATCAAGGGTTTTATTACCACAGACCAATGAAGGTTAGTGATTTCTTAGAAAAAATGCAGACAGAGAATATAAGAATGCCATCTCTATAGATTTAGATTTTCATTAAGAACTTCAACTAATCTTGTTCTTTTTAACATTTGAAAATTAATACTTTTAGTAAATATAGGCAAATTCCATTATACCTATATTCCTAGATTTATTATTAATTTAAAAAGTTTTCTCAGTAAAAAAATTTTCATCAACCATATCTAAAACTTTATCGTATTTAGATGCTTCCAGAATAGGTATATCTTTTTCTAAAGTATTTTCACGAACTCTCTTCCGACGATCCGCTAAATTCAATATTGCATTTAAGTACCCACGCTCCGTGCCGCAATCGAATCTAGATCCTTCTAGGAGAACCATCTCAACTTTTCCATTTCGAGCCAATCGGTCAATTGCGTCAGCTAACTGTAATTCACCACCGTGTCCTACTCCAATAGATTTAATAGATTCAAATATAGAATTTGTAAAAACGTAGCGCCCAATAGATGCAATTTTAGATGGTGCCATTTCTAGGCTTGGTTTTTCTACAAGCCTATAAACTTGGTTAGATCGTTTACCTGGCTCAACGACACCATATTTGCTAATATCAGGCCCATTTACTGACATTACACATAACTGGCTACACCCAGTTTCTTGAAATGCTTCAACCAATCTTGATACATTATGGTTATGTTGAGCATGAATAAAATCATCAGGAAGAATTACACAAAATGGGTGATTTCCCACAGCTTTTTCTGCGCATAATACTGCATGGCCCAAACCAAGTTGCTCCTCTTGATTTACATATATACATTCCACATCACTTGGAAGGATATTACTGATCTCATTTGCAATATCTGACTTTCCACTATTTATGAGTGATTTTTCAAGCTCTAAGTTTGGTTCAAAATGCGCCCTTATCGCAGGCTTAGCATCGCTAGTCACAAAAATTAAAGTTTTGCATCCTGCATCTAAGGCTTCTTCCACAGAATGTTGAATTAATGGCTTTCCCATAATTGGCATCATTTCTTTAGGTACCGCCTTTGTAAAAGGTAAAAGTCTAGTACCTAATCCAGCAATAGGAAAAACTGCTTTTTTTATTGATCTCATTTAGTCACCTCAAATAGTTTTTTATTGTACATTTCATCGAACACTTTTTTTGAAAAATGAGTTTTCACTTAATTATTAAATTCACCGTATATACGAGAATTCTCAGATATTGCTCTGATGATATCTCCTTTTTTTCCGTAAGATTTCGATCTTAATATATCCATATCGCGATCAAGCCCACCAAGACGCTCTAATTCGTTAAAGTATTCAATCGCATCATTCCAATTTTCGTTATAATAAGATCGTATTCCTCTTTTTTGTAAAATTGCTATTTCTGCGGTTCTCAATCTACTGTTTGATAAAAATCCAGATGCCACTACCACCGATGCATCTTTAATTAAATCCAACTCCAGTAATGATAAAACTAAACCAAATCGTGCATCTTCTTTAATAGCTTTATTGCTTTTAGATTTTTCAACTGATTTAAACAAAGCCATAGCTTCGATTGGTCTGTCATAATTGTATGCACACCAACCACGTAAAAGTGCAGCAATAGTTGTTTGAGGATTTACGCTTCGCGCTAGGCAGGACCCCCAGTTAGTTGCATCCATAGCACTGATTATTTCATTTTTTCGTGTATCATCTTTTAAACTCAAGCTGTCAAAATTTATTTTGAAAGCAGTATTATTTTGCTTAAAAGGTTTTTTTGATATACGGACTTTTGGCTTTGCCTTTGTGAGAGCTAGAGCTTTTTTAACTTTTGCATTTTTTTTGGCTTCTCTTCCGGCTGAGAGCCGTTTGTATAAGTTTTTATATTCAGAATTATTAAAAGAATTAACTTTATTTAAATCTAAAATAGTTTGCTTCAGCTCAATATCTGTTAAAATTGGCTCAGCTTTTTCAATTGTGGAAACTAAAGTTGAATTATTTTTACATCTCCTTAGTATTTGAAAATATATTGCTTTAGCTTCAGTTGCATTATTGTCGTTCTCTAAAGCATGCGCTAGGCGCCATAAATTATTAATCCTCTCACAACTAGATAATTCAATATTATTTTTTAAGATAACCTGCGCCTCAAAAAAATTCATTTTTTTTAACGAGACCTCATAATCTTCCTGTGCCTGTGTTATCCTAAATTGCTTTTTTAATTCCTCATCAGGTGACCAATTCGGAAAATCAATCTGTGTTTTTTTAAGTTTTTTTCTAGCTTCTGCCAGTTTTCTTTGCGCGATAAGTTGGTAAATTTTGTCTATTGGTTCTTTTATGTTTCCAGTTTCCATCCTTACCTTCATTGGATTCTCAAGCCCCAGTCTCCAATCGGGGTATTTCTTTTTAAGACGTTCTATTTCAATCTCTTTAGCAAAAGTATCACCAATTTTTACGTAATAATTTATGGTTACCAATTCATCTTCACTTGGCCATGGGGCTGCTAGAACCACTTTTTCTGATAACAATAAAATACCACTTAGAATTACTAATAATTTCCAAAGCTTTAATTTGGCTTGCATACGTCGTACCTCTCAATTTGTGATAGTAGAGCCATCATGTGTAGTGTTGCCGGAAAGTATGGTTGATTTTTATAATATGGCAGCATAGTTTTAGTTTTATTTGAATTAAAACTCGACTTATTAACCATACAATCGAAGTAACTTACGATTGCCCTGTAACCAATATCATCTGAAAAAGACTGAGCTTTTCCAGTTTTTATATCGAATACGACTGGGAAGCTATTACTAGTTTTTTTATCGGTTTGATATAGATTTCTATGGGATAATAGAGCGGGATGAGACGCTTCATCTGACCAGACAAGAAATAGTGGTACACGTAATGCATCATACCCACTTACATAATTAAATTGAGTACTTTGTGCAAATCCACTTTCGTTAATTACTAGCCAATCAGGTGTTGCACCTAAAGCTGCAATATCTGAAAGTATATCAAGGCTATCAAAAGCTAATTTATCTAATATGGGCTCATTTAGAGCACTAGATAACTCAGTTAAAGCTCTGGGCATTGGATAAGAAGGGTTATAGGTAATTCCCTCAGGTTTCTCAAATCCATCAGCTCCTGGGAGCAATAAAATACGATTTGAATTACTTGGATCACTCCGCACACATTTTTTTATCAAATCTTGAACAATCATTTGGGCAGTTAAATTAAAATCATTAGTACTGAAACGTTGCTTTGCAAGGATGCACCCCCAGGCAAAAAATAGATCACCATCTGATGAATTATTAAGATCTAAAACTGGATCTGTGGTATCAGGCATCCAACGCCATGCAAGTAAATTATCGGAACGAATTGCAAGATTTTCTAAAGTCCAAGCGTAAATTTTTTTGCATGTATCTAAATCATTCATCAATGCAGATAAAACCATTCCATAACCCTGCCCCTCTGAATGACTTGAAAGTTGTTGATACGCATCAACAACTCTACCATTATCAAGTAAGAATTTTTTCTTCCAAGCTAACCAGCTACCTTGTAAAAAATTTTCATTCACAGAAACTTCTCCAGCAACAACATTTTCTGTTAAAAAAGGCACAATACTGACAGACATACCTAGAAATAAGCGGCGGTTTATTTTCATCTTTCGCGCCCTCTAAAAATGTAAATATATAAAAATGTAAACACTATTAGTATGAGACCTAATAGTAATATGAGTGCTAAGAACCTAAATGGATAAAATGATACATAGTTACCCAAAACATCCCACAAATTTTTTATGGTTAATGGTTCAATCAGCATTGGTGTAGATAAGATTGGGCGTTCGAAGTTTGTCCATTTATTATCAGAGCCTAAAATAGACAATGCACCACTTGGGCCCTTTGGGTTGGAATTCAGCCCAGCAAGGATATCGAACATGTTATCATTCGAAGTGTAAGGGTTAATAACTATATAAATGTCATTAGTTTCACTGTGTGGTTTAAAAATTAATAATTGAGCTTGATTATTTGAAAGCCATATATCAATTTTTTTCTTAAAGTCATTTTGAGTTCTGGAGTAATCTTTTAGTGTATTTGTCCAAAAAGAAAAATTAAGAACAGACTCATAGTTTAAATTATCATAATTATACGTGTTTTGAACTTCTTGGTTCTGTTTAATTAAGTCATTTCGAAGTGTCACTGAGTCTTTAATCGCCTGCATCGAAAAAAAATGTTCATCAGAGGGTATTGTGTCAACCTTAGAACTATCGATCAAATATACTTTTGGTGAAGAAAATTTTGCTATTGATGCTGATGCCTGTTTTACTGATTTAGGCAAATTAGTCTTAGATGCATCCAAGGCTAACTTGAGTTTGGTTTCATTTAAACCACTGACAGTATATTTTTCACCATAAACATTCTCACCAGACCAAAAAGGTAAAGTATTTTGAATCCCATCAAGATAAACCATTGGCGTGCTTGGGATAAATAAAGAAGTGCTAGGCTTTAATTTTATAAATTTTTCTGGAAAATTGTTGCAAACTGAATTTGAATTTTGGGATGAAACAACAAATTCAAATTCGAAACTATTCAATCCACCCTTAAGAACATTAGCATTGAATTTGATACGTTTTGATATGTTGCGGGCTAAGTCTTCCACTTTAATATTGCTTTCATGGACGATTGCATCATTTAGTTTTATGGAAAAATTAGCATTTTTAGGTAAACGTTGCGAATAATCATATACAAGGTCGAGATATCCATGACGAACACCAAATGACGCCCAATCATAAGGCAAAACAAAATTAAAACTTTCATGACCATAAGACGCGTTATCATCAGAGGGTTTATATCCCAAACTATAAATTGATTTACGTATGTCTAATTCTGCTAGTATTGGGTTTTTTGCTTGGGTAATTTTCCCAATTGCTCTTTCTTGTTTGATTAAAGAAAATATAGGGTCAAGCAATGATACAATTGTATATACTGGTACACCATCTAATCCCACGCTTAACCCACCAGATTCTGCAGAAGATTCACTAATTAAAATACGAAATATATTTTCGAATTCATCTATAGGATCCCAAGGAGTTTTAAGTTTGATATCTTTTTGTTTCAAACTTAATAAATGTGACAATTCATTTACAATAGCGTCAGACATTAACGAATTTATATCAGGATCAACTCTGAGGGATAGAGGATGGAAAAGTGTTTGAAATTTGACACTAGAAATTATTCCTTCAACTGTTGGAGGCAACTTGTAATCGTCAAGTACAAATCCAGTTTTCATTAAGTTTAAATCTGTCCATATATCAAAACTTGCTGCTACACCGCAATAAATTCTATGAGTATGTTGTATGTAAATATTCACTCTATTACTGCCTTCTTTGGCTGAAATATTAGGAATATTTAAAACTACATTCCCCTTTTTCTCGCCTAAGGCTTCTTCTAGAATTTTCACACCATTTAGTTCAACAACAATACTAGACATCGCCTCAAGAAGGTGAATGCTACTTTCTAAATTAACTTGAAATTGTGATGTAGTGGAAAATTTAGGTAGAAAAACTTCAAATTCCGCTGAAACTTTTTCACCTGACATCCTAAATAAATGCTCACTATGAAGAAACTTCATTTTATTATTATTTGTTATAACATTAAGTGGAGTTATCAAATTATTTTGTTTTAAACTATTTGGAGCTAGGATATTTCTATTTATTTTTTCTGTAATATTAGTATCTATAATATCCAGAGATTTTCGCGCAGATGGTAAAATATTATTTTCATTTACTAATATTTTTTCTTTTTCAAGAACAAATCGATCTAACGTAATTGTCTGTGCCAATAGATCATTACTACCAAAAAGATATAAAGATGCAAAACATGGCAATACCAAAAGAAGAAAATTTTGCACCAGAGATTTTTTTGTTGGATTACGCAATACGCTATTATTTTTCATATCTGAGCGCTGTTTTTCAGAAGTAAGATTACTAGCTTCATCTTCTAAAGCCATCATCATATTCAAATCAGTCTCAGCATCATGAACTCCATGATCAGCATTAGTTTCAGTCGGATAATACTTATAGAAATGCAAAATACTCCCAGGTAAGCGTAATAAACTTATATAAAGTACAAATAATATTCCTGAAATTAACCCTCTAGATCGCAAATCAGTGGTTCTCTTTTCCCTCCATGAACTGCTGGATGAATATATCAGTGTCACTAGCGCATTATATTCTTCAGGCGATAAATTAGAATTTGTGCTACAGTGCATCATCAAACCATCTTTTTTTGAACTAATATTTTCAATCTTAAATGGAATACTCGTTTGAATTTGATTTACTTGACTACCAATTTGAGATACTTGAATTGCTGTATTTTCAGAACGAAAATATTTTCTTAGACTAGAAATCCTGTTTCCATACACATAAATTTTTAAACCGTTTAAGGATACATCTTGAATTTTAGCTTCAAATTTTTCGACTGCCTCATCTTCGATTGTATATGAAACTTGAGCTGGAAGTAGTTTGACTACTCTTGGTGATTTTCGAATGTTTTTCTTTTCCAAGATTGCCTGCCAAGCAGCTGATACTATTATAAAATTAAAAACTCCCCACAAACCAACAATTAATAAGATACCATGCTGTTCAGGAAAGGCTATCCACCGGAAACAAAAAGCAACAACACCAAAGAAACAAATGATCAACAATAGGGTCAAAGGCCAATGAAGAGAAGAAACTGAGTCCGTCTCAATCATTTCATCTTTTGCAGTAACATTAAATTGAGATTTACGAGGTGACCAAATTACAGAAAATATATTTTTAATCAAAAATGGTGCTTGTGCTGTTTCATAAATTTCAGAGATTAATGGCCAACGCACTTTATTAAACACTGCATTTTGCGTTAAAAATGTTGCGCAAATATATGAAAAAGTAAATACTGACGCCTCTTCTAAAGTTGCTACGAAAAAATTTATACCAAAAAATAGAAATAATAGCGGAGCTATAATAAAAGTTAGTCTTGTAAGTGGGAAAAACCAATTTGAAATTGAATTAAGGTAACAGAGTCTTTGATGCAGTGTTAAACCCGAACGAAAGATCGGATTTTTTAATCGCAATATCTGCAACATTCCAGTTGCCCACCTTCCCCTTTGGGTAATAAACGCAGAAAAGGTTTCAGGATTCAGTCCACAAACCATAGCTTTATTAATATAAACACTGGTCCATTTACGCGCATGAAGATCTAATGCTGTCTCTGCATCTTCTGTAATTGTTGATCCTGAAATACCACCAATATCTTCTAGAGCTGCACGCCTCAAAACTGCAGCTGATCCACAAAAAAATGTTCCGTCCCAACTATCTAAACTGCGCAAAGTATGCGAATAAAACATTTCACTTTCCGGAGGACAATCATCTGGAAGATCCAAATTTCGATGAATTGGATCACTATTAATGAAATGATGTGGAGTTTGTACTAAAAAAAGATCTGGCTGTTCAAAATATCCTACAGTTGAAGCTAAAAAATCTCTAGTTGGTACATGATCTGCATCCAAAACCAACACTAATTCACTATTTGTTTGTAATAATGCAGATGAAATATTACCCGCTTTTGCTCCCTTATTATTCTCTCTAGATAAATAGTTTATTCCTAACTCTTTACAAAGAGCTTCTAACTCTTGTTTTCGCTCAAGGGCTTGCTGCGCTATAATTATATTTTCTGAATTTAGTTTTTCATTAGTAGAACCATCATCACAAATATGGATATTGAGCTTTTGGGAGGGGTAGACCATTGAACAAGCCCCTAAAGCTGTATTTTTTATAATATTTATCGGCTCATTATAAGTTGGAATAAATACATCTACATCGAGAAATTCTTTTGCGTTTACTTTAGGAGCTAAGCTCTGTGTCTTTGGATCTAAATTAATGAAACAACTTAAGAAAAACTGAGCAATAGCAATAGATTCAACAGAAATTAAGATAAATGCTGCTACAAACTCCACAGAAAAGCCTGGGTCAGGTAGAGTGCACATTATTCGCCAAGCATAGTAACGTAAAACAAGAATTCCAGCAGCTATGAAAAAAGAAATTCTAAATAGTAATAATTGCATAAATGGTTTTAAAATAAATAAAACAAGCAGCAAAATAATACCAAGAATAAATTGAAAATTTAAAGAAGTTTGAATGGTCATCGCAAGTGACATTAATAAAAATATCCCCAACAATATAATCATTATTGATTTTGAAATAACAAATTTTAAGAGTCTAACCATTTGGGCCCGCCAAAACTGAACGTTTGAATTTTTCTGGCGAAGCAGTGTGCACCGAAGTTAAATTTTGAAGATTAAAGTTTGGTGAAGATATTGGCAGTAATGCATTATCTAGATTATCTTTTACACAGTTTCTAAGTAATAAATGAACGTCAAAAACTTCTATGGATTGCAATAAACGAGTATCATCAAGCTTTCTAAATGCAAGAACACATATAACATCTCCGCCAATATATTCTTCTTTCCAAAAGATTTTTCCTAAATCATAATTTCTTTGTCGCATCGCTCGGTTAGATGTGCTTTTGAATGGCTGAATAGATAATTTGAGGTCATCTAATATCTTTGATTGATCAAAAGACTGTAATTTATTTGATTTCTTTTGCGCAACAGCAAGTAAAAAGTTGTCACCCCGAAGATTTGTTTTGTTCTGGAGACCAGATATTTGATAGGAGTTCTTATTCAGTGTTCCAGATTGAACAGACATTGCTGTGGCAGGTAAAATCCATGACTCTTTTGACGTAAGGATTTTTTTCTCAATGTTCTTTTTATTTTTAGTTATATATTGGCTTGGCTGACTTACGCACCCAAGTAAAAAAAATCCAGTCATCAAATATAAAGTTATCGATAGAACTGAACAAGCGCTATATTTATGAGCTCCTTTATTACAAAAAAGATAAAACATTTTTTTGTAAGCTTTAATATTTCTAAATATAGATAACATATTTCAATAACACCAAACTAAAATTATCGCACTGTTGAGAGGTAATGAAAATTTACCTTTACTGAAAATATTTTATAAAAAGAAAATTTATAATCTTTTTGTGCTTTCAATTTATCAATGTATTTCATCTTAAACTCCAAACAAAAAAAAACACCTTTCCAAACATGGAAAAGTGTTACTACGACTTTCGTTACGCACTCTGATATACTGAGTACATTACATTAATAGGATTTATGCTCTAGTGTTGTCAATATAAATATATAATAAATTTAATTTATTAAAGTGATAAATGCTTCGTAGCTTCAGCAAGGGTTTTAACTGCCACAGGCTTACAATATAAAAAACCTTGATGAATTGAGGTTCCCATGGATAACAGTTTTTGCCTTTGCGATTCAGTCTCCACACCTTCAATTATTATTTTTAGGTTTAGAGTTGTAACTAATTTTATTACCGCGCTCAATATAAGATCAGCTCTATCATCAATACCAATTTTTTTAATAAATCGACGGTCAACTTTTACGATATCTATAGGATAATCCTGTAAGCGTTGAATGTTGCTAGACTTAATTCCAAAATCATCAAGTGCTATTCTATATCCAATTGATTTCAGTTTTTCTAACTGTTTAATGACTAAATCACTGTTTGTACGTTCCGTAATAGCTCTTTCAGATAACTCGAGTATTATTTCACGGTTTTGTATAGTTTCAGAACCTATAGAACCTAAAATACTTTCGTGAATTTCTTGTGCAGCATTTTCATGCGACAATAGTTCAATTTTCATATTAAAAGATAGATACTGATTTGGATACTTTTCAAGAGCTTTAAGTAATTCAGAACGCATCCTAGTTTTAAGTTTAAAATACTTTGGTTGGCGTACAGTCAGGTATAAAATATCTATAAACTTTTTAGGTTCAAAAATTTCACCGTTAGATTTAATCCAACGTGCCAAAGCTTCAAAGCCAAGTATACGGCCACTTACTGCATCTACTATCGGTTGAACAAAATATTCGATTTCTTGATCTTCTAAAGCATTTTGAATCTCACGCTTGGATGTAAATTTACCATCATTTTTTAACTTTTGAATAGTTATTGGATCTCCGATAACATAGCAATTTCGTCCCATAGTTTTAGCTTCACGCATTAACAAATCTGTAAATTGAAGCCCGGTTCTCAATGACTGTGTTTTTTCAAATAATCCGGCACCAATACTAGCCGTGCAAAAAACTTTATGGCCATCTTGATGAATGAAAGTTTTAGCTATATCCATTTTTAAATTTTCAGAAACTTTACGTACTTTTTGCCATTCTTCCCACTTAGAGATTATTGCAAACTCTTCACCACCAAGCCTAAAGCAGATTGTATTCTCATCAGAATAATTACCTAAAGTTTTAGAGATTTCAACCAATAGATTATCACCTACAATATGGCCATAAACATCATTTATGTTTTTAAAATAATCTATATCAATTATGTAAATAATGTAATCATTTGTACGCATACTGTTTCCAAAGTGTGTATTTAAATAATTACGTGTAAACAGATTTGTTAATTCATCCCTATCCAGTCGAGATTGTAGTTGCTTCTCTATTATAGTTTGTTTCTTAATGTCCATAATAGTTAACATTAAGTTATTTTGAGAAAAGTTTTCTGCAATTTGCTCTACACTTATCATTACATTAGTATTGAAACCTTTTTTATTTTTGACGCTTTGCTTTGTGTACGAATTTCTTCTAAGCCACAAAACAAAATCATGGTGTTTAAAAAAATTATAATCACTAGTATAAATAAATTCAGTAATATTTCTTCCAATTGTTTCATCGGATTTATACCCTGAAAAGCGTTCCCAAGCATTAGAGCATGATACAATCGTGCCATCTATATTAATATTTAAAATTATTAAATTACCTTGACTTAAAAGCGCCTCATTAATTTTTTTTGAAACAATTAGTTCCGTTACATCTAAAATTTCCGTCCACAAATAACGAGTTCCTTCAACTCCCTTTACCCACCTTATCTTATCAACAACATATAAATTTGTTCCATCTTTTTTAATTGCAAGCTTGACTTCAGATTCAGAAAATTCATTATCAGCCATTTTAGATATTTCACCTCGGCTAATTTTGAGATCATCATCATTTAGATTAACAAAAAAATCTTTAGGGTCATTAACCTCACTGCAAGAATTGTGACCAGTTAAATTCAAAAAACCCCGAGATACATCCAAAACATTAAAATTTTCATCTTGAATTATATAGTTATTTTTTTCTGATGACATGTTTAATTGGATATCAAATAAACTATCTTTTTTATATATCTGAGTTTTTTGAGCTTTCGTAGTCATATGAATTTCATTATTTAATTTTGATTAAAGTAAGATAATAATAAAACCTGTTGTCCTGGGTATAAAACGTCAGATTGTTAGTAAAATATACTTATGTTTACTAACAGGGATTCTTCTCTTAAATTATTTCATTCCTCCAAAAAAAAACACCTTTCCATAGATGGAAAAGTGTTAATACGACTTTTATGATATTCTATAATTCTGAATATTTGGATAGATATAATTTGAAGGTTACCAAGTTGTCAATGCTATTATTTGAAACTCTATTTGAAAGATAAAAAGTTAATAATGGACTTATATCTCTTAAAACAAAATTATCTATTTTATTAATTCTTATAAATTTGCACCAATCCGATTCACTCCTTGGATACTAAGTGTAAACAACAAAGATTTTACATCAACAGATTGAGCAGATACTTTTTCTTCCAGCACTTACCCTTGCCAACCAGCTGCAAAAGATGAACAGAACCAGGTTTTACCAGCTCCAATTACAAGTACATCTATTTGGATGCGATCTTTGCCCATTTGATATTTCCAGAGATTAATCTATTTTCAAAAATTAGATTTAAACATGCATAATATTCATTTTCTATTTCCAATAACAATTGGATTTCGTTCAAAGCTTGTCAAAGATCGGCAACCATCATTTGTAATCAAAACATCATCCTCAATACGAACACCAATATCTTTACTACGATAAAGTCCAGGTTCTATGGTGATTAGCATTCCAGATACCAAAGGCGTGTGATTATTGATCATAACATTCGGTGCTTCATGTACATCTAGACCTAGCCCATGACCTGTTTTGTGCACTACCAGATCATCAAAGCCAGTCTGACGTAAAGTATTACTGACTTTGACATCAATTTCATGACAAGTGATTGCAGGAGCCGCCATCTGACGCCCAGCAATATTTGCAGCTAAAACTGCTTCATATATTTCTGCATGTTCATCAGTAATATACTCACAAAAAACTGTACGTGTTATGTCCGCACTGTATCCTTGATAAGTTGCACCAAAATCAATCAATAGTGGGGCACCTGGTCTCAACTGTGTATCACCTGGAATTCCATGAGGCTTAGCAGCATT
>Ga0233426_10002318_pt1 | contig 16070 bp, 14 predicted proteins | sample SI_118_April2016_6_FD_179875 | JGI IMG/M metagenome (GOLD analysis project Ga0233426, IMG submission 179875) | Seawater microbial communities from Saanich Inlet, British Columbia, Canada - SI_118_April2016_10_MG | ecosystem: Environmental > Aquatic > Marine > Inlet | place: Canada: British...
GTTCCCTGCCATTAAAGCTGCCAAATCTATAGCGCCCGGTTTTGCATAATTGGAGGCTCCTTTCATATTCAAAGCATCGGTAAAAATCAATCCGTTAAAGCCCATTTGTTCTTTCAAAAGTTTCGTAATTACTTTGTATGAAATAGATGTGGGCACTTCAGGCTTAGGTTCTAATGCAGGTACGCTTAAGTGTGCTACCATAACACTAGCCAAGCCTATGTCAAAAATTTTTGTGTAGGGATACAACTCTATGTTTTGCAACCTATCCATATCAAATAATAAATGTGGTAAGGTTTTATGGGAATCTGATGCAGTATCTCCATGTCCTGGAAAATGTTTAGCATTTGCCATAACATCTTCACTTTGCATGCCTTTTACAAATGCTGATGCTTTGCGGGTTACATTGTATTTGTTTTCACCAAAGGAACGATTTCCAATAATCGGATTTTTAGGATTTGTGTTGATATCTACAACAGGTGCAAAATTGATATGGATTCCCATACGCTTGCAATGAGCCCCTAATCTTTTTCCAAATTTAACTATTAATTGCTCATCTTGAATAGCACCCAATGTCATGTTCCAAGGATAACGAAACGTTTTTTTCAAACGCATATCCAATCCCCACTCACCATCAAAACCTATAAGCAATGGTAATTTAGACTTTTTCTGATAAAGATTATTTAATTCAGCTTGTTTCTCAGGGGTACCTTGCATAAATATCAGACCACCTACATGGTATCGCTTAATCTGAGATTCAATAAATTTTCTATGCTTTTTACCCTTATTAGAATAAGCCTGAATCATAAACAACTGACCTATTTTTTCGTCCAATGACATTTGATTCATTTTATCTGTTACCCAAATTCGTTGAGCTTCGGAATCTTTAGTCAACAACGGATCTAATTGTTGCGCAATAACATTTAAGACTGCAAATAAAAAAACAACAAAAAACAATACAATTTGTTTCATAAGGAATAAAAAACTGAATTTAATTTAAAAATCTTTGATGCCAGCTTTCTTTTGCAGGCACTTCCCATTTTGTTAGTAATTCTTCTTTAGTTTGCACCATATTATTAAAGACAATGGTTTCTGAAGTAATCTTATTTTCCTTAGCATAGTCTTGGAATTCGGCTAAGCTCACAATATTGATATTTTCACCATCTTTAAAAGAAATATTCAATTTATTCATTAAATCTAAAGACATCTTTGCTTCCAATTCCTTTACAAAACGAACCGAAGAATCTATTGAACAACCGGATGCATTCGCAAAAGATTCGTCAATTGCCAAAACTAAAAACTGATCGTATAAAACTATAAATCCTCCTTTTAAATCATCACCATGGCGCGTCCATGATTTTACAAATTCAGACGCCTCTTTTTCTATAACAAGCAATTCTTCTTTGCCCAATCTTCTGTCTGCTTGATAAACCCAAACTCTCGATGTCTCCGGTAAAACTTGATAATCTACTAACATATGTTTATATTTTTGTATTCAAACTCCTCAATTTTATTTGTGTCAACACTTTTTTTGTATACAGTGGGAAGTCGGCATTTTGAATCCAAGCATAGTACCCAGGGTTTTCTTCAAAAACATCGGTTACTTTTCTTCCTTTATATTTTCCAAAAGAAAATGTTTCATGATCCTCTTCATCAAACATTAAAAACCCAGCAAAGTCTGCTCTTTTTTGATGTGATGAATACTCACTCAAACTTTTAACATCCGTTCCAAGATCCTCATATTTATCGATCTGAGCTAAAAGTATCTCATAAGTAGCCAAAGTATCTGCTTCTGCAGAATGCGCATTCTCTAACTCTTTATCACAATAAAATTTATAACCAGCTCTTAATGTTCTTTGTTCTTTTTTATGGAAAATTACTTGTACATCAATAGCAACCCTATTATTCATATCAAAATCTATTCCAACCCTAAGCATTTCCTCTGCTAATAGCGGAATATCGAATCTATTTGAATTGAAGCCCGCTAAATCACAACCCTTAATCAAAGTTTCCACATCTTTCGCTAACTGTCTAAAAGTAGGTTCATTTGCCACTTTATCATCAGTGATTCCATGAATTTCTGAAGTCTCTTTTGGAATCTTCATTTCCGGATTCACCAGCCATGTTTTACTCTCTTTATTCCCGTTAGGAAAAACTTTAAGAATTGAAATTTCAACAATTCTATCTTTTGCAATATTGATTCCTGTAGTCTCTAGATCAAAAAAGACAATTGGTTTTTTTAATTCTAATCCCATTCTATTATTTTATAGGATGTAAAGATACTTTTTTCAACAAGATTGTTCTAAAATATGGATTGTATTTTGACAAAAAAAGGAATCTCTTATAACAACAATTTATATTGAAATTTTAGTTTGTGTTGCAATTGTTTTCTAATATCTTTGCGAATCTAAAAAACAATTCATGATTAATATTACTTTACCCGATGGGAGCGTAAGAGAATACGCCGAAAACTGTACTCCAATGGATGTTGCGATGAGCATTAGCCATGGTTTGGCTAGAAATGTAATTTCTGCAAGTTTTAATGGACAAACCGTTGAGACCAAAACGGCATTGACCACTGACGGTAATCTAACCTTATTCACATTTAATGAACCGGAAGGGAAAAAAGCTTTTTGGCACTCTTCTGCCCATATTCTAGCACAGGCGATTCAAAAATTATACCCTGGTGTGAAATTAACAATTGGTCCTGCTATAGAAAATGGGTTTTATTATGATATCGACTTTGGAGATCATAAAGTTTCTGAAAATGATTTCCCTTCCATCGAAAAGAAATTTATAGAGCTCGCTAGAGGAAAACATGAGTTTACATTGAGAGAAGTTTCTAAAGCAGATGCTTTAGTCAAATATAAAGAGGAAAACAATTCTTTTAAAGTTGAGTTGATTGAGAACTTAAATGATGGTGAGATCACTTTCTGCGACCATGATGACTTTACAGATCTATGTCGTGGGGGGCATATCCCAAATACAGGAATCATCAAAGCAGTAAAAGTTATGAGCGCGGCAGGAGCCTACTGGAGAGGTGATGAAAAAAAACCGCAGTTAACTCGTATCTATGGAATCTCATTTCCAAAGGCAAAAATGCTTACGGAATACCTGGAAGTATTGGAATTAGCAAAGCAACGTGACCATAGAAAATTAGGAAAAGAATTAGAACTATTTACTTTTTCACAAAAAGTGGGTCAAGGTTTGCCATTATGGTTACCAAAAGGAGCTGCTTTGAGACAAAGATTGGAAGATTTTTTAAAAAAGGCTTTGAAAAAAGGAGGTTACGAAATGGTTGTTACACCACATATTGGACAAAAAGACCTGTATGTTACTTCTGGACACTATGAAAAATATGGAGAAGATAGTTTTCAACCTATCAAGACTCCAAAAATGGACGAGGAGTTTTTGTTAAAACCTATGAACTGTCCTCATCACTGCGAAATATATAATTTCAAACCTTTCTCATATAAAGATTTACCGAAGCGTTATGCAGAATTCGGTACGGTATACCGGTATGAACAATCTGGAGAGTTACATGGTATGACTCGTGTACGATCGTTTACACAAGATGATGCACATATTTTCTGTACACCAGAACAGTTAAAAGAGGAGTTTAAAGCAACTATTGACCTTGTACTTTATGTTTTTAATTCGTTAGGATTTGACGATTTTACCGCTCAAATATCTTTACGTGACCCAGAAAATCCAGACAAATATATAGGGAAAGACGAAAATTGGGATAAAGCAGAAGCTGCCATTATTGAAGCGGCGGACGAAAAAGGCCTTGATACAATTGTTGAAACGGGTGAAGCAGCTTTCTACGGTCCTAAATTGGACTTTATGGTTAAAGACGCTTTAGGAAGAAGCTGGCAATTAGGTACAATTCAGGTAGATTACAATTTACCTGAACGTTTTGACCTAACCTACAAAGGAGCGGATAATGAAAATCATAGACCTATTATGATTCATAGAGCCCCTTTTGGTTCTATGGAACGATTTATCGCAGTTTTACTTGAGCACACGGGAGGAAACTTCCCTCTTTGGTTGATGCCTGAACAAGTTATAATTCTACCAATCAGTGATAAATATCAAAAATATGCGAAAAAGGTTTCAGAACTGCTAGAAAATTCCGAAATTCGCGCCCTAATTGATTCTCGAAGTGAAAAAACGGGTAGAAAGATTAGAGATGCGGAAATCAGTAAGGTGCCTTATATGATTATTGTTGGAGAAAAAGAAGAAAATGAAGGAACCGTTTCCGTCAGAAAACATGGTGAAGGTGATTTAGGAACTTTTACCATAAACGATTTTACAGAATTGATACAAAAAGAAATAGATAGTACATTAGTACAATTTTAATTAACCCCTGAGGAATCAGGATAAAATTATAAAGTTATAGCAATACGTAGAAACAGATCTCCTAGAAAACCATGGAGAGTTCAAAACGAAGACCAACACAGAATCAACAGCAGAATTAGAGATGTTGAGGAAGTTCGTTTGGTAGGTGAAAACATTGAAGTTGGTGTTTACCCAATTAGAAAAGCATTAGATCTTGCTCGTGAGCAAGAATTAGATTTGGTTGAAATTTCACCAAAAGCAGTTCCTCCTGTTTGTAAAATTATTGATTATAAGAAATTCTTGTACGAACAAAAAAAGAGAGAAAAAGCTTTAAAATCTAAAGCAACTAAAGTCGTTGTTAAGGAAATTAGATTTGGTCCTCAAACGGATGAACACGATTACGAGTTTAAAAAGAAACATGCAATTAAATTCCTTAAAGAAGGAGCTAAACTAAAAACGTTTGTATTCTTTAAAGGACGTTCCATCATCTTTAAAGACCAAGGCCAAATTTTACTTTTAAGACTTGCTCAAGAACTTGAGGAATACGGTAAAGTAGAACAAATGCCAAGATTAGAAGGAAAGAGAATGATTATGTTTATTGCTCCTAAAAAGAAATAAACAAAATCAAACAACATATATAAGTAAGAATATATAAAACTAAGGAGATATGCCTAAGATGAAAACTAAATCTAGTGCTAAGAAGAGATTCAAGCTAACTGGAACTGGAAAATTAAAAAGAAAGCATGCTTTTAAGAGTCACATTTTGACAAAAAAATCTAAAAAGCGTAAATTAAAGTTAACTCATGATGGTTTGGTACACAAATCTGACGAGGCTAACATTAAACAACAATTGAACTTAAAATAGTATTTTAAGTCAATAGGTAATTATTATTATTAACCTTGGAGTGGGCTAATTTAAGAGCACTGTTGCCGCCTTACTACAAAAAAACATTGAAATTATGCCAAGATCAGTAAATTCAGTAGCCTCAAGAAAAAGAAGAAAAAAAATCTTGAAGGCAGCAAAAGGTTACTTCGGACGTCGTAAAAACGTTTATACAGTAGCAAAAAATGCGGTAGAAAAAGCGATGAGCTATGCTTACCGTGACCGTAAAAATAACAAAAGAAATTTCCGTTCATTGTGGATTCAACGTATCAACGCTGGAGCTCGTCAACACGGAATGTCTTACTCTCAGTTTATGGGAAAAGTTAAAGCTAACAACATCGACTTAAATCGTAAGGTTTTAGCTGATTTAGCGATGAACAACCCAGAAGCTTTTAAGGCTATCGTTGATAAAGTAAAATAAATTATTTAATCTCTTACTTATATAGAAAAACCTCAAACTCGCGTTTGAGGTTTTTTAATTTTACAAATAAAAAAGGCCAAACAAAATAATTTGTTTGGCCTTTTACTATTTTAATTTGGAAATTAATTTCCTTTAGCATAATCTTCTAAGAATTTTGCCAATCCACTATCTGTCAATGGATGCTTTAACAATCCTTCAATAGCGCTTAATGGACCTGTCATAACATCTGCTCCAATTTTAGCACAATTCATAATGTGCATTGTATGTCTTACTGAAGCTGCTAGTATTTGCGTTTTAAAATCGTAGTTATCATAGATTAGACGAATCTCTTCTATCAATCCCATACCGTCTGTTGAAATATCATCTAAACGACCAATAAAAGGGGATACATAAGTAGCACCCGCTTTCGCAGCTAATAATGCTTGTCCTGCAGAAAACACCAACGTAACGTTTGTTCTGATTCCTTTAGAAGAAAAATATTTACAAGCCTTTACACCGTCCTTAATCATAGGTAGTTTCACAACAATTTGAGGATTCAAAGCAGCCAATGCTTCTCCTTCTTTCACCATTCCATCAAAATCCGTTGCAATTACTTCAGCAGAGACATCTCCTTCAACGGCATTACATATATCCAAATAATGCTGTAACTGATTCTCTTGCCCAGTAATTCCTTCCTTAGCCATTAGAGATGGATTTGTAGTTACTCCATCTAAGACCCCAAGAGCCTCCGCTTCTTTAATTTGTTCTAAGTTAGCTGTATCTATAAAAAATTTCATATTTAAATCTGTATTAATTTATACTGTCATCAAATTTAAAATAAATCAAATTAAAACACGGCAAGAAAAGGAAAATTTAATAATTATTTGGGTTCTGTAATATAGATAATAACCCGACCTTAAAGGAAAATATAAGGCATAAAAAATGGCAAGCTACCTACATCACACTGCTACAACTTTGTACCCTTGCTGTGTTCCCACCCTGGGGGATTCCAAAGGAGCTAGTTGTGTAGGACTTGCCGCTGCAAAAATACATTCAATTTTTAATTTTTGCAATGTTTTTTCAAGAAAAAAAACAGGCCATTCACAACTATCAGATTTAAAGTAAATTAAGATACCATTAAATTTAAATCATTCTTCTTACCAACTTAAAAACCTCAAATTCATGAATGGAATCCTTATATTTGCTTTTCAAAATTCAATTCAAATTGAGGTATTTCGTCGAAATTTCATTTTTAGGTAAAAACTATCATGGTTGGCAGGTTCAACCTAATGTGATCACCGTTCAAGAAAAGATTAATTCAGCATTTTCCCTTATCTTAAGTACTCCAATTCATGTGATGGGAGCAGGACGAACAGATACCGGAGTTCATGCTTCTCAAATGTTTGCACATCTCGATTCGGACTCGAATCTGAGCAATGAAACTCATTTGTATAAATTAAACTCTGTACTTCCAGATGATATAGCTATTCATAATATTTTTCAAGTAAAGGATGATGCTCATACAAGGTTCAATGCAATACAGAGAAGTTATAAATATAAAATATATCTGGGTAGAGATCCTTTTCAATTGGATACAACATGGCAATTTTTTAAAAGTGAATTGAATGTTGACAACATGAATAAGGCTGCAGCAATTTTAAAAAATCACACCAATTTTAAGTGCTTCTCGAAATCTAAAACGGATGTCTCAACTTACAATTGTACGATTACCAATGCTGAATGGGTTTTAAAAGACAAATCGCTTACTTTCCATATAACCGCTGATAGATTTCTTAGAAATATGGTGAGAGCAATTGTTGGGACACTTGTATCTATTGGTCAAGGTAAAAATACCGTAGAAGACATGCAAAAAATAATTGAGAGTGAAAATAGATCAAAAGCGGGTACTAGTGCCCCTGCTCAAGGTTTATCATTAACAAAAATATCGTACCCTGAAAACATCAAACATGGATAAAAACAAAAAAAATAATGTTTTTGATTTTAAGATCTTTTATCGTCTTATGGGCTTTGCTAAAAAATATCGAGTACATTTCGTAGTTTCATGTTTCACAGCGGTATCACTAGCTCTTATTGCTGCTCTTAGACCGTATTTGATCATTGAAACGGTAGACAGTTATATCAAGGGTAAGAATCCGGAAGGCTTATTAACATTTTCCATGTTAATTCTTATTGTTCTTATTTCTGAGGTTTTGTTGCACCTCACTTTTATATACATCGCAAATTGGTTAGGGCAGCATATCATCAAAGACATTCGTGTAAAATTATTTGAGCATGTCCTTAAGTTTAAAATGTCATATTTCGATAAGTCCTCCGTCGGGCAAATGGTTACAAGGGTTGTTTCAGATGTAGAAACTATCGCCCAATTTTTTGGACAAGGTTTGTTTATGATTATTAGTGATCTTCTAAAAATGGTAGTGATCGCGTGTTTTATGCTTTATAAAAACTATCAATTAGCTTTGATTTCGTTTGCAGTATTGCCAATCATAATTTATGCAACAAAGGTTTTTCAAGCTGCTATTAAGATTGCTTTTCAACAAGTTAGAACGCAAGTTGCCAATCTAAATGGCTTTGTGCAAGAGCGAGTCACGGGAATGCAAATTGTACAACTTTTCAGTCGAGAAAAAATCGAATTTGACAAATTTAAAGATATAAATGAATCACATAAAAAAGCCCATATAACCACAGTTTGGTATTTCTCTATATTCTTTCCTATCGCTGAAATTTTATCTTCGATAGCAGTTGGACTACTGGTTTGGTATGGAGGGTTAAATTTAGCTCTCAACGGAAGTGTCTCATTAGGAGAAATTATGGGATTCATTATGATGGTAGAAATGCTGTACCGGCCGCTAAGACAAATTGCGGATAAATTCACTACTCTTCAAATGGGCATGGTCGCAGCAAATAGGGTTTTCGAAATTATGGATACTCAAGAATCTGTTTCTGCGGAGGGAACCATTAACATATCATCCATTAAAGGCCAAATAGTATTTAAAGATGTTCGATTTAGTTATGTGAAAGGAGAAGAGGTTCTTAAAGGTATTTCTATGACGGTTAACGCTGGTGAAACTGTTGCAATTGTAGGAGCTACAGGAGCCGGAAAATCAACAATCATCAACTTATTGAATCGTTTTTATGAAATTGATTCTGGAACTATTAGTATTGACTCTATTAACATAAATGACTTTAAATTGAAAAGCTTACGCGATCATGTTGCTATTGTTCTGCAAGATGTTTTTCTTTTCTCAGATTCTATCTTAAACAATATTACACTTGAAAATAAAAATATTTCATTAGAGCAAGTAGTACAATCGGCTAAGCAAATTGGAATTCATGATTTTATAAATAGCTTACCAAATAATTATTATTTTAATGTACAAGAGCGTGGTATCCTTTTATCTTCCGGCCAACGGCAACTCATATCCTTTTTAAGAGCTTATGTAAGCAATCCTTCGGTTTTAATTTTAGACGAAGCTACTTCCTCAGTGGATTCATATTCTGAACAAATGATTCAATTCGCTACTGATAAAATTACTAAAAACAGGACCTCTATTATCATTGCACATAGATTGGCAACCATTAAAAAAGCAGACAAAATTATCGTCATGGACAAAGGGAATATAATGGAAATTGGTTCTCACAAAGAACTATTAAAAGATAAAAAAGGGTATTATCGAAATCTATATGACAAACAATTCAGCGAAACTAACATGGAGGTTCTTTGATATTCTAACCTAAATGAGTCTTAATCTTATATAATAAATCTTCCTGATCTGAAAATAAGTCAAACTCACCATCTTTAATCAATGAAATCTTTCCTGTTTCTTCAGAGACAACTATACAAATACAATCTGTTCTTTCAGTAATTCCTATAGCTGCTCTATGACGTAAACCAAATCTACTAGGCAAACGTTTATCAGATAAAGGCAGTACGACTCTTGTGCGAACAATAAAATTATCCTTAATGATGGTAGCCCCATCATGTAACGGACTATTTTTATAAAAAATACTTTCTAATAACGGAACATTAATTTCTGCATTCATAAAATCTCCACGCTCCTTAACAAAATCCAAACTATTATTTATTTCTATGACTATCAATGCACCCGTTTTTGAAGTAGACATTTTGATACAAGCTGTAACAATTGCCTCCACATCTACTTCTGAACTAATTTCAGTTTTTAGAAATTTTAATTGTTTAATAAAACTTCTTTTAGAACCAATATTTGCAGAACCTAGCATTAACAAAAACTTTCTCAGCTCTGGATGAAATATAATTAACATCGCAATTGCCCCTCCACCTACGAGAACTTCAAGAATACTACTTAACATTTCCATTTTAAGAACTTGAGTAATCTTATATATCAAAAAGACAATGGAAATACCAATGAAAATATTAATAGCGACAGTACCTTTTAAAAGCTTGTAAACATAGTAGAGTAAAACTCCAACAAGAGTAATATCCAAAAAATCAAGAAAAGTAAAATCAATAAATCCCAAAAGAAGCGCTTTTATGTAAAAATAGTAATTATAAATGACTCTCTAATGAAATCGTAATTTATGATTTTAAAGATTCATCGATTTCACAAACAGGTATTGGGTTCATTTTATGTTGATTGTTTGCATTCAGTCTTGAATAAATCTGAAAGACTTCTTTTTCTCGATCTATTAAATTTGAAACATCAATACCTTTATCTTTTTGATTCATAGCAACCTCTAATTCATCATAAGAAGCACCTAATTGATCCTCATCTGTTCTGCTATCTCCGAATAATCCATCTGTTGGCGAAGCTACTTGAATCGAGTTAGGAACCCCTAAATATGCTCCCAATGCAAACACCTCAGATTTAACTAAATCCGCTATTGGACTTACATCAACTCCACCATCACCATATTTCGTATAAAACCCGACGCCAAAATCTTCAACTTTGTTTCCTGTTCCAACTACAAGAGATTCATTTACTCCAGCAATGTAATACAAAGATGTCATTCTAATTCTGGCTCTAGTATTCGCTAAGGTTAAATCTTTTAAATCAGTATCTTGATTATCACCCATCGAGGTCTGAAAGATTTCAAACGTTTCAGTTAAGTCAGTCCTGACACTACATACATTGGCATAGTTTTCTTTTAACATAAATATATGTTCACCTGCTCTAGAAACTTGTTTAGGGTCTTGATGAATTGGCATTTCAACACAAATAGTTGGTAATCCTGTTTTAGCACAAAGAGTAGAAGTCACGGCCGAATCAATCCCTCCAGAAACTCCAACAACAAATCCTTTAACCCCTGCTTTATTAGCATAATCTTTCAACCAATTAACTATATGATTTGCTATTTTTCCCGAATTCATGGTAAATGTATTTTTAGTATTTTTGATAATACAAAAGTAAACAATAAAATAGTTAGTAGGCAGTGAATTATTACTGTTTTATTTCTCTAAATTAATATACAGACTTCGATGAAAAAAACATCTTTTTATATTGCAGCCATAATCATAGTTTTAACTAGTTGCAATCCATCCAATAAAACAGAAAGAAAAATTTCTAAAATTAATGCAGAATTTGAATTCGTAGAATTCCACAAAGATTTTTTTAATTCGAATGAAGAGAACTTAGAAAAACTAAAAAACAAATATCCCTTCTTGTTCCCTTCTAACATTGATAACAAAGAATGGATAGAAAAAATTAACAATTCAGAGGAAAAACAGTTATTCAATATAACCGATAGCACATTCAACAACTTAACAGAAATAAAGGATGAGTTAAAAGATCTTTACAAACATGTTAAATTTTATAATTCAAACTTCAAATCTCCTAAGACTTTTTCAATAATCAATAATTTAGATTATGAAAATCCTATTATATATGCCGATACATTAGCTTTTATTTCTTTAGATATGTACTTAGGAAAAGACTCGGAAGTATATGAAAGTTTTCCAAAATACATTTCACAGAACTACACACCAGAAAACATTTCTGTTGATTTAGCTAAAGAAATCATTGAACGGAATTATATCTTCAATAGAGAAAGGAGCTTTCTAGGATCTATGATATATTACGGAAAAAAATCATACCTTCTTAAATGTTTATTGCCTAAAAAATCTGAAAATTTAATATTAGGAACAAGCCAAGAGAAATTCAATTGGGCAATAGAAAATGAAAGTCAGATATGGAAATATTTTATCTCGAACGAAATGTTATTCAGTACGGACCAAGCATTAAACAAAAGGTTTATTGACACAGCGCCTTTTTCAAAATTTTATTTAGAAACAGACAAAGAGTCTCCCGGTCAAATCGGTATATTCATAGGGTTAAAAATCATCACATCTTTTATGAAAAATAATTCTTATGACTTAAACCAAATGACTTCGCTTAATGCTAGTGAAATATTACAACTATCCAAATACAAACCAAAAAAATAAGTCATCTAATAAATAAAATTGAAGAAAACAGGCCTATTTATTCTTGAATAAATTGATATTCAAACCATATATCTTTTGTGCTTATTTAACAATCCTTAATTCAAACCATTTTTTGAGATTATTGTCTGCTTGGATTTCTAAATCATATTTGTGTCTCTTAAAAAACATTAACTTAGAATACAAAATAATCTATCACACTAACTATTTTTAAGTAGTTATTAATTGTAGATTCCCTTCTTTTAAATCATCAAGTTATATTTAATATTCTGTTTATTTAGATCTTCTTAAAATTTAATCACAACAGATCTATATGAATTAAAAAATAGCAGCAATTTTTTCTGAAATTAAAGATTGTTGCTATGCAATATTTGACATTAACTTTACCAAAAAATGAAATCGATAAGTGAATTCAAGAAATTGAATTTTTGCTTAATTATCGATTATTAAACAGCGGTTGATTTAATGAACGCTTCAGAAAGGAGTTTTACGTAAAATTAGAAATACTTATAAAAAACAAGAGGATATTGATTCTGTATCCTTCTGTAAAGTATTCAAATTAAATACAAGCTAGATAGATACTACTTAATATTTTAGCACCTGAACTGCAGGGTAAATACTATCCGGAAAATGGATGACATAAACTCCTTCTGGTAAATGTGCTATGGAAATAGATTGTTCTGACTTCTGTAAAATACCCTGTTTGTAATCAATGCCATTGACATTAGTAATAACATAAGATGTATTAACATCATGGCCTGAAAAACTTATTAAATCCATTGTGGGATTGGGGTGAACTTTTATCGTATTGGAACGCACTTCATTTTCAGATGCGTTAGCATCCTTTTTAGTGGTAAATTCCCATACCTTACCTTTAATTGTCTTACTTGATGTTATTATGTCAATACGCCAATAGTAAGTGGTATTGGCTCGCAAATCAATGTTAAAATCACTTAGCTTAATGATATTTTCGTATTCTGTTAAAGTGGTTAGTAAAGCATCTGATTGATTGTTTGCGTTAGTAATAAGTGATTCTCTTGTTCCAAAATATACTCTCGCACCGGTAGCCTGATAGCCATTTCTAAATAGCAGATCTTGATTATATTCAATTTCCGTTGAATTATGAGCAGGAATAGGAAATGAAGCCTGTTCTTCTTTACGGCCCGGAATCCAATAATGTATATCCCCATATTCATAGGCTCCTATATCAGGCGCATCTCCAAAGAAGCTTATCGATGAGAAATTAGCCACAGGGCTATTAATCTCTTGTGCTTGCACCTCTTCGCCAGCATCTATAAGAGGGCTATCCTCTTTAGGCCTAAAGTCATAAATCTCAGGACTATTTAAATATTTGTAGGCCGCTCCAGGCTCTTTATTGTTGTGATCTACTATTCCTGGAATTTGGTAAGCTGACACCCTACCTCCATCAAAATTCCAGCTACGGTGAGTCATATTAGCTATGTTGTTGCGTGTAAGGCTACTCTCATTAAAATCTAACCCATGCATGGACCGGAATCCTTGTATCGATATATTCATCCTTTCTTCCTCGGGTATCGGAAAGGTGTTACAGTTAACGATGGTATTGTTGAGTATCAAATGACGATCGCCTTTTACCTGATTGGGCTGTGTGTTCCAAGTAACGTTCTTCATATAAACGCCATCGCCATACACCTCACCATCTTCACGCACTACATTGTTACCATTGTAATCAAATCGAATACCTTGTCGGTTACAATCGTGCACCCAGTTATGACTTAATCTGGTGCCATAATGGCTATCTGTACCTACATTAATGCCAGCGCCATCGTGTTGTAAGTTCCCCATATCAAAAAGATGGTTGTATTCAACTATGGCATTGGTTTCTGTTGGTCTGAGTCCTTCTGAGTTACCAGATCTGTGGATGGTGTTGTTTCTAAAAACAGCAGCCTCACCAATCATAATAGATCCAGTACCACCGGATGAGTTTACATCCCATTCAATATCATGAAAGTAACAGTTATCAACCAGAATATTGTCTCCTCCAAAATTTATAGGGGCATTACTATAAGCAAATTCACAGTTGATAATTTTATTGTTTCGTCCTAGGTGGAATGTTGACATTTTATTTTCACCGGTATTTTCAGCGTTATTCCAAGGAAGAAACCACGCTAACTCATTAAGCATAAATTTATGCGTGGATGGATAGTAGAAGTTGCAATTTAAGAAATTTATGTTTACTGAATTACGAATATTAAACCCGCCTCCAAAAAAAGTGATGTTTTGGAAGGTAATATTTTCTGCTCTATTTAATTCTATGGCAAAATCCTCCGTTCTTGCCTGCAAGTCCATCTCATTCGGATTAACTCCCGCCGGAGGGTAATAGTAGATAGTTTGTGTATCAGCATCAAACCACCATTCGTTTTCGCTATCCAATGCAGGTAGTCCCAATATGTAATAGGCAAAATGCTTTTGCAAACTATTTTCTGCAATAGGGTCTGCATAACTAAAATGGTCATCACCTTGAGTATGACTTGATATTTTCCTAGCCCAAGTTAACCAATGCCCTACATTAAGCACAGCAATAGCATCAGTAAAATCGATATTCGATTCCACCAGTGATTCCGTATTGGAAGTGACATAATTGCTATCCCCTTCATTAAATACGCCAGTATACCCCTCAGGAAAAGGGGCATCATAAATAATGCCATTTGAACACTTACCAGTAAATACTCCGTTTTCATTGTTGTATCCACCATCGGTATATCTCATTGACTCGGTCATTCGCCATATAGATGAGTCTTGGAACGTGGCATTGGGCCATCGGGCCACCTGTACCAATTCATCATTGTTAAATAATTGCCATATGTCAAAATCTATCTGCATTTTCCATATACCCTCTTTCCATAACACCCAATTAACTGGTAATGTATGGGTTACATTAACAAAAACTTCTTGATCTGCTTGACCTACAATATGAATATTATTTGGAAAATTTCTTCCAATTTTAATAACCTCTCTATAAGTTCCTGCTTTAAGTATCAATTCATCATTATCATTAAGATTTGTTAAAGCGTATTCAATCGTTTTAAATGGGCTCGAGGAAGCTCCCGTGTTATCATCGCTACCATTTTCAGATACATAATAGCTATTGTTTTGTGCTGTAAGCGTAAAATCAAATAATAAAAAATAAAGTAAAAAAGTGATTACTCTGAATAATCTAATAATGTTCATAAATTACTTTTAAATATAGTGAATAGATAAATTAAAAAATAAGTGTACAAATTTGCTTTAAGTAATTTAACAAATTTGTTTCATGATTTGAAGGAATAAAGTCTTATATAATAATAAATCGATTCTATTGTAGGTTTTATATTTTCAAATATAATATTATTCTGTCATTTAAGGTAATTTTAGATATACGATTTAATCATATATTTCGTCAGGCTGTTATGTCATGTTGTAGGTGTTTCCATACTTATATCATAATTGTGTAGTTTAATAATCAATTAACGAAATTGTCAGATTTAGATGTCAAAAAGATAACCATTAGTTTATAAGACCAAAAATACACTAATGACTCTTCAATCAAGTAAGAATAACAAAACATCAAATCATGCTTCATAAATTGGGCAAGGCCCAATTGTTTCTCATCCTCAAGAATAGAACCTGCATTTACAACCAAACGTAATTCGAGTTTCTGTTCTGGTTTAGCGTTTTTTTTAATGTAATACGTCATTCCATTTGAAAGCATTCCCATTTTTATCGTAGCGTCAATGGGAATCAAAGCCTTAATAAGAAGACAAAATTTTAAAAAAATTTCGTTTCAAAAAAATCTCAATAATCTTACCCCAATATACTTTATTAGCGTAAGATATCTTAGGAATCTATAGAGGAAATACGCTCATTATAGGACAAAAAAAATCCTCTAACAAAAATTTGTTAGAGGATTCAAAAAAAGGCGGTGACATACTCTCCCACCATTGGCAGTACCATCTGCGCTGATAGGTTTAACTTCTCTGTTCGGAATGGGAAGA
>Ga0233426_10002321_pt1 | contig 16047 bp, 15 predicted proteins | sample SI_118_April2016_6_FD_179875 | JGI IMG/M metagenome (GOLD analysis project Ga0233426, IMG submission 179875) | Seawater microbial communities from Saanich Inlet, British Columbia, Canada - SI_118_April2016_10_MG | ecosystem: Environmental > Aquatic > Marine > Inlet | place: Canada: British...
AGTTGGGAATATAGAACCGAACTAAAAGAAGGAATTGAAAAAACATATTCTTGGTTTTTAGAGAATATAGAAAATATAAAAGAAGTTAAAATGTAAAGTATCAAGTGATAGTTTAATGAAAATAAAATAACATGAAAGTAGCTTTAATTACAGGCATTACAGGACAAGATGGATCTTATTTAGCGGAACTATTATTAGAGAAAGGATACATGGTACACGGAATAAAAAGAAGAGCTTCTTCATTAAACACAGACCGTATCGATCATTTATATCAAGATCCACACCACCCTAATCTAAGATTTAAATTGCATTATGGAGATTTATCAGATGCGATTAATTTGACCCGTATTATCCAAGAAACACAACCGGATGAGATTTATAATTTAGGAGCTATGTCTCATGTTGCTGTTTCTTTTGACACCCCAGAATATGTAGGAAATATTGACGGATTAGGAACTTTACGAATATTAGAGGCCGTAAGAATTTTAGGTTTAGAAAAGAAAACAAGAATTTATCAGGCTTCAACTTCTGAATTATATGGAGGAATGCCTGAGAATAAAAATGACAAAGGTTTTTATGATGAATCTTCTCCGTTTTACCCCCGCTCTCCATACGGAGTCGCTAAAATTTACGGTTTTTGGATTACTAAAAACTATCGTGAAGCCTATAATATGTTTGCCTGTAACGGTATTTTATTCAACCACGAATCGCCAAGAAGAGGGGAAACTTTTGTAACCAGAAAAATTACCCGTGCAGTATCAAAAATAGCATTAGGTTTAAAAGATAAATTATATTTAGGAAATTTAGAGGCTAAACGTGATTGGGGCCATGCCAAAGATTATGTTAGAATGATGTGGATGATATTGCAAGCAGACAAGGCAGAAGATTGGGTAATAGCAACAGGAGTTACTACAACAGTACGCGATTTTGTACGTTTGGCTTTTTCAGAAGTTGGAATTGAGTTAGAATTTAAAGGAAAGGGGGTACATGAGAAAGCGTATGTTTCGGCATGTAATCATAAAGAGTTTCAAATCAAAATAGGCAAAGAAGTTTTATCTGTTGATCCGTCTTATTTCCGACCAACAGAAGTTGATTTATTAATTGGAGACCCTTCAAAGGCGAAAAACAAATTAGGATGGATACCTGAGCATGACTTAGCTTCATTAGTAAAAGATATGATGGAAGGTGATATTTTACTTATGAAAAAACAGCTATATTTAAAAAATTTGGATACAATACAAGCAGTTTAGGCTAATAAAAAATTTGATTTATGAAGAATTTAGTAATGGATATTGATAAAACTCTAACTCTTGGAGATAATAAAGATTATAATTTAGTTTCTCCAAACTTAGAAGTTATTAATAAAGTTATAGAGTATAAAAAAAACGGTTTTAATATAGTTTTATTTACAGCAAGGAATATGAGAACTCATGAAAGAAATATTGGTAAAATCACAGCTAAGACATTACCAATTATATTCAAATGGTTAGAGAAACATAATGTTCCTTTTGATGAAATATATGTAGGAAAACCTTGGTGCGGTAATGATGGTTTTTATGTAGATGATAAAACAGTTAGGCCTGATGAATTCATTAATAAAACTTATGATCAAATTAAACAAATTATAGATTAAGTGTTAAAAAATAGAATTTTATTAATTACTTCGGGAGCATATGTAAATTCCGAAATGAGTTCTGATTTTGGCTTGATACCCACATCTTTTTTGCCTGTAGGACATAAAAGACTAATAGAGCATCAAATTGAAATAATTAAAGATTTCAAAGCGACCATAATTATTAGCTTACCGAATGATTTTAAATTATTAAAAAGGGATGAAAAGTTATTGACTGAAAATGAAATCTACATCCATAGAACTGATTCAAATTTAAGTTTAAACAAATCAATTGTAAGTTTTATTAATGAATATGAAAAAAATCATATTATAGAAGAACTATACATTCTCCATGGTGATACTTCATTTCAAACTATAGAACAAAAAACAGATTTATTATATTATGGGGAGACAAATTTATTTTATACATGGGGTTATTTAAAAGATATAATAGGAAGAACTATAAAGACTGAGAATCATAAACAGTCAGTTGCTGCCGGTTATTTTACATTCAGTAATCCTTCTTTTTTCAAGGAACAACTTTTAAAAAACAAATTATTTGAAACTTCTTTAATAAATTACAATAAAAAAATAAATTTTGAAATTAGGTTTAAAAAATCATGGTTAGATTTTGGACACTCAAATTTATACTTCAAGTCTAAATCATCATTAAATGTTGCTAGAAGCTTTAATGAAGTGATAATGAATTTGAATTATATTACTAAATCTAGTAAGAATATCAATAAAATCAAAAGTGAATATAGTTGGTTTAAACAACTCCCTGAAGATTTTAGTATTTATAAACCTTCTGTCTGGGGTTATGAAAAAGGTCAGTATGGATCATCATACAAGATTGAATTTATAGGAGCTCCAACTTTACAAGAGAAACTAGTTTTCGGTAATCTCCCAGATTTTTCATTTTTTAATTCAATAGATCAAATCTTTAGTTTTATTAAAAAAAGTAGACAAGTTACTTTTGAAAGTCCAAGTACTGAATATACTTTCAATCTTTTAAATGAACTTTATATCGAGAAAACAAAAAAAAGAATTTTAGATTTTTCTATTACTTCAGGTTTTGAATTAAATAAAAAAATTACAATTAATAATAAATCATATCCTTCACTTCAGACTTTCTCAAACCAAGTATTAAAGATATTAAAAGATGGATTAATGAATTCAGAGCTAAATAAATTAACATTGATGCATGGTGATTTATGTGCTAGCAATATAATCACAGACAATAGGAACGGAACTATTAAATTAATAGATCCAAGAGGTGGTTTAGATACCCTATTTGAATCCAAAAATAATATTTTAGGTGATTTTAGATATGATGTAGCTAAATTAGGTCATTCATTAATAGGTAATTATGATTATATAGTAACCGGTTTCTATAGTTTAAAAAAACTTGATAATGGTTTAAATTTTGAATTTAGTTTACACCATAAATCAAAAAAATCTCTTAAAGATTTTTATTTTTATAAAGTTAAAGAAATGAATTTAGATATAAAATTTATTAATGCTTCAATAGTAAATCTGTTTATATCAATGTTACCACTACATGGGGATGATGAAGATAGACAAATAGCATTATTACTAAATGCATATAAACTGTTTTACATATAAAATATTATGATAATTATTCCCATGGCCGGTAAAAGTAGCCGATTTTATAAAGCAGGTTATACTTTACCAAAGTTTATGTTACCGTTGAATGGTAAAACTATATTTGAAGAAGCTGTTAGTAGTTTTAAAAAATATTTTAAAACAGATTTTTTTCTTTTTATTACTAGAACCGATGACGGATCTAAGGATTTTGTTTCAATGAAATGTTGTGAATTAAACATAAAGCATTTTGAAATTATCTGTATTAATCATGACACAAAAGGTCAAGCTGATACTATTTCAATAGGTTTGGATAGAATGAAGATGACACCAAAAATAACCGAACCTGTTTATATTTTTAATATTGATTCTATTCGTATAAATTTCATAAAACCAACATTAAAATTTTTAGAAAATGTTGCAGGTTACTTAGAAGTTTTTATTGGTGAAGGTGATCACTGGTCTTTCGTTGAGGCATCAACAAATAACTATGTGAAAAAAACAACTGAGAAAATAAAAATCTCGGATTTATGCTCGAATGGATTATACTATTTCGAATCTATTGATTTATTTAATGAAACATTTAAAATATTTAAAATTACAAATAATTACAATGAATTATTTGTGGCTCCAATGTATAACCAATTAATTGAGAGTAACTTAACTGTTAAATACGTGTTATTAGAAAATAATGAAACAATATTTTCTGGAACACCAGATGAATATGAATATTTAAAACAACAATAGTAATTTAACATTAACTATAATTTCATGAAAATATTTTATGCTGTTTAACTCATCAAACGATAAAAAAAGTCTTATTGAAAATTTTTTATCCCTATCGTTATTACAAGGCATAAACATGATATTACCATTAATTACTTTCCCATATCTGGTTAGAGTTTTGGGTATTGATAATTTTGGGTTAGTCAATTTTTCATTATCTATAATTGGCTATTTTAACATATTAGTTAGTTTTGGGTTTGAACTTTCAGCAACTAAAGATATTTCATTAAATAGAGAAAATAAACAAAAACTCTCTGAAATATTTTCTTCTGTGACTATTATCAAAATAGGGATGTTTATTTTTTCAATCGCTATTTTATCAATATTAATTTTATTTATAGATTCTATGAATGAAAATTCAATGCTCTATTATGCAACTTTTGGTATTGTCCTAGGAAATGTTCTTTTTCCATCATGGTTTTTTCAAGGAGTCGAGAAAATGAAATACATTACAATAATTACTGCTATAACTAGATCTCTTTTTGCAATTTTCATTTTCATTTTAGTCCAAAGTGAAGATGATTTCATTTTTGTTCCTTTACTCAATTCCATCGGGGCAATTATTGGTGGTATTATTGCAATCTACATAATATTTAAAACTTATAAAATAAGGTTTTATATCCCTAAAAAAAATATAATCCTTAAACAATTAAAAGATAGCTTCTATTATTTCATATCTAGAATTGCTAACAATGGTAGTAGATACTTTGCTACAACGATTATAGGGGCTTATTTCGGAAATACAATTGTAGGTTATTATGCTTTAGTTGAAAAACTATTTTATGCCTTTACATCAATTGGCGGTCTAGTTTCTCAAACAATATATCCATATATGAGTAGAACAAAGGATTTAAAGTTTTTTAAAAAAATATTGTTGCTTTCGGTAATTATTACTGTTCCAATGTTATTAATACTTATTTATTTTAATGAACCTTTTTTAATGATGGTATTTGCTGTCAAAAATGAAATGGCATCGAATATTTTCTCTATTGTTTTTAGTGGTGCATTGTTTAGTATTGTAAGTTCAATTATTGGGTACCCCTTCTTAGCTGCATTTGGATATCCTAAATATGCTAATAATAGCCTTATTTATGCCTCTTTACTCTACGTAGTTTATATATTAATTGCAGTAACTGTATCAAAAAACATATATTATGTGTCCTTTTCTATAGTTGTGTATATGATCACAGCTCTATTGATAAGATTATACTACATAAAAAAAACATCTTTATTAAAGGGGATATCTATTAATAATGAATAAAAATCGAATAAGTATTTAAATTAATTAACACACGAAATGAAGCTAATAAAAATTATAAATAATGGAAACATTTACTCTTATGACCCAGAAAGATTTAAACCTTCATATAAACCTATTAATAAAAAAGAATCAAAGTTAATACTAGAGGATTGTCTTAAGGTTTTTAATAATAATAACTTGGAGTTCGTTCTTTGCATGGGAACATTATTGGGTGCTTATAGAAACGGTGATTTTATTGATTGGGATTATGATATTGATGTTGCAGTAAAACATGAAGATAAAATCTCAATCCTAGACTGTATTCCTGAATTTGAAAAATTTGGAATTAAAGTGTGTCGTTATGACGGTACTTTGCTAAGTTTGGAGAGAAATGATAGCTATATAGATTTCTATTTTTTTAAAAAATATTATTATTTATGGCGTAAATGTGTTACTGGAATTGTTACTAGAAATTCTTTTATTGAAGATACTAAAAAAATAAATTTTCTTGGCACGGAATATAATATCCCATCAGATACAGATGGATATTTAAAACATCATTATGGTGACTGGAAAACACCAAATAAGGAAAGTACTCTTATAGGAAACAATTCTTACATTAAGTTTAGAGACAAAATAAATTCTTTATTTCCAAAGTGTTTTAAGGTTATCTCAAAAATTAAAAAGAATCTATGTTAGATATAAAGAAATCAGGATATAAACTAACTGGAACAAAAGCTGAAACATTAAAAGAACTTCAAAATATTGGCTATAATGTACCAAACGTATTTTTTTTTACTGTTGAAAAATGGAAGGTTTCTTCAAATGAAATTATAGATGAAATAATTAATAAATACGTTGAAGCTAAGTTAGCAATAAGAAGTAGTACGAAAGCAGAAGATACTGAAGACTCTTCAATGGCTGGCGCATTTGAAAGTTTGTTAAATGTTACTTGCGACAATAAATCTATAAGAAAAGCTGTTAATAAAGTTATTGCTTCTTTTGATGATGATATTTCAAATCAAGTTTTAATTCAACCAATGGTTACAAATGTAGCCATGAGTGGTGTTATAATGTCACATGTTTTAGATGATGGCTCACCATATCACGTCATTAATTACGATGATAAAACTGGGCTTACAGACACGGTAACAAGCGGAACAACCATTAATAAAACTATATATATTTATAACGGAGTTGATAAAAAAGACTTTGATTCAAAATATTTAAAAGTTGTTTTAGATTTAATCCGAAGCTTGCAAAAAACATTTTTAAATACTCCAATTGATATAGAATTTGCTGTAGATAAAAATTATGGAGTTTATTTATTACAAGTAAGAAAAATTACAACAATTAATAAATGGAACGAAGGAGTAAATAAGCAAGTTTCTTCACGTATGTTATTTCTTAAAGAATACGTTGGCACGTTAATTAAACGAAGACTAAATCTTTATGGAGATAGGACACTATTAGGCTTTATGCCTGATTGGAACCCCGCAGAAATGATTGGCGTAGTCCCGCATCCATTAAGTATGTCTCTTTACAGAGAACTTATAACAAAAAGTACTTGGAGAATTGCACGAGAAGAAATGGGATACAGAGATATGCCTAATATAGATTTAATGGTTTCGCTTTTTGGAAGAGTTTATATAGATGTACGAGCAAGTATCAATTCATTGTTACCAAAAGATATTGATGATAGTGTAGCAGAGAAATTAGTAAATGCTTATATTGATAGATTAGATAAAAACCCACAACTTCACGATAAAATAGAATTTGATGTTGTACAAACAGCTTTCGATTTTTCTATAGATGATAATTTTGCAGAAAGATACCCAAGTCTATTAACCAAAGAGGAACTAACATCCTATAAAAATGCATTAAGACAAATAACAGTTGATTCTATAAAACTAGGTGAAAACAGCTCTTTAAAATCTGCGCTTAATAATATTGAATTTTTAAAAGAAATACAGAAGAAAGAATTTATTCATAATAAAAATGATTCTTTTTCAATAGCAGATCAAATTAATAATTTAGTAAACGAATGTGTAAAGTATGGCACTTTACCATTTTCTATTTTAGCAAGACATGGTTTTATTGCAGAGTCTTTATTGCGTTCTTCATTAAAGAAAAATGTAATAACTGAAGAAAGACTTAAAGAATTTAGAAGAAGTATAGTTACGGTTGCAGGTGAGATGAGTCACGATTTTAATTTAGTATTAACTAAAAAATTAACTCAAGAAGATTATTTAGAAAAATACGGACATTTAAGACCAAGTAGTTACGATATTTTGTCACCGAATTATGCGAACAGAAAAGATTTATTTGATGGTCAAACTATAAGAGAACCCCATTTAATTGTGCCATTTAAATTAACAAATCAAGAAAATGATGGTATCAATAGATTATTAAATGAGAATGAGCTTTATACTGTTAATGCAGAAGAGTTATTACTATACGCAGAAGAGGCAGTTAAAGGTAGAGAATACGCTAAATTCATATTCACAAAACATTTGTCGAATATATTAGAGTTAACAGCAAAATGGGGGGAATTAAAAGGGTTTACAAGAGAACAAGTTTCTATGTTAACTATTAACGAGATTCTTGAAATCTTAGTTTCGCCTCTAACAAAAGATGTTAAATTATATTTTGAGAATAAATTAAATAGCGCAGAAGAAAACTTTAAAATAGCATCATCTTTTAAATTAAGTTATCTAATTCGTTCAACAAGAGATGTGCATATTGTGCCTATGCAAAGAAGTTCGCCAAACTTTATAGGCAATCAAAGAATTGAAGGAGAAGTAGTAGAATTGACACCCTATTTAGAAGATATACCAGATTTAAAAGGAAAAATAATTTGTATTGAAGGCGCAGATCCAGGTTATGATTGGATTTTTACTAGAAATATAGCAGGTTTAATTACAAAATACGGAGGAGCAAATTCTCATATGGCAATTCGATGTGCCGAGTACGATTTACCAGCAGCAATTGGCTGCGGAGAACAACCTTTTGAGAGAGTAATAAACTCTAAGAAATGTTTATTAGATTGTCAAGGAAAAAGATTAGAACCTATAGAAATTAATTAGATGAAGTATAACATAGGTTTAACAATGAGGATAACTAATGCTCAAGGCTACAATGAGCCTAGAGATACTATTGCGCAACATTGGCCTAGATATATGGAGTATCTTTTTCCGGAAGCTAATTATTTTTTTATACCTAATATTGAAGAGAAAGCAGTAAGTTTTTGTGAGAAAAAGAATATAAATCTTTTAATTATTACTGGCGGTGATAATATTGGTTTATTTGAAAAAAGAGACAAAACAGAATTAGCATTACTAGAGTTTATGGTAAGCAAAAAACTTCCTGTAATTGGTATATGCAGAGGTATGCAGTTGATACATCACTATTATGGCGGAAATATAATAAATGGAAACAGTAGCTTTCTAAAAGAGCATAGAGCAACGGATCATAAAATTGTAATTAAAGGCGAAACAGTAAAAGTAAATTCATATCACAACTACAAAATAGAGGAAACAACACTGTCTAATAATCTATCAATTTTAGCAACCAATTTTAACGATAGTAGTATTGAAGCCTTTGTTGGAGAAAAATTACTTGGACTGATGTGGCATCCAGAAAGAGATGTACAATTTTCGAAATTTACAAAACAACTAATCATCAAATTTTTATTAGATAATGAGTAGAGCAATAATATTGGCAGCAGGAAGAGGTTCTAGGATGAAAGAACACACTAAAGAAAAACCAAAATGTTTAAACATTTTGGCAAAAGATACGCTATTGAATTGGCAATTAAAATCAATAAGAGCCGCAGAAATAAATAATATAATTATAGTAAATGGTTATAAAGCGCACTTAATTAGTGGAAGTTTTGAAACTATAACAAATAATAGATGGAGTGTTACTAATATGGTTGCATCATTATTTTGCGCTCCCTCAAGTAAAGAAGATACCATTATTTCTTATTCAGATATTGTATATAAATCAGACCATATTAATGCTCTAAAAGAATCCAAAGGTGATATTATTATTACAGCAGATCTTAAATGGAAAGAATTATGGGAATTAAGATTTGAAGATCCGTTGGACGATGCCGAAACGTTCAAAAGTAAAGGAAATATTTTAAACTATATTGGAGGTAAAGCCAATGATATTTCAGAAATAGAAGCACAGTATATGGGCTTAATTAAATTAACTGAATCAGGTTGGAATAAAATGTTTGAAATTTATAAAAGCTTCTCTAAAGAAATTCAAGACAAATTAGACATGACAACAATGATTAATGAACTCCTAAATAGAGACATCAAAGTTAATATAGTTTTTGTTGAAGGTGGTTGGTGTGAATCAGATTCTTACTCTGATATTTTAATTTATGAAGAGCAAATGAAAATAAATAAAGATTGGATTCATGATTGGAGAAAATAAATATAAATATATTAACGGCAATGCACCTAATGTTAAGATCAATTATTCATATTCAAAATATTTAGGCTTACAGTTTTTAGATGACTGGAAAATATCAAGAAAAGAAAATCTAAAAGAATTCGATAAAGAAAATTTAGATATTTTAATTAAAAAAGTAGACTCTAGTTTTGTATTAGAAGGTTTTAATTCTTCGGTAAAGGTATTTTCGAAATGGTTAAAAAATATTGATTTATTAAATTTGGATTTTCTTAAAGATGTAAATCTCTTAATAAAAAGATTTGAAGTAACCAGAAAGATCTACAATGAGTATAATAATTTAATGAGGCCATTTAATAAAAAAGACTATTTGCACATTAACAACTATAGTTTATTCGGTATTGTTTTAGGACTTCTTTTTTCTGAAACTAAAAAATACCAGTATTTAAATGCACATATTAAGTTAAATGATATTCTTCTTGGCTGGGATACCTATAATTTAAATGAAGATAGTTTAATGTTTCGTGCTTATTCGTTAGACTTAGAATACAACAATGTTATTCAAACATTAAACAAAAAAGAAATTCCTCATGATTAAAATATTATTATTGTGTGGAGACAACAATAGAGCAAAATCTTATGCATCTATTTTAAAAAAGAGCCCTAAATATAGTGTTACTGGATTATTATATGGAATAACAAAGGATGTTAATAAATTAACTTCCAAAATAAATATTGATACAGATACAAAAGATTATTTAGATTCTATAAATGTAAATGTGCCATCACTAGAGAAAGACATAGAATCTTTATTTATAGATAATAATTGGCAGTATACTATAACTAAAGAGAGAGAAGTTAATGGTGAAGAAATTATAACCAAAATAAAAAATATAGATTGCGATTATGTTGTTTTTGCAGGTTATGGGGGGCAAATATTATCTAAAGAACATTTTCTTCAAGGAAAAAAGTATATTCACTGCCACCCAGGTTGGCTACCGCTTGAAAGAGGTAGTACAACACTTTATTATAGTTTATTGAACGAAAGAGATTTATCAGTAACTTCTTTTTTTATGACAGAAAAAATTGACGAAGGAAATATGTTATTAAGAGAATATTATAAGGCACCAAAAAAATTAATTAATATAGATGTTTGGATAGACAATGCTCTAAGAGCAGATACACTTTTTAAGTCTATTAAATTATTAAGTGAAAAATTTATTGGTTTTTCAAAGAAGGAAGAAGAAGAAGATCAAGAGTATTATGTAATTCATCCATTACTGAAGCATATCGCTCTTTTAAGTTTAGCTGAAAGATAATTCTTATCTAATTATGTAATAATACCTTATTTATTCAGCGACAGTATATTTATGATACATCATAATTGTAATGCTCTAGTCAAAAAATATTTATCAACTTTTTTTGTACAATAAATGTTGTTGGCTTTATTGTTTAGTATATATTACATTCATAAAACAAAGTTATTAAAAAATACAAAGTTGGATAAAATAGAAACAGAAAATGGTGTTTTTAAAATTAAAATTAATTGAAAAATAGTACCGAAAATATTAGATTAAATCGGTTAAAGAAAATTATACTATTTGCGTTATTAAATAGTTCATTTTTTATCGCTTTTGGTGGCTCAGGATTTTTGAGATTGTGTGCTACAATTCTTATGAATATTTCTGGATTACTTCTTATCTATACTTATTCTATAGATTATAAATTATTTAGGACTTTAAAGATTAGTTCTTATTTTAGAGTTTTGTTTTCTTTATTAGTTTTATGGAGTTTAGTCACAATTATTAAATCAATTAGCTTTGATGAAACAAGTTTAAAATCTCTTTTTGGTCATCCTTTAATGGGTTGGACTTGGTTAACACCATTAGCTATTGTTTTCGGTTTCAAAATATCTAATTGGGTTTTCATATTTAATTATTTTAATAAATTGCTATTAATTAGTTCAATCTTAACGTTGGGCAGTTTATTTTATAATCAAAAAATTATTTTTGGTCTTTTAGAATGGATGGTTTTTTTACCAATATTATTATTAACATATTCATATCAAAATAAAAAAAATAAAAACATAATATTGCTTGCAACTATTTGCTATATACTTCTATCATTGTTAGCTAGTCAAAGATCAAACATTATATTCATGAGTATTATTGGTTTTTTTTTCATTTTACATATTTACAGAAATAATATACTTAGCTTTTTGAAATTTGGATTATCATTATTTCTAATAATTAGTTGTTTAGTTCTTTTAGTCAATGGAAAGAAATACTATAATGAAATTAGTAATAATGAAGATTTTACTAGAGACACTAGAACTTTTTTATATGAAGAAATTTTGGAGGATATGCAAGGCAATGATTTAATTTATGGTAGAGGAGCATTAGGAAAATATTATAGCCCATTCTTTGAATCATGGAATAAAAGTTTTGATGGTGGAGACTCAGAATTTAGGTCTGTAAATGAAGTAGGTTATCTGCAAATTATATTAAAAGGAGGAACATTATTGCTAATATTATATTTATTAATTTTAATTCCGGCGGCCTATTTAGGTATTTTCAAATCTAATAATATAATAGCTAAGATGTCCGGTTTACTAATTTTATCCTACCTTTTTTTATGGACTATAAGTTATTATCCGATTTATTCAGCAGAATACATACTATTATGGATGGCAGTTGGCACTACAATTTCTGTAAGAACAAGAAGAATTACAGATATTGGTATAAAAAAATTAGTACTTAAAATCAGAAACAGATGATGAATGATTCACCATTAATTTCTATTATAACCGTTGTCTTTAATGGTTCAAAAACTTTAAAACAGACTATAGATAGTGTATTAAGTCAAAACTATAAAAATATTGAATATATTATTATTGATGGTGGTTCAACAGATGGGACACTCGACATTATTAAAAAACATGAAGAATATATTACAGAATGGATTAGCGAACCAGACAAGGGTTTGTATGATGCCATGAATAAAGGGATTTCCAAAGCGAATGGAGAAATAATTGGAATGATAAATAGCGATGATTGGTATGAACTAAACACCGTTGAGTTAATAGTTGAAGCATATCGAAAAAATCCTGAAAAAAAAATCTTTCATGGTGATATATTTGAAATTCTTGAAAACGGAATAAAATGCCTTCGAAGATTTAACCCTTCCAAGTTTAAATTTTTATACTACGGAATGACTTATAATCACCCCACAATGTTTGTACATAAAGATGTATATAAAATTCATTTATACAATAATAACTTAAAAAGTCATTCTGATTATCAGTTCGTGCTAGAAGCTTTTTTACGGGATAGATCTCAATTTAATTATCTTTCAATTCCTTTAACTAATTTCAGACTTGGTGGGATTAGTGCTAACGGTTCTTTATTAACAGGCCTTAAGCAGGGTGTTATTGTTAGAAATAATGTAAAGATGAATTTCTTCGAAATTTTTATGAGTTTAATACTTGGGTTTAGCATTTATTATTTGTTTAGTATGAAAAAACTTATAACATTTAAAAAAATAAAATGAACATACTTTTTTTTATAGACGAAATAAATTCTAATAGTGGTTTTAATTATGATATTAAATATGCAAAAAAAAATATTGAATCTTTAACTAACCATCAAATATTTTTAATAGATTATTCGGATATCTATCAAAATTCTACCCAAGACCATTTAAGCATGGGTGATCTCTCTCTTTTAAATAAATATTTTAAGTTAAAAAAATTTATAAATAATAACAATATACAACTCGCTCAAGTTAGAGGCGTTGGTTTGGGATCATTAAATCATTTTTATTCTTACTTTTTCTGCTACTTAATGAAAACCAAATTTGTTATTAGCACCTCTTCACAAATTAATGACTATTCCTTAAGAAATAAGATTTTTTATGAAAATCCTGACGTAAAATTAATGGATTCTAATACTGTTTCATTTAAACAATATTTAATAAACTTAATATTAAAGAATTTTACACCTCATTTAAAGTTATTATATTTTCATACAATTGCGAAATTTTATATTAAAAAAGCTTCAGCACTTGTTTTATTTTCAAATTATGAAAAAAATCAAGTCATAAAAAATTTAAAAAATTATGATCATGATTATCATGTTATTAATGAGCCAATACTAGATATAAATAAATTGAAGCTAATTAAGGCTAAATTTTCAGGCTCAAAATTTTATTTTAACTTTTGGGGAGGTAATGATTTTATAAATATTATCTATTGGGGACGTCTTGATTTTGAAACAAAAGGTCTAGATAGAATCGTATCTTCATTTAGTGAATTTATTAAATTACACAAAAAAACTAAATTGAAAATACATTTTATGGGCCCTGATTACAATGGGGGCAAGGGGGAATTGCATGAATTGGTTAATGACCTCAATTTAAATAATTATTTAAAGATTCATCCATCTAAAATTTGGAAAGGTAATCCAGAACCTTTTATAAATTCAGACTTCTCTATTTTGGCTACTAAAGTTGATGGATTTCCCAGATCTTTGAGAGAAAGCATAGCGTTTGGAGTACCAATAATATGCTCCACTGAGTCAAATTTTGATGAAATAATTTCTAGTTTTGATTGCGGTTTTTCTTTTTCTTCTAATAACGAATTGATTAATATTTTCAAAAATATAGAAAACAATAATTATTCTTATGATTCTTTGCGATCTAATTGTAATAAAGCAACCATTGAAGGACTAAGTGATTTAGTAATAACTAAAAAGTTCACCGATTTATATGAAAAACAAATTGAAAACGGAAAATTATAATCTTTTATATCTATTTAAAGAATTAGATAATAAAAAAATAAATTACTCCGTATTGAGAAATTATCAATCATTACCCAATAGCACTGGTGGTAGTGATTTAGATATATTAATTGGTGTAGAAAGTATAAATGAATTTAATAATTTACTAATTCAATTTATTAAAGAAAAAGATTTGAAATTAGTTTCAGTTATTGATGATAAGTATTGTCCTAAATACTGTATTTCTGAAATTGGATGGGGAATCCAAATTGATACATTTAGAAAATCTGTTTATTTTGGAAATAATGAAATAATTTTATCCAAAATTTTATTTGAAAATACAGTAAAATATAATGGGGTCAATGTACTTAATAAAAGAGTTGGAACTTTATTAGCTTTTCTAAAAGAGCTGTTAAACAACAAGTTTTGTGAGGATAAATATATTGTAGATCTACAAAATCAGTTTCTTGGGCAGGATATTGAAGCAACACTATTAAGTCAATTTACATCACCATTTATATCATATCTCAATCAAAACCTAACTCAATTAGATAAAAAACATTGTTTAGAATTACACAAACTTAGCAAAACAAGTTTTAAAAGATCAAAGTTTTATAGTCTGAGTAAAAAGATAAAGAGACTCTTTAAACAACCTGGTTTCACTATTGCTTTTTTGGGTGTTGATGGGGCTGGAAAAACTACTATTATAAATAGCATAACACCTAAGCTGAATCAAGCATTTCATAAAGCAATTTATTATGAACATATGCGGCCTAATAGATTAATAAGCATCGCAAGGTTATTGGGGAAAAAAGAAGAATTTAGGGGCCCTGTTACAAATCCTCATGGAAGTTCCACCTCAGGGTATCTTGGGTCATTGTTACGGTGGTCTTATTATATGTTAGATTATACCTTTGGCTTTTACCTAAAAGTATGGCCGAAAAAGTCTATTCGTTCTTGCGCTTGGATTTTTGACCGTTATTATTACGATTACTTAATTGACCCCAAACGGGGCCGTATTAATCTACCAACTTGGATATTAAAATTTGGACAAGTTATAATTCCGGAACCGGACATTATTTTATGTCTTGGAACAGATGCTAAATCTATTCATAAACGAAAGCCAGAACTAACGCTGAAAGAAGTTGAACGTCAAGTCCTAGAGCTAAAGGCATTTTGTGTTTCTCACAAAAAAGCAGTTTGGATTGATACGGGTAAAGACATTGAAACATCCTCTAATGATACACTAGATGCAATAACTACAATGATGGCTAAACGCTTTGAATCATTAAATTCTACTAAATAATTCATGAAGTACTTTTATATACATCCTTTTAAACCACAATACTTTTTCCCTAAGGCTTTTAAAAAACATGAAGTATTTATTTCCTTTTTTAAACCATACACACTTGTAGGGAAAATTTCTTGGTCCTTATTTAGAAACCTAGGCCTATATAGAATATGGTTTGGTAAAATCAATATTGAAGATTTTATTCCTGAGAAGGCAATAAGAAAAATTGTTGGAGTAGAACCCTTAATGGCTTTTAATACCGGAACACCTGGACCTCAACAAAAAGTTACAGGTTTGGGATGGCATAATAATATTT
>Ga0233426_10002324_pt1 | contig 16043 bp, 17 predicted proteins | sample SI_118_April2016_6_FD_179875 | JGI IMG/M metagenome (GOLD analysis project Ga0233426, IMG submission 179875) | Seawater microbial communities from Saanich Inlet, British Columbia, Canada - SI_118_April2016_10_MG | ecosystem: Environmental > Aquatic > Marine > Inlet | place: Canada: British...
TCTCCACCATTAACCACTGCTTGTGCAGAAAATGAAGGTGCTTTTTTACCGATTAATATTGACATAATTTCTTATTTTTTTAATTATTAAATTTCTGCAAAACTACATAAAATCTTCCTTATTATTTTAGTTTAGATAGAATAAAATCAGTCCGTTCACTAACTGATAATTTTGGCACTTCTACTAAAGTATAGCCAAAAGATTTGTAAGTAGTGAGTAGGGATTCTTCTATTTTTTTTGCAGTGATAATATCTTCTTTTCGTTCACTGTCATTGGTGTAAATCTCTTCCCATATAGGGGTGTAAAAAACAGTTTTATTATAAGAGAATTTTTTTACCATTTCTAGGATGTCGTTATCCACTGGTAAACCATCATGTTTTAGGTAGGCAATTACATCAATAATTCCTCTGTCAAAAAAATGAATTTTATTTTGTGGAGCATTCGTATGTTGTGCTTTCCTAAGCGCAATTACTTGTTGAGAGAAAGTAGCTAAATTTTTCCAAGGTAAGGCGTCTCCTCCGCTAGCAATTTGCTCAGTTATTATTGTTCTTGAAATTTCCTCAGCACAAGAATGGCCTTCTTTTTTTAAGGCATTAATAATGGCTGTTTTCCCTGTTCCAGGTGCGCCAGTAATTATATATTTGTTATTCATCTTTGTGTTAAAGACTCAGTATTGCAATGATTGCCCCAACAATTATGGCTACAATCTTTTGCGTACTGAACTTGTGTCCGTCACTACTTTCAAATAGGATAGTAGTTGAAATATGTAAGAAGATACCAATAACCATGGCCATAATCTCATTGTGATAATTGGCTAATGTTGTGAAAAGACTTCCTGCAAAAACTCCAAGTGGTGCCATTAATGCAAAAAGTAGCAAATAGAAATAGGCTTTTGGTTTTGTTATATTGCTTTGTAAAAAGAAAGTCATTAGTACAATTGCAACCGGCATTTTATGGAGTACAATTCCTGTAAGTAGGGCATTGTGTGCATTATGGTTATGGGCTAAGTGTCCTCCTCCTAGGGGAACCCCTTCTAGTAAAGCGTGCAAACAAAGGCTAATGAGAACTGAAAAAGGAATGAAATTACTCTTATGAAAATGACCGTGTTCAATTCCTTGTGAAAAATATTCTAATAAAATCTGAATTAAGAATCCAGCTAATATAAAGATCCCAATATTCTGTGTTGTGTTGTGTTCAAAAAGTTCAGGCAATAGGTGCAATACACTTACCGCTAATAAATAAGCGCCACTAAAAGTAAGCAAGATTTGAATATTCCTACTTTTTTTAGGTTTGAAAATTTCTACTACAATTGCTCCAGCAATTACGGATGCAAATAATAGGCCTAGTGTTGTTAAATTCATTTCTTGCAAATTAGTATTAAACGGTCGGAAGTTTTAGTATTAAAATCTTCTAATTTATAGTTGCCAAATATATCAATTATTTTTAGTCCTGCAGTAGTGATAAATTCAGAATAATCAGCTAGAGTTATGGCCTTTACTTTCTCTTGAAAATGCTGCTTTTCAGCACCATTAGTAATTGAAATATCTTTAATGATGTGTCCGGCTTCTACTTTCCTTGTGATGTTAAATATAATGCCGTCAATTGTTTTTTGTTCCTTGAGTACTAAGTTAGCAATCACCTTTTTTACATTCATAAAATCAATAATCAAAACCCCTCCTGATTTTAAATTACTTGCCATAGCATTGATGGCTTTTTGTTCGTCATTGTTGTCATCAAAATATCCAAATGAGGTAAACAGATTAGTAACTACATCAAATCTGTTTTCCTGATATACTTCTCGCATGTCATGTACGGAAAATTGTAAAGTTGCGTTTTCATTTTTTGTAGCAGAAGCTATGCTATTGGGCGATAAATCCACCCCAACAACATCCAATCCTAAGGAATTGAAATAAGTGGCATGCCTTCCTTTTCCACAGGCAATATCAATCAGCTTATTTCCTTTGGGAATTTGTAAGTGTTGTACTAAATTATCAATAAAAACTTGCGCTTCTTTTTCATCTCTATTTTTATAGAGGGTGTGGTAGTAAGGGGAATCAAACCAGTTTGCAAACCAACTCATAATTGTTCTCTTAATTTTTTTGGCATATTTTTTACCACCAAGTTATAGGAATCTTCAACCCAACTTTCAATTTGTTTGTCGTTTAAATCTCCTGTAAAACTTACGGAATTCCAATGTTTTTTATTCATGTGCCAAGCAGGGCTTACTTCCGAATACTCTTCTCTTAAATTTATTGCTTTTTCAGGATCACACTTTAGGTTGCAAAACTCAAACGACATCATATTACAAAGAGCAAACATTTTACCGATTACCTTAAATACTAAAGTGTTTTCATCAAAAGGAAGTTCTTCTGTTGTTCCTTTAAAGGATAAGCAATATTCTCTGAAATGGTCAAGGGTCATTTTACTTTGATTAATAATCCAAAATTCTTTTCTTTCTTCCAGACTTCTCAAAATACATATCCTCCCAATAAGTTAAGCAATTTTCAGGACTATCTTTCTGAATATCTATTTTATACTTCATCCCTTTACAATTATTATTTTATTCGCACCAACTAGCAAGGCTCCAAATTACACGTGCATCTTCTTTATAAATAATTCCATTATATTCATACATGAAATCAATACATTTTCCATTCTTAAAACAACCTTTTACTCCAATTATTTCTGCTTCTATAGTAACTTTATTTTCATTAATAGCTTTTCTATAATAATATCCATCAACCCTAGCATAAATAAGAAATAAAACTAAACCAATTAATATAAGCCTATTTTCTTTTCTAACAAGTTCTAAATATATTTTTTTGAAAAATTTATTTATCACCCCTCTGCCTTAACGCTTCATATAAAATAACACCAGTAGCTACCGATACATTTAAAGAAGCAATTTTCCCAGCCATAGGGATTTTAGCTCTTGCATCACACATTTTCAAAAACTCAGGAGAAACGCCATCTTCCTCCGAACCCATAATAATTGCAGTAGGAGGAGTGTAGTCAGGCTTATACATATTGTCCTGTGTTTTTTCAGTACAAGCAACCAATTGTATACCGCTATCTTTCATAAATTGTAGCGCCAATTTTAAATTCCATGTACGGCAAACGGTAATTTTATGCAATGCTCCAGCTGAGGTTTTTATTGCATCCGCATTAATGGCAGCAGCATTTTGTTCAGGAATTAAGATGGTGTCTACTCCAGCACATTCTGCTGTACGGGAAATAGCACCAAAATTTCTTACATCCGTAATTCTGTCCAATACCAACACTAAAGGATTTTTTCCTTCTTCATATAGTTTAGGAATTACATCCTCAATATTATGAAAATCGATAGGCGAGATAAACGCAAAAACCCCTTGATGATTTTTCCTGGTTAAACGATTAATTTTCTCTACAGGAACATGCTTGTAGTTTATTCTCTTTTCACGAACCAATTTCCAGAGTTCCGCAAATAATTCGTTATGCAATCCTTTTTGGATAAATAGTTTGTCAATTGTTTTCCCGGCTTCAACTGCTTCAATTATGGCACGGATACCAAATATGTAATTTTTTTCTTCTGTGTTATTCATTTAATTGTGGTTTTTCTAATTCTTCTTGTTCAAATCCTATACTTACTTTTCCTTCTGAAATTTTGGTTACATCTTTATCAATTTTCTTAAATTCTTTAGATGATTTGTTGTAGTGGTTTACAACTGTTCCTATTGTTTTCCCTAGACTATCGTGTGCGTTTTTGTAGGCATTTAAGTGATTGCTAAGTTTTTCAATATTTTTTTGAATATCTTCAATTGACCTTTCAACCTTCATATTATGTAAGGCCTTTACAGTTATTTGTAGCATTGGGAATAAACTCATTGGTGATACAATCATTACCTTTTTTGTGTAAGCATAAGATACTAAATCTTTTGAGTTAATCTTAAGAGACCCCACTCTGCTATTTAGTAAATCCTGATAGAGTCCGTCAGCTGGGATAAACATATAAGCGTAATCAGTTGTTTTTTCAGTTGGTCGGATGTATTTTGAGGTTTCATCAATACGCTTTTTTATATCATCTTTAAATGATTTTTCAAGGCTTTCAATTTCTGATTTATCTTCACTCTCAATCATTCGATTGTAATTGTCTAATGAGAATTTTGCGTCAATAGGAATGATAAAATTGCCAACTTTCACTATTGCATCAACTGCCTCTCCATTTTCAAAGTGATATTCCATTTGAAAAAGTTCAGGAGGTAATACATTCGCTAAAAGGTTTTGAAGCTGAATTTCCCCTAATATTCCTCTTTGCTTTTGATTGCTCAAAATTTTCTCAAGTGTTCTCATTTGATTGGCAAATCCTAATACTTGTTCGTTTGTCCCTTTTATTTTTTCCAGTTCTGAAGTGACTTCTTGTATTACTTTATTTGAAGACGCAAATTGTTTGTGCATATCTTCTTTTGAGCTTTCCTGAAAAGAACTAATACCTTTATTAATGTCTTTTAATTTATCTTCAATCTCTTTTCTGCTCAGCTCTGAGTTGGAACTAACTTCTTTTCTTATTTCTTGAATTTCAGCTCTTAAATTCTCATTAAGCTGCAATAAAAAATCTTGAGAGTTATCTTTTTTGTCTTCAGGTTTTTTGTTTAAAGTTAGAATCCCTAGAACAATTAATACTAGAAGCAGGATAATTATGAAGATTTCCATGTGTAAGTTTTTGAATTATAAAATGAGGACTAAAGTACCAACTTCTATTAGCTTATACAAGTCAATTACTTCTTTATTTTTCATTCTTATACAACCATGTGAGGCGGGCCTTCCTAGTCTTCCTTCTTCTGAGGTTCCGTGTATGTAAATATAGCGTTTGTAGGAGTCAATTCCTTCTCCTTTGTTTTTCCCTTTTTCCAAACCTTCTAGCCACAAAATTCTACTTGTTACATCATCAGTTTTACTTTTTGTTTCATCAGTATATATGCTGGCAATATTGCCATAAAATACTCGTCCAGTCATCCTTCCATTAATAGGTGTTTTGTCGCCATACTTTTGTGTTACCTTATGTAATCCAAGAGGAGTTTTATTGCTTCCTGCTTCACTTCCTGTTCCGTAAGCTGAACTTGAAATGATGTATTCCTTAATGATTGTGTCATGTTTTATAAGATAAAGTTTCTGTTCTTTTATAGACACAAAAAGAAGTTCTTCAGTCGGTTTTTCTAAGTAATCTTTCGCAAGTTTTAGTGGTGATTGTGCAAAACTGCTGATGCTCAAAAGGCTAATTAAAATAAAGTTAAAGGTTCTGAACATAGTTTCCAGTTTATTGGTTTCTGATTATTTTTAATAAGTATTTTGTTCGTTTTTGAAAAATGCTTGCAGCCCAAAAAACCTCTGTAAGCAGAAAAAGGAGAGGGGTGAGTTGTAGTTAAAATATGATGTTTTTTTTCATCAATCAAAACGGATTTTTTTTGTGCAAAAGCACCCCAAAGCAAGAAAATTATTCCTTCTTTTTTGTTTGCTATTTTTTTAATGATGCTATCGGTAAATTCCTCCCAACCTATTTTCTGATGAGAACCTGGTTCTTTTTCTCTAACTGTTAAGGTGGAATTGAGTAGTAAAACGCCTTGTTCTGCCCAGGCACTTAAGTCCCCATTATTGTTAGGCGTAATGTTTAAATCACTTTGCAGTTCTTTAAGAATATTACGCAATGAGGGTGGTATTTTTATGCCTTTGGGTACTGAAAAAGATAATCCATTTGCTTGTCCTTTACCATGGTAAGGGTCTTGTCCTAAAATAACTACTTTTAAATCATCAATATTTGTTTGATTAAAAGCGTTAAAAATTGCATCATTTTCAGGGAAAATGAAATGATTTTCTCTTTCTTTTCCAAGCTCCTTTTTAATGGTTTTAAAGTTGCTGGAATTTAATTCTTCTTTTAAGAATGTTTTCCAGTCGCTATTTAGATGTAATTTTGAAGTTGTCATTTAATTATTTCAAAGATAGTTAATCTGTTTTAAAAATGTATTTTTGTCAAAAATTATTTTCAATGAAAAAAGTCGTGTTTTTTGCAATCGCAATTGTATTTATTAGTTTCCTTTCTTCTTGTGCTGTTCATCAAGGTAAATGTCCTGGAGTAGCTACAGTTAGTACATTAGTTTCTCCTGCTTAATTAGTTTCTTTGGAAAAATTAGAGAAAATAAAAAAGCCAAAATGGCTTAGGGTAAAGTTGCCTACAGGTCAGGCTTATAAAGCTGTAAGAGGAATTACTAAAGCACATGATTTGCATACTATTTGCGAAAGTGGTAATTGCCCGAATATGGGGGAATGTTGGGGAGCTGGTACTGCAACTTTTATGATTTTAGGAAATATTTGTACTCGCTCCTGTGGTTTTTGCAATGTGATGACTGGTAGGCCGTTAGCGGTTGATGTTTTAGAGCCTAAAAAGGTTGCTCGTTCGGTTCAGTTAATGAAAGTAAAACATGCTGTAATTACTTCTGTTGATAGGGATGATTTAAAGGATGGAGGTGCAAGTATTTGGGTGGAAACTATCAATGAAATAAGAAAGGAAAATCCAACAACAACAATGGAGACTTTAATTCCTGATTTTAAAGGGAGATTAAAAGATATACAGCCGATAATTGATGTGGCTCCAGAAGTAGTTTCTCATAATGTAGAGACAGTAAGAAGATTAACTAAAAAGGTAAGAATTCAAGCTAAATATGATAGAAGTATGGATACTTTAAGGTTCTTGCATGAGGGGGGTATTAGAACTAAATCAGGAATTATGCTTGGTTTGGGTGAAACTGAACAAGAAGTGATTGAAACAATGCATGATTTGCGTGCTGTTGGGGTTTCAATCATGACTATTGGGCAATATTTGCAGCCTACTAAAAAACATTTGCCAGTAGTTGAATTCATTACGCCTGAGCAGTTTGATAAATACAAAGAAATTGGCTTATCTCTTGGCTTTAAGCATGTTGAGAGTAGCCCGTTAGTACGATCTTCTTATCATGCCGAAAAGCACATCCGCTAGTAATTAGCTCAATTTATTCTTCTTCTAATTTTATTGCATTTTCAAGTATAAACACTATATTTGTGTCCTTAATTTTATAATATAATTAATTTAGATATGAAAAATAAATTTTTACCTCTTTTTGTTGGAATGTTCTTAGCTTCAACTATGGTTTTTTCTCAAGGGAAATGTGGAACTTATGACGGGTCTTTAGAAGAGCAAATGCAAAAGTATCCTGCTTTTTATCAAGGGTTGGAAGATGTTAATTCAGAATTAGAAACTGAATATAAATCTGCTATAAGTAAAATGAAAAATCTTAAGGTAGTTGAAGGTAAAAAGATTATTCCTGTTGTGGTGCATGTGGTTCATGATTTTGGTGGTGAAAATATTTCTGATGCAGCTATTCAAGGAGCTTTGGATATTTTAAATGCTAATCTGAATGGGCAGTCAGCTAATTTTTTAGCTAAAACTCCAGATATTTTCGCTTCTGTTAGGGGTGATTTAGGTGTTGAGTTTCGTTTGGCTAAAATTGATCCTAGTGGTAATCCAACTACTGGAATTATTAGAATTCAATCTGAATTGACTGATCAGCCAGAACCAAGAGATGTTGTTAAATCATTAAGTTATTGGAATTCATATCAATATTTTAATATATGGACACTTAAAAGGTTTGCTCCTCAGGATGATGGAAATACTTTGTTAGGGTATGCTCAGTTTCCTGAAACAGGAAGAATGTCAACTGATGGTGTAGTTCTTTTAGCTAGCCAAATGGCAAGTGGAGGAACTTTGACTCACGAATGTGGGCACTGGCTAGGATTAAGACATACTTGGGGGGATGCTGATTGTGGTGATGATGGAGTAAAAGATACGCCTCCTGCAAAAGATCCTAATTTTGGAATAAACTTATCTGATTTTCCTTATCATGTAGGGGAATGTATTGCTGATTCTTTAAATCCAGCAGGAGAAATGTTTGTTAATTATATGGATTATTCTAGTGATGCTGATGTAACAATGTTTACAAAAGGGCAGAATGGAGTGATGAACGAAACTTTAGAAGGGATATATGATGAGGATGCTCAAGTTTCCGGTATAGGCTTTAGAGAGTTTATGTGGTCAGCTGATAATATTACTGCTACTGGAGTGGCAGATGCTTACTTAACACCTATTTGTAAACAAAATGCCAATTTTGCTAGTTCTACAGGAAAATATTCCATGTGTTTAGGCGAGAATATTGTGCTTAAAGGAAATGAAACTCAGTTTTCTGCAGGAACAGTTAGCTCTATTACTTGGGATTATGGTGATGGAAATACTGACAATTCAAATGCTAACCTAGTTGCACATACTTATGATGCTGTAGGGAGTTATGATGTTTCTATTACAATTGAGTATGATGAAACAACAGAGGCAAGAGCTGCTACTTTAGCTGATTTGGATTTAGTAAACGCAACTTCTTATGATTCAATTGTAGAAACGCTAATTGTACAAGGAACTGAGGCTGAATTATTATCCATGAACGCTTCAAATATTAATTTACACCTTGATGATGATGGGTATAGTATTAATTCTATTTGGGTGAGAAATCAATTTACTACAGATAATATTCTTGATGCGTCACATATTGATACTTTAGAGTCAGATTCAACAATTAAACCTATAATTATTTATATTAATTATGATAGTGGAACTTCTTATCCTGATTCTGTACTGACTGGAGGGACGGATAGCATATGGATTCATATTAATGGAAGTAGTCTTTCTGCTCAAGAAGATGTATTATTAGCTAGTGCAGATAGTGTATGGACTACAGATATAAATATTGGTTATTTAAATACAATTGTTGATTATAGTTTCTATTTTGATACAACTGTGTTGAATTTATTGACATTTATTGATAGTACATATTTATCAGCTTCTGATTCAGTATGGTTAGATGGGGCTGATTCTTCTTGGAGTGTTGATGGTGTTTTAGCTTCTGATTCAATTACAGTGTATTTTGCTCAGTTCAATATGGATACAACAATTACACTTTCTATTAACATTGACACTAATTCCCTTACAGTATCTGATTCGTTAATGTTTAATAATGCTGATAGTACATGGAATACTCAAACTACTATTGGTAGTGTTGATACAGTCCGAACTTATCATACACAATTTAATTATCCTACTTATAATGGATACTACATTGATACTCTTTTCTATAGAGGGGAGCTTGATAAAATAACTTATATTGCTTATTATGAAAATTCTTGTTCTTCAACAACTCTAAAAGAAAACATCATTATTATAGATGCTACTTCATCTTCTAATACTGCAGGTGACTATACGTATAGTTTTGAAGATGCTTCTGTATTGTCAGCTGATTGGCATGTAAATGAAACTGTAACGGCAGGGGAGTGGGGCTTTAATACAATTGAGAATGCAACATGGAAGAAAATAGAGGGTGTAGCTGTTAGTGGTAATGCAAGTTTAATGATTGATAGGGATGAACTAACACTTGGTTCAGATGAGTTAATCTCAGTAGCTTATGATTTAAGCGATTTAACTAGTCCTGCTATTAAGTTTTCTTATTCAGGTGCTTCAGCTAATACTTTCCCAGTAAATGAGTTAAATGTATTTTATTCTAATGATTGTGGTGAAGTGTGGAAAACACTAGGTTCTTTAACTACTGTTCAGGTGGCTAATGCGGGATTATATACTGGTAGCTTTAAGCCTGTAGCTAGTGAGTGGAATGACACAGTTATGACTAAGTCTCAATTAAAAAATGATAACATAAAGTTCAAATTTGAATACGTGACTAATGGTGCTGCAAATAACTTCTACTTAGATAATATAATGATTGGTGAAGAATCAACATTATTAATTGCAGAAAATACTACAACCTTTAAGTTTTCAGTATTCCCTAATCCTGCAAAGGAAAGTGTTACTGTTTCTTTAGAGAATTTAGCAGATAAAAATGTTGAGGTTCAATTAGTAAATATTTTGGGAGCTGAGGTAATGAATTTATTTAAAGGTGAGGTTGTAAGTGATTACTATGTGTTAGAAAACATAGATTTATCGCACCTTGAAACAGGAATCTATTTTGTGAAAGTAGTTGCTAATGGCGATATTATCTCAACAGAAAAATTAATTCTTAATAAGTAAGAATTAAGAATAGTAAAAAGAAAGCCATCAGAAATGATGGCTTTTTTATTTTTTATAGGTTTTTAACTCAAGATTTCCTGATTCAATCACAGCATAAGTATTGTACTGTAACCAATCCCCAGTATTGATGTATTTAGCTCTTTCATCAACCTTAAGTTCTAGTGGTAAGTGTCTGTGTCCGAAAATGTAATAATCAACAGGATTAAGTGCTTGTTGCTGTTGGCAATATCCGAATAGAATTTCTTTTTCATTACTTATGAAGTTAGCTTCTTCTCCACTTTCTCGGCTACCTCTGCTCCAGGAATGAGCAATTGTAAGTGCCAAGTTAGGATGCAAACGAGCAAAAGCCCATTGGCATATTTTTGAAGTGAAAAATCTTCTTAAGACCTTGTATAAATAATCGCCATCTCCTAAGCCATCACCATGGCCGATAAATAGTTTTTTGCCATCTTCTTCAATGGTTATATTTCTATGGTGAATAGTAACGCCAACTTCTGTTTCAAGGTAGTCCTTCATCCATAGGTCATGATTACCGACAAATAAATGGACTTCAATTCCGCTATCAACTAGCTCAGCCAGTTTTCCTAATAGCCTCACAAATCCTTTCGGGACAACTGTTTTGTACTCAAACCAAAAATCAAAGATATCGCCAACCAAATAGATTGCTTTAGCATCTTGTTTGATTTCATCTAACCACTTAACGATTAGTCGTTCTCTTTTATGGCTTTCTGCCAAGTTAGGAGCGCCTAAATGAAAATCGGATGCGAAATATAGTTTGTCTCTAGTCAAAATTATTTTTCCAATTCAGTTCTTAGTAATTGGTTAGCCAGTTTTGGGTCAGCTTGTCCTTTTGAAAGTTTCATTACCTCTCCCATAAATAGTCCAATCAATCCTTTTTTTCCCCCTTTGTATTCTGCTACTTTTTCAGGGTATTTGGCAATCGCTTGTTTAATATAATCTCCAAGAGCATCACTGTCACTTTCTTGTACCCAATTATTATCAGTTGCAATTTTATCGGCTGTATCGTTACAAGTAAGCATTGCAGGAAATACTTTTGAAGTAGCTACTGTATTACTCACTTTTCCGTTATCAACAAGTGCGATTAAACTCGATAATCTTTCTGGGCTTATTGAAAAATCAGCAATTGTAACTGCATTTTCGTTAAGGTATGATTTTACACTTCCGTTTACAAAATTGGCTGCTGACTTATAGTTTTTAGTGTACTCGCACAATTCATTAAAGTAAAGTGCAATGCCTTTTTCATCAATTAAGATATTAGCATCATATGCTGATAAGCCAAGCTTATTTGTAAATATTAAGAAGAGTTCGTTAGGTAAAGGGGGTAAGGTTTTTCTTACCTCATTAATATATTCCTTGGTAACGATTACGGGTTGTAAATCCGGTTCTGGGAAGTAACGATAATCGTTTGCTTCTTCCTTGTGTCGCATGGAAATGGTAGAGTTATTTGCAGCATTAAAACTTCTTGTTTCATGGCTAATCTCTCCTCCAGTTTCTAATAATTCTATTTGTCTGTCAATTTCAAATTCAATGGCACGAACTACATTTCTGCTTGAATTCATATTCTTAACCTCCACTTTGGTTCCGAATTCAGTTGCTCCTTTCAACATTACTGAAACATTGGCATCACATCTTAATGAACCTTCCTCCATGTTTCCATCACAGATGTCTAAGTAACGAACTAATTTTCTTACTTCTGTTATGTATTGATACGCTTCTTCTGAAGAACGAATATCTGGTTCTGACACTAGCTCAACTAAAGGAACACCAGCTCTATTTAAATCCACTAAAGTATGGAAGGGGTCTAAATCATGAATGGATTTTCCAGCATCCTCCTCCATGTGAATTCTAGTGATTGCTATATGCTTAGCATTTCCTTCTTTGTCTTTTATCTGTATAGTACCTCCATTGCAAATTGGGGTTGTATCTTGTGATATTTGATATCCTTTAGGCAAATCCGCATAAAAGTAATTTTTACGCGCATACTCATTGTGCTCACGAATATCCGAACCTACTGCTATTCCTAGCTTTACTGCATATTCAATTACAGTTGCATTACTTTTAGGTAATGTACCTGGGTGTCCAAGGGAAATTACTGATGTTTTGGTGTTGGGTACAGCACCAAAAATATTCTCATCAGAAGAATAAGCTTTTGTTTTTGTAAGTAGTTGTGCGTGAACTTCAAGTCCGATTACAACTTCATATTTATCTCTTGCACTCATGTATTTATTCAAATATTACTTTTCCTGATTCAATTCTTTTTCCTTCTTTTATCAAGGTGTAAAAGTACAAACCATTGCTTAAAGTCCCTCTGTAAATTGTGTTTTGATTTGCATTTAATTTTTGCTCTTTTACTTTTGCCCCTAAAGTATTGTATAAGGTTATACTTTCAGCATGGCTATTAGAAATTGTAAATTGTGTTTTTGCTGGATTAGGAAAGATATTATTATTTAATGTATTTTCAATAATTGAAGTGCTTGTATTGCAATCAAAAATATATAATCCTGTTTGCATATCAGAAACAATAATGTTTCCTGAAGGTAAGTTAGGGTAAATTCCCCAAGCCCCTTTATAAGACGCATGACTGTTTGGTGCATAAGTATCGTATTCCCAAACTTGCACAGGATTGCTTGGGTCAGAAATATCAAAAACTCTTAAGCCATCATGGTAGTAAGGGATGTAGGCTAAATCCCCTTTTATTATTCCGTTATGTGCCATTGATTGTGGATCAACACCTGAATTAAAAGTTGCTAAAACGGATATATTGCTTAAGTCAGCAACATCCAATATTTTCACATCATAGCCATGATTTTCATCTTGCATAATATAAACTGTTCCGTTATCATTCAACCATCCTGAATGATTATACCCAGCATCAGGATAAGAAGTAAATGTTGCTAGTTGTACTGGCTGATCACCCATTGCATTTACCATAGAAAAATCTAATACTCTTAGTCCGTCATTTCCACAATTTAAAAAGGCAGTATCATTTCTTACAAAGGCATCATGCACATGGCCAACTGCACCTGTGTAAGAATAAATTAAAGTAGGGTTTGTTGGTTGGTGTAAATCATAAACATCCATAGCGGTATTAGATGCACAAGCGTATAGCTTTGCTGTTGCCGTATCAATATAAATATTATGTGATTTTGTAAATAGATTGTTAGAATCATATACAGTAGTTACTGAATCAGGTAAAGTACTTACATCAATAATTTGTAAAGTAGAAGAACCTCCTTCATCACAAACAACATATAAGTATCCGTCAAAATCATGATAATCTCTATGGATTACTCCTCCACCTGTATACGCCCCAGCAACAAAAGCAATTTCTGTACTGTTTATTGGGTCGGTAATATCAAAAAAGTGTGTTCCTGCAGTGGAGCCAATTATGGCAATTTCTTTTTCATTAACTACCATTCCCCAACATTCATTATAGGTATTATCGTATGTCCAAGAGCCAACTAATGTTGAGTCCTGCCAGTTATAAAGTAGTGTTGCTGTTTGCTGTGCATTACTACTTAGTGTAAGTAGTATGCTTAAAGATAAAATTAGTTTTTTCATTATATAGCTGCAATAAGTTCTTTAATAATTAGGGTTAATTTTGGTTCTGCCACTTCCGATACTGCTTGTATTTCAGCATGGGTTACTTTCTTGATTTTACCAGGTACGCCAAGGTCAGTAATTACGGACATAGCAAAACAAGGGATATCCATATGGCGTGCTACAATTACTTCAGGAGCAGTGGACATACCAACAGTATCGCCACCAATAATGCGCATGTATTTGTATTCGGCTGGAGTTTCCAAAGTAGGCCCTGTTAAGGCAATGTAAACTCCTTTTTGTACAGGCAAATTATTCGCCTTTGCTACTGCCTCAGCTTTTGCGATAAGGGTTGGGCAATAAGTTTCGCTCATATCAGGGAATCTTGGGCCTAGTTCTGCAATATTATGTCCTATTAACGGATTAGGAATTAGGTTGATGTGGTCGCTCAATATCATTAAATCACCTACTGCATAATCAGGATTTACGCCACCACTAGCATTGGAAACAATTAAGTTTTTGATACCAAGTAACTTCATTACTCGCACAGGGAAAGTAACTTTTTCCATAGTGTATCCTTCATAAAAATGAAAGCGACCTTGCATAGCAACTACTTGTTTTCCGCCAAGTATTCCAAAGATTAATCTTCCTGAATGACCTTCAACTGTTGATAGTGGGAAGTTAGGGATATCTTCATAGGAAATAGAATGTTCAATTTCTATTTCGTTTACTAATCCGCCAAGCCCAGTTCCTAGTATGATACCAACTTCAGGGTTATGGTTTATTTTATTTTGTAAGAATTCTGCTGATTCTTTAATTTTTTGCAACATAATTTTTTAATTGTTTTTCAAATTTTTCTTTTTCCTCAAACTCAATTCCTATGGGAAGATAATACACATTTGCTGTGTCAAATTCCTTGTGAAACGCCCTGAGTTTTGTGGCATCTTTTTCGGTGGTTAAGATAAGTTTTTTTGCACTACTGTCCTTATTGTATTTGTTTAAGATATTAGCAATGTCATTGCTAGTGTAGTTGTGGTGATCGGCAAACTTTAGGTGTTTTATATTGTGTCCTGCATTCTCCAGATAATCCACTAAAGGTCTTGGGTTAGCAATACCGCTTACCAAGGTGATGCTTTGGTGTTCATCAGGAGTGAATTCTTTATTTGTGCTAATGCATTTCCAAGTACTATAGTTAATGCAAGAAAAATATGCTTTTTGATGCGCAAAAAGGTTCAGTTTTTTAAGCATTCCTTTCTTTTCAGTAGGGTTACTATTGCTAGGGGTTTTACTAAAAATTATTGCATTTGCTCTTTCTGCTCCTTTTTTGCTTTCCCTTAAATTACCAACTGGCATAAGAGAATCATTATAGTAAGGGGAGGAGTAGGGCGTGATGAGAATATTAAATCCTGCTTTTATCCATCTGTGTTGGTAGCCATCATCCAAGAGTATGACCCCTGTTTCAGGGAAATCTTTTAGGATTTGTTTTACGCCTTTATTTCTATTCTTTTCAACTACAACTATGCAATTAGGATTGTTTAATTTTAGTTGTAAAGGTTCGTCACCTACTTCAGTAGCAGTGCTTGTTGCTTCAACAACTTGTAAGGTTGATGTTTTTCGCCCATATCCTCTGCTGAGGATTGCAACTTTGTATTTGTCCTTTAGTAAATTAATAATGTACTGGGTGTGTGGTGTTTTTCCTGTACCACCTACTGATAAGTTACCAATACAGATGATTGGGATGTTGTAGGTTTTGGATTTAAAAATTCCATAGTCGAATAACAAATTACGGATGGCAGTAATGCTACCGTAAATGAAAGCTAATGGAAAAAGTAAATAACGCATAGGGCAAAGATACAATTAGATGTTAGATATTAGTATTGAGAATTTAGATTTCAGTTGTTGGTGGTTTTTTTAGGTGTGTTCTGAATTTATATTTGCCTATTCAAGATTTATATTTGTGTGTTAAATATTTAGTTTTGCCTGTTCTGAATTTATTCTCGTGTGTTAAATATTTATGTTTGCCTGTTCAAGATTTATTTTTGTGTGTTAAATATTTATGTTTGCCTGTTCAAGATTTATATTCGTGTGTTAAATATTTATTCTCGTGTGTTAAATATTCTTGCTCAGGACTTAAAGTGAGGCAACTGTCTGAAAATCAATGGGTATTTTATTTAATAATTTTTTTGTAGCTTTGGGGATATGAAAAAACTACTTATACTTTTAATGTTAATTCCTTTTTTAGGATTTGGGCAGGGCTGGGAAAAAACCTTTGGAGGAATAGATTATGAAGAGGGTTATTCTGCACGACAAACCAATGATGGAGGATATATCATTACTGGAGTTACATTTCCTT
>Ga0233426_10002326_pt1 | contig 16039 bp, 12 predicted proteins | sample SI_118_April2016_6_FD_179875 | JGI IMG/M metagenome (GOLD analysis project Ga0233426, IMG submission 179875) | Seawater microbial communities from Saanich Inlet, British Columbia, Canada - SI_118_April2016_10_MG | ecosystem: Environmental > Aquatic > Marine > Inlet | place: Canada: British...
TTTTAAACCTATTAGTAGAGAAATTTCCTGATGGATATTCAGATAAGGATATAATTGCGTTTAGAAATGCACAAAATGAATACATAGAAGCTGTTGAAGTAAGAACCGAAGATACAGTCTATTTAGTTAAAATAAGTTCAAAGTTAGAGCAAACTTTGGAAGATTATCAAGAAGATGATAGCTCTTTTGATGATTTAGAAAATTTAGATGATAATTTTTAATTATTAAAAGCATGAATTATTTTAGCGCAAAACAATCAATAATAACAATAGGAAAATACGTTAATTATCTTTAAACTTAAAAAACCATAATTATGGCAGCAAATTTTCATTTATCACTTCCCATTAGAGATATTTATAAAACAAGAGTTTTTTATTCGGAAATTTTAAAAGCAAAAGTAGGTAGAACTAATAATGCTTGGTTAGATATTAATCTGTATGGAAACCAAATAACATTTGTTAAATCTGGAGACTTTAATTTTGAATTTAAAAATTATCGTTTAGGAGAACAAATACTGCCTTCTTTTCATTTTGGAATCATTATGGATATTGTAGCGTTTGGTAAATTGTATAGAGAAATTATACAATTAGATATAGGTACATCAGTTAAAACTAAATTTATGAAGGATTCGGTAGGAGAACATCTGTCTTTCTTTGTAAAAGACCCAGATAATTATATGTTAGAATTTAAGTGTTTTAAGAATGATAAAGAAGTTTTTTTATTCTAACAAAAATAGTTCAGAGGAGTTGGTACAACGACTGTTGAGAAAACTGCTAAAAGTCGAAAAGAACATAAATATCTGTCAATTGTCTGCCAGTTTTACTAAATTTAGATTGTTCTTTGAGATACTTATTGTCAATTAATAGTAGATGCTTTTAGGAGTCTTTAACAACTGGTTAGAGATATGAACAAAAAAAGGCTTACATCTCTGTAAACCTTTTTGCTCCTCCTCTTGGGCTCGAACCAAGGACCCTCTGATTAACAGTCAGATGCTCTAACCAACTGAGCTAAGGAGGAGTTTCATATAGAACGCAACTCATTTCTGTTTTGCGTGTGCAAATATAAATTATATTTTAATTTTTGCAAGAAAAAAAAACAAAAAATAAAGTCTCCTCCCTTGAGAAATCAAAAAAAACAAAATCGATTCTTTAATCGAAAATATCACACTAATTACAATACAAAAGCACACGATACTCCACCAAACTAATACGAAACATAGTAAATATGGTCATATCTCATAATTAAATAAATAAAATAACAGAAAAATTAAAATCTGTTAGATTTCGTTACATTTTTAACAAATCGATAAGCAGCAGCCAATATTTCATCGAAAACGTTGTACTTTTGCTAAGGAATTCAATAAAATAACGAGTATTCTCTAAAATATGGACAAATTTTCGTTCTTAAACGCAGCACATTCTGGCTTTATAGCCGATTTATACGATCAGTATTTAACAAACCCTGATTCCGTAGAACCTAGTTGGAAAAGTTTTTTTCAAGGTTACGACCTTGCTAACGAAGACTTTTCATTATCTGGTGAAGAAAATACTAACCTTGACATTCCTGAACATGTAAACAAAGAGTTTCGTGTCATTGAATTGATAAATGGCTATCGTTCTCGTGGACATCTGTTCACAAAGACAAACCCTGTACGCGAAAGACGTCAGTACAAACCAACCTTAGCCATAGAAAACTTTGGTCTTACCAAGGAGGACTTGGACATTGTATTCAGTGCAAGTGAAATTCTTGGTCTAAAACCAACGAAACTTTCGACAATCATATACAATTTGGAGCAAATGTATTGCGACTCCATTGGTGTTGAATATATGTACATCCGTAATCCTGAAGAAATTAAATGGTGGCAAGATCGTTTGAATAAAAACAACAACCACCCGAATTACAATATTGATTCTAAGAAATACATCTTATCAAAATTAAATCAAGCAGTTGGTTTTGAAGACTTCTTGCAGACTAAATATGTTGGTCAAAAGCGTTTCTCTCTAGAAGGAGGAGAAGCATTGATTCCTGCTATTTCTGTTGCATTGAGAGATGCTGCTGAAAAATATGGTGTGAAAGAATGTGTTTTAGGAATGGCACATAGAGGGCGTTTGAGCACCTTAACAAATATTTTCAAAAAGCCAGTTCGTGATTTATTTTCTGAATTTGAAGGAAAAGATTTTGATGACGAACATATTGATGGAGATGTAAAATACCACATGGGGTTTACACGTAGTAAGACTTTCCAAAATGGTGAAGTGATGAAAATGAACTTAGTTCCAAATCCATCTCACTTAGAAACAGTAGCTCCAGTTGCCGAAGGTATTGCCAGAGCAAAAATTGATAGAAAATACAACGGTGATGACTCAAAAATCTTACCTATCATCGTACACGGAGATGCTGCTATCGCAGGTCAAGGAATTGTATACGAAGTTACTCAAATGAGCAAACTGAATGGATACAAAACCGGTGGTACTTTACATTTGGTCGTAAACAACCAAGTTGGATTTACTACGAACTATTTAGATGCTCGTTCTAGCACCTATTGTACGGATGTTGCAAAAGTTACTTTATCTCCTGTTTTACATGTAAATGCAGATGATGTTGAAGCTGTTTGTCATGCTGTGGAACTAGCTCTTGAATTTAGAATGAAGTTCAAAAGAGATATTTTTATTGACTTATTAGGATACCGTAAATACGGTCATAACGAAGGTGATGAACCTCGTTTTACACAACCTAATCTGTACAAAACGATCTCTAAGCATAAAAATCCAAAAGACATATATGTTGATAAATTGATCAATGAAGGTTCTATTGATGTAACATATGCAAAGCAAATAAAAGATGAATTCAAAGGTATGTTGGAAGAGCAATTCCAAAAAGCCAAAGGAGATTCCACTTCTAAAGTAGTTCCTTTTATGCAACATACTTGGAAAGAATTTGTCAGAGAAAACTTAGAGGCTATGTTGTCACCGATTGACACAACATACCCTGTTGAAAACCTCAAAGGAATTGCAAAAGTAGTTTCTACAGTCCCAGAAGGAGTAAAATTCGTTAGAAAAGCAGAGCGTATAGTAAAAGGGCGTGATAAAATGGTTTTCGAAAACAATTCACTTGATTGGGGTATGGGCGAAACTTTAGCCTACGGATCTTTATTAGAAGAAGGTTACAATGTTAGAATCTCTGGTCAAGATGTTGAACGTGGTACTTTTAGTCACCGTCACGCAATTTTACGTGATGAAAACACGGAAGACAGAATCAACTTGATAAATACCAACCCTAAAAACAAAGGGGAAATGTTTATCTACAATTCCTTATTATCTGAATATGGAGTATTAGGATTTGATTATGGTTATGCCATGGCAAACCCAAATACTTTAACTATATGGGAAGCACAGTTTGGAGATTTCAATAACGGAGCACAAATTATGTTTGACCAATACATTTCTGCTGCAGAGCATAAATGGAAATTACAAAATGGTATCGTAGTATTATTACCACATGGTTATGAAGGCCAAGGTTCTGAGCATTCATCTGCCAGAATTGAAAGATTTTTACAATTATGTGCGGAAGATAATATGACGCTTGCTGACTGTACCACACCGGCAAACATGTACCATTTATTGCGTCGTCACATGAAACGCAAGCACAGAAAACCATTGATCGTATTTACACCTAAAAGTTTGCTCCGTCATCCTAAGGCTGTAAATCCAATTGAAGATTTCGCTAACGGGAGTTTTCAAGAAGTAATTGACGATACCATTGCACCTGAAAACATTACAAAAGTTGTTTTCTGTACAGGTAAATTCTACTACGAGTTACTTGAAGAAAGAGACACTACGGAACGTAATGATGTTGCTCTTGTAAGAATAGAACAACTATTCCCATTACATGAAGAGAAATTGCAAGCAGCTATCGATAGGTATCCAAATGCTAAAGAATATGTTTGGGCACAAGAAGAGCCAAGAAACATGGGGGCATGGAGTTATATGTTACAACGCTTTACACAAGTAAAATTAACCGTTGCTTCTAGAAAGTTCTATTCAGTTCCGGCGGCTGGTTCTTCTGCTAGATTTAAAAGAAGACAGAGAGCGGTTATTGACATGGTTTTCAATCCAAAAAAATAAAACTCACGTACACTACGCTTGTCAAAGTGTACCACAGAAAAATAAGAACCCCGAGCTTGTCAAAGGGAAACAAAATTAACAACAATATTGCTTGTAAAAAACAGGCACAACTTTAAAATTAGTAACAATGATTTTAGAAATGAAAGTTCCTTCTCCGGGGGAATCAATTACAGAAGTAGAAATTGCATCTTGGTTAGTTGAAGATGGCGATTACGTAGAAAAGGATCAACCGATTGCTGAAGTAGATTCAGACAAAGCCACTTTAGAATTACCTGCTGAAGAAAGTGGAATCATCACTTTGAAAGCCGAAGAAGGGGATGCTGTAGAAGTTGGTGCTGTTGTTTGCCTAATTGATATGGATGCTGCAAAGCCAGAAGGTGGATCAGAAACGCCTGCTGCTCCTGCTACTAAAGAAACGCCAACTCCTGCACCCGCTGTGGAAGCCCCAAAACCGGCTGAGCCAACAACATATGCTAGTGGAACTGCTGCTCCTGCTGCGCAAAAAATTCTTGACGAAAAAGGAATCTCTAATGCTTCAGTTTCCGGCACAGGAAAAGACGGAAGAATCACAAAAGAAGATGCATTGAATGCAACTCCAGCTATGGGAACTTCCAACGGAAGTAGAGGGTCTGAGCGTAAAAAAATGTCAATGTTACGCAGAAAAGTTGCTCAACGCTTGGTTTCTGTTAAAAACGAAACTGCTATGTTGACTACTTTTAACGAAGTAAACATGCAACCTATCTTTGATTTACGAAATCAATACAAAGAAGTATTCAAAGCGAAACATGGTGTCGGATTAGGATTCATGTCTTTCTTCACCTTGGCGGTAACTAGAGCTTTGGAATTATATCCAGATGTAAATTCCATGATAGATGGCGATTTCCAAATAAAAAATGACTTTGCTGATATTTCTATTGCAGTATCGGGTCCTAAAGGATTGATGGTACCTGTGATCAGAAATGCTGAAAACTTATCTTTTAGAGGAGTAGAGAGCGAGGTAAAACGTTTGGCTTTAAGAGCGCGTGATGGACAAATTACTGTTGATGAAATGACAGGTGGAACATTTACAATCACCAACGGTGGTGTGTTTGGATCTATGTTATCTACACCTATTATCAACCCTCCACAATCTGCAATTTTAGGGATGCACAATATTGTTGAGCGTCCAATGGCAGTTAATGGTCAGGTAGTGATTCAACCAATTATGTACGTTGCATTATCTTACGATCATAGAATTGTTGATGGTAGAGAATCTGTTGGATTCTTAGTAGCTATTAAAGAAGCTATTGAAAACCCGATTGAATTGCTAATGAACAACAACCCTAAAAAGGCTTTAGAATTATAACAATTTCTTGTTTTATATATTACCCATACCCGCATCGTTATTCTTTGCGGGTATTTTTTGCGCTGTCCTCAATTAGAGGATAATTTCCTTGGAAGACAATCATTACTTATACATTGTTTCATCTAAATGTTTTAAAAACGAAACACCCCTTGACGCTTGCTACAAATAGCTTGAAAACACTGAAACTAATTACACCACCATAAAGACAAAACCGATTACAAATACGAATTATTTTCATAAAAAAACTACGCAATACAATTCTCAACGAACCTATTTACCCCATTTTAGGTGAAAAATTCATCTTGAACTAATTCATTTTACATCAAACTTGTTTGTCCTAGCAAGATAAATTTACTTGAGTGTCATTCCAATTTGAAACGATAAACTCAAACGTCAATTAAAGATAAATTGATATGAAAAAAATTATACAGTCTAGCTTTTTTATGTATCTCCAAAAAACCATTCATTTATTCTAAAAATGATATGTATAATAAATCGTAACTTAGAATTTCTAAAAACTAAAACTATGGCAACGTTAAGACTAGGAGATGTCGCTCCAAATTTCACGGCAGAAACATCAGAAGGAACCATTAAATTTCACGAATGGTTAGATGAAGGGTGGGGATTATTATTCTCTCACCCAGCAGACTATACACCTGTATGTACAACAGAATTAGGAACTGTTGCGAAATACACAGACCAATTCAACCAAAGAAATGTAAAAGTTGCAGCTTTAAGTGTTGATGGTGTTGCATCTCACCAAGGATGGATTAAGGACATCAATGAAACACAAAACACAACTGTAAACTTTCCTATCATCGCTGACGAAGATAAAAAAGTAGCAAATTTATATGATATGATTCACCCAAATGCAGACAACAACTTAACGGTTCGTTCTGTATTTATCATTGCACCAGACAAAACAATTAAATTGATCATTACTTATCCTGCTTCTACTGGTAGAAATTTTGATGAATTGATTCGTGTTATTGATTCATTGCAGCTAACAGATTACCATAAAGTTGCTACGCCTGCAAACTGGCAAGATGGAGATGATTGTGTTGTGGTTCCTGCAATAAAAACTGAAGACATCGCTGCTATTTTCCCTAAAGGATTTACAGAGGTAAAACCATATTTGAGAATGACACCTCAACCAAACAAATAAAAATTAAAGTAGCCACTACTCTGAAACTTCTTAAAAAAACTTCAAACCATATCGTTTGAGGTTTTTTGTTTCACTAGCTTTATATCTATCGGGCAACAACAAAATCATAATAGTTATATTTGCTGCTTAGATGTAAAAGTAACCTATGAACTTATTTCAAAACAACTCACTCCTAAAAATCTATTTTAACATATCAGAACATCTTATCAAATGGCTTCTGATTGCTGTAGTTGGAGGAATACTTGTAGGGTCGGCATCGGCTTTGCTGCTTGAATCTTTATATTTTGTTACAGATCTAAGAGAGAACAACAAATGGATTATTTCTCTTTTGCCTATTGCCGGTTTAGTCATTGGAATGATGTATCATTACTGGGGTAAGAGTGTGGTAAAAGGAAACAATCAATTGATTGACGAAATTCACAGTCCTGATAAAACAATCCCACTAAAAATGGCTCCTTTGGTATATATAGGAACTGTATTAACGCATTTATTTGGTGGTTCCGCAGGACGAGAGGGGACTGCTATACAAATGGGTGGGGCTATCGTAGATCAAATTTCTAAAATTTTTAAATTCAGTCAAGAAAACCGAAAGATTGTTATTGTAATGGGTATCTCTGCAGGTTTTGCCTCTGTATTCGGAACACCGTTAGCAGGTGCTATATTTGCCTTAGAAATATTGATTGTTGGTCGCATGCGCTATGAAGCCATTGTTCCAAGTTTTCTTGCAGCTGTAGTTGCAGATTATGTATGCTTGGCCTGGGGTGTTCATCATTCACATTATGTGGTAGACCTTGTTCCAGAGATGAATACCATCTCCTTCCTAACGGCTATATTAGGCGGTGTAATTTTTGGTGTGGCTGGTAGATTATTCTCTAAAGGAATTCCATTCTTCCAGGGCTACGCGAACAAAATAAAACACCCTCCATTGCGTCCTTTTATTGGAGGTATTTTTATTGCTTTAAGTGTTCTTATTATGGGAACAACAAAATATATAGGATTGGGTGTGCCAACTATTGAAGAAGCTTTTATCAACCCACTACCTTACTACGACTTTGCATTAAAAATTCTGCTGACCACTTTCACTATCGGTGTAGGATTCAAAGGAGGAGAAGTAACACCTTTGTTTTTTATTGGAGCAACACTAGGAAATGCATTGGCAATGTTTTTACCCTTACCCATGGCATTAATGGCTGGAATGGGATTTGTAGCTGTTTTTTCTGGAGCTACCAATACACCTATTGCCTGTACAATGATGGGCATTGAATTATTCGGAATTGAAGCAGGAGTGTTTATAGGAATTGCCTGTATCATCGCATATTTGTTTTCAGGACATTCAGGAATTTATTCTTCACAAATTGTTGGAAGCTCTAAAAGTCAACATTTTCATAAACACAAAGGAAAAAGGTTAAAAGAAATTTAATCTACTTTTTTAAATAAAAGCACTTGTTCTGATAATCTACAATAGCATTGCATTCGAGCAAAATATCCGCTCCTATAATCCCATGAATTTTCTTTACCTGATGCTCTTCCAGTGCCAAGTTTACATGAGACATATCAAAAACAATCAAATTGCATTTTCTATTTCTCCACATATTTATTTTTAGGTGGTTATTCTCTGACTGTAAGGTTTCCATACCTATAGCCCCAGCTCCGGAAGCTTTCATTTCAGATGTAGTGGTTTTTACAGCATACTTTTCGACCTCGTCCATCCCAATGCATGAATTTGAGGCTCCAGTATCCAAAATAAACCTGCCTTTCACCCCATTCAAGACTACCTTTACAATCAGATGATTGGTTTTGGTAATTTTCATTGGAATACGAATATAGCCTTTTTTTAAGATGCTTTTTTTTAAGCTTGACATTTTAAAGTATTTTTACCGAACATTTGAATATACTGATTAATCATGGAAATAAGTAGATTTCTATAATTTAATTAATCGCTAGATAAAGATTCCATTTAAAAATGATAATTACCGATACACATACGCACCTATACAGCGAACAATTTGACCAAGATAGAAAGGAAGTCATCCTAAGAGCTATTGATTCTGGTATTAGCCGTTTTTTTATCCCTGCTATTGACAGTGATTATACCGAATCCATGTTCGCCCTCGAGACAGAATTTCCCGAAAATATTTTTTTGATGATGGGTTTGCACCCTACACATGTAAAAGAAAATGTAGAAGAGGAATTGGCATTCATAAAAGAATGGATTGACAAACGAAAATTTTATGCTATCGGAGAAATCGGAATTGACCTATATTGGGACAAATCTTTTCTAAAGCAACAACAACACGCTTTTAAAACACAAATTCAATGGGCAAAAGAAAGAAAAATGCCGATTAATATTCATTGTAGGGATGCATTTGATGAGGTATTTGAAATTCTTGAGGAAGAAAAAAGTGATGATTTATATGGAATCTTTCACTGCTTTACTGGAAATTTAGAACAAGCCAAACAAGCCATCTCATTGAATATGAAGTTAGGTATTGGAGGTGTTGTAACTTTTAAAAACGGAAAAATAGATACGTTTCTGCACGAAATTCCATTAACTGAAATTGTACTTGAAACAGATGCTCCATATCTCGCACCAAGCCCATATAGAGGCAAAAGAAATGAAAGTAGCTACTTAAAAAATGTTATTGATAAACTTGTGGATATTTACAATATTAGCTTTGAAGATATCGCCAGGATTACAACCCAAAATTCTAAAGATGTATTTGGTGTTTAGCTTAAAAAAAAATGAAATTAGAGAAAATTAAAATCAACACCCCTTTAGGAGTTGTCAAAATAAATGGAGATGCAGCAGGTATCCATGCAATTACATTCACGAATAAAAAATCTCCTGTTACAAAAATAATACCTAAAGTTCTTGAAGAATGTGTTCAGCAATTAAAAGAGTATTTTGAAGGGAAACGAATCTCCTTCACAATTACACTTAATCCTCAAGGTACGGAATTTCAACGCAACGCTTGGAATAGCATAAAGTCTATACCTTATGGAGAAACCATGACTTTGGCCGAACAAAGTAAAATATTACACAAACCAAAAGCCATTAGAGCTATCGCAAATGCCAACGGAAAAAATTTATTAGCAATCTTGGTTCCATGCCATAGGATTATCGAATCAGACACTGCACTTACAAAATATACATGGGGAACAGAAAGAAAAAAATGGTTATTAAATCATGAGAGAAACATAAAGCAAAAACCGCTATTCTAGTCTTTATTGTTAAAAACACAAACTAAATTCAACGAATGAACGTTATTATACTTCATGAAAAAAATTGGAATTCTTTTCTTTTACATATTTTGTTTAGCCGCCTCAGCTCAAACTAAATTTTCCAATTTAAAAATCAAAAACATAACTGTTCATTCCGACAGTATCGAACTATCAAATGTGAGCATTAGCCCCATAAATTTTAAAATTTTCTATAAAGGGAAACAAATTCCGACCTCTGAATATACAATTGACTTTGAAAATTCCTTATTGATAATCGAGGCAGCAAGGTACTCTAAAATAAAAGTTGAATACACAGCATATCCAGATTTCCTAACAAAAACATACACTCCTTTAAATAAAAACTTGATAGTCCCTACGTCAAGTGACAACAGTAATTTATACAGAATAAGAGAAAGGAAAGAGGAAGGAAATAGACCTTTTGATGGCCTGTATACCCAAGGAAGTATTGTTAGAGGCCTTACTGTTGGAAACAATCAAGATGCGGTAACCAATTCAAGTTTAGATTTGCAACTCTCGGGAAAACTATCGAAAGACGTCACGATAAAAGCTTCAATCTCTGACAGTAATATTCCGATTCAAAAAAATGGATATTCACAACAGATTGAGGAATTCGACCGAATTTTTATAGAGTTATATACAAAGCAATGGAGCTTAAAAGCAGGAGATATAAACCTAGAAAATAGTGATACGAATTTTTTACGTTTCAGCAAGAAGGTTGCGGGTATTTCTGTAGATGTCACACCGACAAAAACGAATTCTGAAAATCACATTAAAGCATCTGGAGCCCTGGTGAGAGGTCGATTTACAAGATATACATTTACCGGTATCGATGGGAACCAAGGACCTTATAAACTACTAGGACCCAACAACGAGACTTACATTGTCATTTTATCTGGAAGTGAGGTTATTTATGTGAATGGCCGTCCATTGACAAGAGGAGATCAAAATGATTATACCATTGACTATAATACCTCAGAAATAATTTTCACGACCACTTTCCCGATAACTGCAAATATGCGGATTACTGCTGAATTTCAATATTCAGATAAAAACTATACGCGTTTTGTAAGCTATAATAAAGCGACTCACGAGAGTGAAAAACTTGAAATTGGTGGGTATTTCTATTCAGAAAGTGATGCTAAAAACCAGCCTTTACAACAAAACCTTAATGAAGATCAAAAGAAGATATTATCCGAAGCAGGAAACGATAAAAGTAAAATGATTTCAGAGAGTGCTTATCGCACTGAATACGACGAGAATAAAATTTTATACAAAAAAACAAGATCACAAGGCATAGACGTTTTTGAATTTTCAAAAAATGAAGATGATGAATTGTATGCCGTTACTTTTAGTTATATCGGAGAAAACCTAGGAAGTTATCAAATAGAAAACACCACAGCCATTGGCAGAATTTTCAAACATATAGGCGTTAATGCTGGAGATTACGCACCTATAATTGAATTAGCAGCTCCAACTAAATTACAAGTAGCTGTAGCAAAAGCAACATATAGCCCTAACGTGAAGAGCACTTTCACTTCAGAAGTAGCCTTAAGTGATCAAAACAAAAATTTATTTTCCCCAATAGACAACGAAAACAATAAAGGAATTGGAGCCAAGGCGGGATGGAAACAAATATATACAGACAATACATGGCTCATAAAAAGCAATATTGAATTTGATTACTTACAAGAAAATTTTACCAGTATTCAAAGGATATACAATGTAGAATTCACAAGAGATTGGAATTTAGTCAACCCAACTGGAACACAAGAATTCTTAAAGTCACAACTCTTAATTTCCAATAAAAAAAATAGCGAATTCTCTTATAAATTTGAATCCTTAAAATTTAAAAAATCTTTTAATGGATACAAACATAAATTTAGAGGAGGCATACGAACTAAAAACACAACAATCAATGCAAAAGCCAGTTTATTAGAAAATGAGGGGACTACTCAAAAAGGTAGTTTTCTAAAAGTGGCAGCACTATTCAAACAGTACTTTAAAAAAACTTGGATAGGCGGAATTGTTGATACTGAAAACAATGAACAGACCAATATTAGCACCCGAAAACTTGATCTAACAAGTCAGAAATATTTTAGCTATGGTGCTTTTTTTGGAATAGGTGACAGCACAAAGGTCTATGCAAAAATTGGCGTAGATTTTAGAGAAAACGACAGTGTAAAAAATGAAGCGCTCACGCGTGTAAACAATTCCAAAAGCTACTATATCAATTCTCGATTGGTCCAGCAAAAAAATGCACAAGTAAGTGCCTATATCAATTATAGAACTGTAGACAATGTTTTTCAAGAAAATACAAATGTGTTGAACTCAAGATTAAATTACACGCAACGACTTTTAAAAAATTTTATCAGTTGGAATTCCATTTATGAAACCTCATCAGGAACCTCACCACAGCAACAATTTGCCTATGTAAAGACGGAGCCCGGTCAAGGTTTTTATACTTGGATTGATTATAATGGTAACGGAATTCAAGAATTTGAAGAATTCGAAATAGCAAAATTTGTAGATCAAGCAGATTATTTACGTGTCACTTTGCCAACCGTAAACTACATACGTGTAAATCAAACTAAATTTAGTCAATCCTTTAATATCTCCCCAAATCAATGGAGAAATAAAGTGGATTTTAGAAAAATACTTTCTCAATTTTCAAACCAGTCTTTTGTTTTAATTGACACAAAAAAACAACGAATTGGAAACGGGTTTGATTTGAATCCATTTGACACAAAAAACCCTTCCGTAATCGGTCTGTTGCAAACCATAAAAAACAGTTTTTTTTTTAGAAGAGGATTGCAGAATTATTCGACAACCTATATGTATTCTAGTAGCAGAACATCGACAAATTTTGGAATTGGCTTTCAAAAAAATAAGCAACTCCTAAGACAACTAAATTTTCAACATCGATTGGGAGCTTTTTGGTTGTTTGATGCCAAACTAAGTCTCAAAGAAACAAAAAGCAAAAATGAAAATTATAGCGAAAGAAACTATATCATCTTAAGTAAAGAAGTTAATCCAACAATCACCTATTCCTTCTCTGTAAATAGTAATTTTTCTTTTGCTTATGAATATAACGACAAAGAAGAACCTACAACTATTTCTACTTTAGAACTACATAAAATTGGAACTACGTATCAATACGCACATCCAAAAAAAGGGGCAATATTAGCGGATTTCAACCTGTATAAAAACAATTTTGTCGGAGTCCAAAACACTCCGGTAGCTTATGAGATGCTGCAAGGGCTTCAACCGGGAAATAACTTTGTTTGGAATTTGGTCGCACAAAAAAAACTAACAAGCTATTTGCATCTAAACCTTAATTACAATGGTAGGAAGAGTAAAACCGCAACTACAATCCATACAGGAAGCATCGAGTTAAGAGCGGTCTTCTAAACTTAATAAATTCTTTTGAGATAAAATATTTCGATTAATATATAGTACATTTGCTTTTTGAAATTGTTTCTCAACCTAATTAAACCCAATGAAAAAGACATTCACACTCGTCCTTTTTGCCATGATATTTAAAATATCTTCTGCACAAACAACTGAAATAAAACTAGACATATTTGACATTCTTGCATTACTAGCCTTAGACGTTACCCTTGAACAGAATTTAAATACCGAATCTTCTATTGGAATATCCGCATTATTTAACTTTGCAAAATCTTCATCTAGCTTTCGCTATGAACAGGAATTTGCATTGACTCCATACTACAGACAACGTATCTTTAGCAAGAAAAGTTTTGATTACTATGGAGAATTTTTTGGTTGTTTAAACCGAGGTGATATCAATCCTGACAAATTAGAGATAGGAGACAATCCTAAATACACTGACTTTGCACTAGGACTCTCTTTTGGAGGCAAGTATGTTTCTGAGAACGGATTTGTTGCGGACCTGCATGCTGGGATAGGAAGAAACTTATTCAACACCGATTATTCCTCAAGTGTTGTGCCTAGAGTAGGCATATCTATTGGTAAACAATTCTAAATAAAAGTTTATAAAAAAAAGGGGATTGACGCGGTCAATCCCCTTTTTTTATCCTAATTGTAATTTATTTACAGTAAGTTCCATAAGCTTCTTTCAAATGATCTGAGATCATTTCAGCAGATCTACCTTCGATATGATGACGTTCTAGCATATGAACTAATTGACCATCTTTAAATAAGGCAACAGCTGGAGAGGATGGAGGAAAAGGAACCATAAATTCTCTTGCTTTTCCAACTGCGGCTCCATCTACACCCGCAAATACAGTTACTAAGTTTGTTGGCTTTGCTTCTCCTTCAATAGAAGCAATAACACCCGGACGAGCTGTACCTGCAGCACATCCACAAACAGAATTCACAACTACTAATGTTGTTCCCCCTAATTTTAATGTGCTTTCAACAGCTTCAGGAGTTTTCAATGCAGAAAATCCGGCTTGTACCAATTGTGCTTCCATCGGAGCAGTTAATTCTTGTGGATACATATATACTTTTTTTTAATTGTTAAATTTATAACGCAAAGATACGCATAGAATCTTATTCGAACACACCGATTCCATAGATTTCATTGATAGGAAAAAAAGGAATTTAAATAACTACAATCAGCGCTCTTCTTTAAGACTATCTTAACTTTTTTTAAATCTGCTTCCCTAAAAGAAAAAGTATATTTGTTTCTTAAATTTAATAAAATGGCAAGTTTTACAAAATGGTTAGGTGCAGGATTAGGATGGTCTTTTGGAGGGCCAATTGGTGCTTTACTAGGTTATATGGTGGGTAATGTAATAGATGGATTTACCAAAGCAGATATTGAAGATTTTAGACAACAAGCAGCAAACCACGATAACGATACACATTCCGGTGATTTTGAAGTGAGCTTGTTAATTCTATCTTCTTTTGTCATAAAAGCAGATGGAAAAATAGACCAACGCGAATTAGATTTTGTGCGCGCCTACTTTGTTAAGATGTATGGAAAAGACAGAGCCAATCATGCTTTCCGATTATTCAAAGGAATTATTAAAAGTAATGATGTTTCGGTTCGTCAAATATCTTTACAAATCAGACAGCAAATGCAACATGCTTCTCGTTTGCAATTGATGCATTATTTATTTGCATTGGCAAAGGCTGATGAAATTGTGACTCCGGATGAATTGGACATGCTGCACAAAATTGCAGGATATTTAAACATCAATCTGCATGATTTTGAATCAATCAAGGCCATGTTCTACAAAGACTCAGAAAGTGCCTATAAAATTTTAGAGATAGAAAAATCGGCAACGGATAAAGAAATAAAAACCGCTTACCGTAAGATGGTTAAAAAACACCATCCTGATAAGGTAAAGCATTTGGGTGATGCTCACCTAAAAGGAGCAGAAGAAAAATTCTTAAAAATTCAAGAAGCATACGAAACTATTAAACAAAAAAGAAAATTATAAATGAAACTTAAAATCGTCTTTTAATTAAGACGAACTCATACGAAATCCATTTAACTATCTAACTATACTATTCAACTAACAAATTATGTATTTGTCCGAATTCCTCCAAGAAACTCTCATAACAAAAAGTATATTTGAATAGCAATAGTTTAGATATTGCAACTTTTTCATAGCAATTTTCCCTCTTTTATATTTTGTAAAAATAAAAGAGGGTTTTTATTTTATGAAAGCCAATGCAAAGCAAAATTTGAAGTATATGAATTCTATCTATTTCTAAAAGGAACAAGTTTTTGCTCTTAAAACTCAAAAAACGTAAATTCGCATTTCACAGCATAAAAAGCATGTATTTTGGCGAAAACGAAAGCAAAAAAGGAAACTCCTTTAATGAAACAATACAACACCATAAAGGCGAAATACCCTGATGCAATGTTGTTATTTAGAGTTGGTGATTTTTATGAAACCTTTGGAGAAGACGCCGTCAAGTGTGCTCGCGTATTAAACATTACACTTACCAAACGAGGAGCTGGAAGTGAAAGCGAAACCGCTCTTGCTGGATTTCCACACCATTCGCTGAATACCTATTTACCTAAATTGGTAAAAGCCGGCATGCGTGTTGCCATTTGCGACCAGCTGGAAGACCCGAAAATGACAAAAAAAATTGTTAGACGCGGGGTTACAGAATTAGTAACACCTGGAGTGTCTTTCAATGACGAAGTATTACAATCAAACAGCA
>Ga0233426_10002327_pt1 | contig 16023 bp, 16 predicted proteins | sample SI_118_April2016_6_FD_179875 | JGI IMG/M metagenome (GOLD analysis project Ga0233426, IMG submission 179875) | Seawater microbial communities from Saanich Inlet, British Columbia, Canada - SI_118_April2016_10_MG | ecosystem: Environmental > Aquatic > Marine > Inlet | place: Canada: British...
TGCAATCTATTAAAAGGATTTAGTCATGCAATCTATTAAAAGTCTAATATTTTTCTTTGCCTTATCGACCTGTTCTAACTGCTTCGCTAGTATTATTTTCATTAATGAAATCCATTATGACAATAGCGGTACTGACCAAAATGAATTCTTTGAATTAATGGGAGAAGCAGGACTTGACCTTTCCGGTTGGCAGGTAGAATTATACAATGGTAGTAATGGGACAACATACGGCAACATTATTGAATTATCTGGAATACTCTCTGATAGCAATAATGGGTTTGGCTTTGCTTCATTTTATCCAGCTTACATTCAAAATGGCGCACCAGACGGATTAGCACTTATTGATAACAAAGGTGTTGTAAGACAGTTTTTATCCTATGAAGGGATTATTACCGCAACATCGGGCTCAGCAAAAGGCTTAACGAGCATAGATATTGGCATTAGTGAAAGTAATGCCTCTACACCTGATAATTTTTCATTACAGCTAACAGGCAAAGGCAGTAACTATCAAGACTTCACTTGGCAAGCGATGGAGCATTCTTCAGGTTTAATCAATACAAGTCAAACCATTAGGAAGAATGATATTGCAGAGGTACCAGAACCTGCTACAAACGCATTACTGTTGGCTGCATTAGTAATATTAAGTCTTTTTTCAAAGACCTTGAATAAACGAACAGCTTATTATCCCGATAACCCATTATAATCAAAACTATCTAGTGCGACTAGACGAATACTATTCAACGTTTGATACTAGTCTATACTGGTTCATATGAAAACGGTTTATGGTAGCTGGGTGCTAATAATTTCAGTGATTAATTCACAGTGATCATCTCGATCATTTAATGCGGGTATATAGTGATATTCTTTACCGCCCGCTTCAATAAACACAGCTTTGTTTTCATGAACAAGCTCTTCCAGTGTTTCAAGGCAATCTGCACTGAAGGCTGGGCTTATAATTGCAACACTTTCGCAACCATCTTTAGCTAAATTTTCTAATGTTACATCTGTATAAGGTTGCAACCATTCTGCTTTACCAAACCTTGATTGGAAGGTCATGATATATTCATCATTTAAAAGGCCAAGTTTTTCCGCTAATAGCCTTGTTGTTTTATGACAAAAACAATAATAAGGATCACCTTTTTCTAAAAAGTATTGGGGCATGCCATGATAAGAAAGAACTAACTTATCAGGTTTACCATATACTTGAAAATGCTCATTAATACTATTGGCTAACGCCTGAATATATAAGGGATGATCATAATAACCACTAACAAAATGTAAAGATGGGATCCAGCGCCATTTTTTGATTTCATTGACTACCGCATCAAAAGTTGAACCTGTCGTTGGACCTGCATACTGAGGGTATAAAGGAAGTACAACAATATTATCAATACCTTGATTTTGAAATTTACTCAAGGCATTGGCAATAGATCGCTCTCCATACCGCATTGCCAAATCAACAACAATACCGTCATCCTTATTGCTTAATTTTTTGGAAACTTTTGCCGTGATTTGTTTGCTAATCACCATCAATGGAGAACCAGCATCAGTCCAAATGCTTTGATACAGCTTTGCCGATTTTTTAGGGCGAACTCTTAAAATGATGCCATGTAAAATAATCATCCAAACAAACTTTGGTATTTCAACTACACGTGGATCAGATAAAAACTCACTGAGATAAGTCCTTAAGGCTGAAGCTGTTGGTGCACTTGGTGTTCCCAAGTTAGTTAACAACACACCAGTTTTTTTATTTTGGTCATTTTTGCGATGGCCATGAATCGACTTATCTCGACCTAAGTAACGGGATTTCAATAAATTTCCTTAAAAATATTACTGTAGTTATTCAACATTTATTCTACGAGGCTATTGATTACTAGTCCAATTGTTTCTTTAGTATCAACATTTACGCCGATGATTTCAGCTTTAAAATCACCAGGCTTAATGCCTACCCCACCGTCTTTCGAAATAATGGCATAAACGCTGACTTGTTCAACATCACTTAATTTCGCTGCTGGTGTCATCGCACTTTGATCATTTAAAATAACGTCAAGTGGAAGGTCACTCGCTTTTACTTTTATAGCGGCAAGCGGCATTCTCGCGCCTTCATTTGGGATTGCATAAATAAACACAACTTTATCTTCGCCAGTATTCAACTGAGTTAAAATACCTTCACTTACGCTCACATGTAATGATAATTGTGGTCCAGCATCTCGGATATCATCATTTACTTTTCCACCAGTTAACGATAAACGACTTTGTGCCTCAACAATAGCCCCTTTAAGCGCATCAATATTTACGCTTGGTCTATTATCATTCACGATGATTTGCCAATAATCAATCGCTTGCTGATAGTTTTTATTGATAAAATTATTCATCCCTAACAAAATATTCGTTGAAGGGTCTTTGGCATCTAAAGATAAAGCTTTATCAATATAAGATTGTACTTCTTCAGTAATTTTTTGCTCATTCTTGTAATAACTTGCCTGAGCTTTGGCGCCAAATAAATCAGCTTGTTCACCGTCAATTCCAATCACTTTATCGAAAGAAGTTAATGCATCCTCAAACTCGCCAATACCAACTAATGCTTGCCCTAAGCTATACCAAGCATCTGAATTTTTAGGTTCTTTTTCCGTCACTTTTCTTAACTTTTGAATTTCAACAATTACGCGCTGTTGCTCGTCAAGTTCCTGCTGACTACCAGTAGACTTTGGTGTATTGGCAATAAGTTCCATAGAGCCTCTATCGTTATAAAGAGCGACACTAAAAACAATAATAAACAGTGAGATTACTGCTGGCCAAATAATATAAAGAGATGATGCTTTATCAATAACTTGATTCGCTTCACTGGCATTTTCTTGAATATCTTGTAATAAACTTTGTTCAAGCTCTGCTACCAAATATTCATAACTTTCTTTATCTAGGGCACCTTGTTGAAAATCTCTTTCAATCTCAGCTTTGTGCTCATGATATAAGCGAACATTGGTTTCATCACGAAAACGATTATCAATAGTCAATTTCTGACGATTTTGAGTAAGGTAATGCGCCCACACAATAATGAGCAACAGGAGGATAAAGGCAACAACAATTACAAGGAGTTCTAACATAAATTATTTATCTTTTAATATTTGAGCTAATTTACTTTTCTGTTCTTCAGAGAGTATAACCGCTTCTTTTTTTATCGGTTTTTTTCGCAATATCTGCACAACAACAATCACGCCAATGAATAACAAGAGTGCAGGACCAAACCATAACACATAGGTTAAGCTCGATACTTGAGGGCGATATAAAACAAATTCACCGTAGCGTTGTACCATAAAATTTATAATTTCACCGTCTGATTTACCTCGTTCAAGTAATTGAAATACTTCACGGCGTAAATCAGTAGCTATAGGTGAATTCGAGTCAGCCAAGTTTTGATTCTGACATTTAGGACACCTTAACTCTTTAACTAAAGTTTTATAACGAATTTCGGTGACCTCATCGTTGAAAACATAGGTATCAGTTTCCCAAGCATTAACAGAAAAAGTTAGAAAAAAAACAGCGATAATAAGGGATTTCATTAAGATGTCGTTCCTTTTAATTCTTTTTCAAGGGTTTCAATTAACGGTAAAAATTTTTCTTGCCAAACTTTTCCATCAATAGGGCCAACATGCTTCATTCTTATAAAACCTTTACTATCAATTACAAAGGTTTCCGGCGCAGCGGTTACGCCTAATTCAATACCTAACTTACCGAGTGGGTCAAAAATAGATAATAGATAAGGGTCTTTATAATCTTTTAACCACTGAGCAGCATCTGCACGGTCATCTTTATAGTTCAAACCATACAAAGCCACACGGCCACTTTGCGCGATATCGACTAAATACGGGTGTTCGTATTTACAATAAACGCACCACGTTCCCCAAACATTTAATAATTTAATGTCACCTACTAAATCATTCTCTGTCAGCATGACCTTTGGTTTTAACAATTGAGTTAACACAAACTCAGGCATTTTTTTCCCGACAAGTGCAGAAGGTAAATTTTGTGGGTTAAGTGCTAACCCTCTATATAAAATGATACCTAAAGCAATAAACAAAATTAAGGGAATGAAACGTATTATTTTATTCATACATTATGCTCCTTCAACTGCAGGTTTTGATGCTTTAGAAACATGTTTAGTTTTTGCTACTTTTCTACGGCGGTAACGTTTGTCTAACATCGCAAAAAGTCCACCCAAGCCCATAAAAATTGCACCTAACCAAATCCAACGAACAAAAGGCTTGTAATGTACGCGAATAGCCCAAGCACCGTCTTTAAGCGGATCACCAAGCGCAACATAAACATCTCTAAATAATCCGGGATCTATGCCGGCTTCAGTCATCCCCATTGTTTGCACCAAATATGTACGACGTTCTGGTTTTAACAATGCTACAAAGTCACCGTCTTGATGGATCTCAATTTGCCCTTGCTCAGCGTTATAATTAGGCCCTTTAACGGCCTTAATACCCTTAAACGTGACATCATAACCGGACACGTTAACTTTATCGTTAATGAACATTTTAACGCTGATCTCTTTTTCATACATTGAAACCAAAGTAACACCAACGATAGTGATAGCGATGCCCATATGGGCGATGGTCATTCCCCACTGACTTAACGTTACTTTATTAAAAGAGTAACCACCTTGCTTATTTCTTGCTTGGTTTCGTAAGTCTTTAATAACAACAAGAGACACCCATAAGGCAAGCATAATGCCGAAGCTCGCTAGTAAATTAAATTCACCCCCGTAAATAAATGGGAAAGCTAAACCGAGTACAATACTAATGATTGATGGTTTGATTATTTGCTTACGTAATTCACCTTTTTTCGCTTTTTTCCATCGAATGAGTGGACCAATGCCCATGATTATGAATAACAAGCTCATTATAGGGACAAATACTGCGTTAAAATAAGGAGGCCCAACAGAAATTTTACCTAAATCAAACGCATCAACAATTAACGGATAAATAGTACCAAGTAGCACAGTTACACAAGCAACAACTAAAATAATATTACATAACAGGAGCGCTGTTTCTCTTGAGTATAGAGAGAAACGACTAAAGCTAGCGACATTAGACGCTCTAAACGCAAATAACGTAAACGATCCCCCTACAGCAATAGCTAATAGATATAGTATAAAAGCACCACGGGTAGGGTCAGATGCAAATGAATGCACTGATGTAATAACCCCAGATCGGACTAAAAACGTGCCTAACAAGCTTAAACTAAAAGCAAATATCGCTAATAATACGGTCCAGTTTCTAAAAGTGCCGCGTTTTTCAGTTACCGCTAATGAATGAATTAACGCCGTACCAACTAACCAAGGCATAAAAGAAGCATTTTCGACGGGATCCCAGAACCACCAGCCACCCCAGCCTAATTCGTAATATGCCCACCAACTACCCAGAGCAATTCCAAGTGTTAGAAAAATCCATGCAGCGATCACCCAAGGCCTTGCCCACCTAGCCCATGCTGAATCAAGTTTTCCCACCATTAACGCAGCAATTGCAAATGCAAAACTGACTGCAAAACCGACATAACCCAAATACAGCATTGGCGGGTGAATAATTAAACCAACATCTTGTAATAATGGATTTAAGTCACGCCCTTCAGCAGGTACAACAGGCCATAAGCGATCAAATGGGTTTGATGTTAATAATGTAAATAACATAAAACCCACTGCAACCATGCCTAATATGGCTAGCACTCGAGCGATGAACGCTTCGTCAATCCCTTTACTATATTTAGCAACCGCCATTGTCCAAGCTGTTAGCGCGAAGACCCAAAGCAAAAGTGAGCCTTCATGACCGCCCCAAACTGCGCTTATTTTAAAATAATAAGGTAAGAGCGAATTTGAATGACCAGCGATATATTTCACAGAAAAATCGTCGATAACAAATGAATAAGCCAAAATAATTAGGCTTATCGTAGTAAAAGCAAACATGCCGAAAGTTAAAGGCTTTGCATAACTGGTTAATTTTTCTTGCCCAGCATATACACCAATTAGCGGAATGATGCTTAAACAAATGGCAAAAGCCAAACCAATGATTAAGGCAAAGTGGCCTAACTCAGGAATCATATAAATCTCCGAATGTTATCGGTATTGACCACTCAAGGAGTGATCGTGAGTATGAAAACACGCCTTTTATGGGGAAACCCCAAGGCGATGAAAAATTGCTGCAATGTTAGCACTATTTATAGGTAAACTTCATTAAAGAGTGACATCTTATTTTGAATAATTATTTAAAAGTTACTACCACGTTAAAACAGCGGTAATAGTATGATAAATTCATTTTCTATAGTAGGATCTAAATCAAGCCATTTAAATTATTTTTTATCTAAAATAGTTCGTATTAAGATAAAGAAAACCAATTAAATCAGATCATTATTTAACTAAATGTCAAAAAACTCACCGTTATTACTCAGCGCCAACCAACTAACGTGCATTCGTGAAGAGCGTATCTTATTTGAAAAACTCAATTTTTCAATAAATTGTGGTGATATCATTCAAGTTGAAGGACCAAATGGTGCTGGAAAAACGAGCTTATTAAGAATTTTAGCAGGGCTTTCTCAACCCTATGAAGGGCAAGTACAATTCAATCATACTTCTATTCATGACGAACGCGAACTATTCAATCAAAACTTACATTATATTGGCCATTTAGCTGGTATTAAAGGAGAAATGACCGCTCAAGAGAACCTTGAATTTAATCTTAATTTATGTGGTTTAGATTCAACAGAAGCAGAAAAAACATTAAACCAAGTTAATTTATTAGGTTTTGAAGATGCTCTTGCTTCTCATCTTAGTGCAGGTCAACATCGTCGTATTGCCCTAGCGAAATTATGGCAAAGTAAAGCACCTATTTGGATCTTAGACGAGCCATTTACCGCCATCGATAAAAATGGGGTAAAAAAATTAGAAGAATTAATGATTAAACATGCTAAAAGTGGTGGTTGTGTAATTTTAACAACCCATCAAGACTTATCAATTGATAAAAATTTATATAAAAAAATCACCTTAGAATATCGTTTTTTTTAAACAAGTAATAATTAACTTATACAATGACTAAAACTAATAACATCACCATTGAGTTAAAAGAACCTCTTTCATATAGAGCTGCTTTTATGTTGATCTTTAAACGTGATTTAACCATTGCTTTTCGAAATAAAGACGACATTTTAAACCCGTTACTATTTTTTATTATCGTCATCACCTTATTCCCTTTAGGAATAGGCCCAGAATCAAATACATTAGCAATAATTGCACCCGGTATTATTTGGGTAGCGGCTTTATTATCAACATTATTATCCCTCGATCGACTATTTAAATCAGATCATGCAGACGGCTCTTTAGAGCAAATGTTATTAAGCCCCCACCCTTTGTTTATTATTGTTTTAGCTAAAATTATTGCACATTGGTGTTTAACCGGTTTACCCCTTATTTTTACTGCTCCATTACTCGCCTTACTCCTAAATTTAAATGAAAATAGTTATTTAGCCTTAATGCTGACACTTTTAATTGGTACGCCAATTCTCAGTTTTTTAGGCGCAATTGGTGTTGCACTTACTGTAGGTATAAAAAAAGGTGGTGTACTTTTAAGTTTATTGGTACTGCCTCTTTATATTCCTGTATTAATTTTTGCGACAAGTGCCATTGATACTGCGGCAATGAACTTACCCTATAGCGGCCAACTTGCTATAATTGCAGCACTATTTATAGGTTCAATAACTCTATCCCCTTTTGCGGTGAGTGCCGCACTTAAAGTGAGTACCAACTAATGTGGAAATGGCTACATCCTTATGCTAACCCTGAAGTGTCCTATCATTTCACAGGTAAATTAATTCCGTGGTTTTCAAAATTAGCTTTTACTTTGCTATTTATCGGTATTATTTGGGCACTTTTATTTGTGCCAGCCGATTATCAACAAGGTAATAGCTTTAGAATTTTCTATCTTCATGTACCTGCTGCAATTCTCTCAATGGGAATTTATGTCGGTATGGCAATCGCCGCATTATCAAGCCTTGTTTGGCAAATTAAATTAGCCGATACTTCGGTAGCAGCAATAGCACCAGTAGGGGCTGTATTTACTGCAATTGCCCTTATTACTGGGGCTGCATGGGGTCGCCCAACTTGGGGCACATGGTGGGTTTGGGATGCACGATTAACCTCAGAGCTTATTTTATTGTTTTTATACTTAGGCGTTATCGCCCTGCATAATGCCTTTGAAGATAAAACCCTTGCGGGTAAAGCCGCAGGAATATTGGCGCTCGTAGGCGTGGTAAATATCCCTATCATTAAATATTCGGTAGAATGGTGGAATACCTTACATCAAGGTTCTACTGTTTCAAAGTTAGGTGCACCTTCTATGTCTTCTAGCATGTACTGGCCATTTGTCGTCTGTTTCATCGGTTTTATATGTTTTGTTACCTGGGTAATATGCCTTCGCTTTCGGGCTGAAATATTAGCCAGAAATGCGATGCGATCTTGGGTCCGTGACTTAGTTACTCAACAGGAGAGTAAATAATGCAGTTTTCTACTTTTGCTGAGTTTATCGCTATGGACGGCCATGGCTTTTATGTTTGGTTATCCTATGGAGTGAGCTTTACTCTATTAACTTTATTAGTGTTTTTTAGCATCGCGAAGAATAAAAACATTATCATTCAAATTCGGCGACGCCAGCAGCGCGAAGAAAAATTAAAACAAGCTGCTAAACAGCAGAAAGACAACATCTCCCAAGAGGTAACTCATGAATCCACGTCGTAAAAAACGCTTCACTATCGTCATATCTGTATTAACCGGTATAGGAATCATTATTGGCCTAGTCCTTTATGCATTAAGCCAAAATATTGATTTATTTTATACGCCACACGAGATAGTCCATGGCAAAGATGACACAGGTTTAAAGCCTACTATAGGTCAACGCATAAGAGTTGGCGGTTTAGTTGTTGTTGGTAGCGTTAAAAGAGATGCTGAAAATTTAAAAGTACAATTTGATCTCACGAATAAAGGTGAAGTCATCACTATAAAATATGACGGTATTTTGCCCGACTTATTTAGGGAAGGACAAGGCATTATTGCCAACGGTAAGCTTACGCAAGCGCGTTTACTTGAAGCCAGTGAAGTACTTGCTAAGCACGATGAAAATTATATGCCGGCAGAAATTGCTGAATCATTAGGTGAAAAACATCAAGCACCCAGTTATACCAAAGAGCAATTAAAAAAGAATTAATGTACGAATCAAGTTAGCCAAGTCAATCACAATAAAAAAGCCCTTAATGGATAAATTAAGGGCTTTTCTTTTATTAATTTAATTATTTCTTAATCGATAAAATAAAAACCAAATATACTAAGCAATATTTTCAGTCGGTAAAATTCGCTCGCCGAGTTTATTAATAATCTCAACATCACCATTACACACCGCAACAATGGTTTTATCTTTTTTTAAATCTTCAGGAATAAGTACTCGACCAGATTCTGATTTATCAAATGTACAGACCTGATGTTTTAATTCTAAGGCTGAATCACAATAATAAATAATGGTAACCACTTTAATTACATTACAACTCATAAAATATCCCTACGTCTTATTTTATGAATATTGAAACCTTGTGTGTTGATGTTCATAAGTATAAATGGTTTACTTCTGTCACAAAGCTTTCATTAGATAAAACTGACTATATATTATTATAAAAGTGTTAATTTTCAGAAAGTAATATTCTACAAAAAGAAAATGCTCTGCGAATGTAGTTTAATAAATAGGTAAAAAAAACCCTGAGTACAAGACTCAGGGCGATCAAATAAGATCTTTTTAACGCACCCTCAACTAGTGAGTTCGGATATCCTTACGGATAAATTTTTTCTATAAACTGTATTGTTAGTCTTTTTTTCTCATTTTATGGCCCTTTAAGGCATAAAATATAATAAATAAATAACTTGGAACCATAAGCGCATAAGCGCCTTGAGAACCTAAACCAGCCACATTACCTAAACCAATAAGCAATGGTCCTAATGCGCCACCTGCAATACCCATAATAAGTAAACCAGATGCAGTCCCTGTCAAGCGACCTAAACCACTTAGCGCTAAAGGCCAAATTGCCGGCCAAACCATAGCATTGGCAAAGCCTAATAAAGCAATACATAGCAAAGGATCTGGCAATTGCGGTCCACCGAAAGGTACCAGTAAAAGATTTGAAATAGTAAATGACTCGTTACTACCAAATACAACAGCTCCCACTGTAACAATGCCTGCAACTCCTGACATAACTAAGGCATTTTGTTGCGACATATATTTTGGAATTAATGCAATACCAATAGCATAACCGATGAGCATGCAGGCCATAGTATAAGAAGTCATCATTGAATAATCTGCGACTCCAATTGCTAATGCGTACGAACCAATAGTGTCTGCAGCAATAACTTCAACTGCAACATATAATGCAATACCAATGACACCAAGTACTAAATGAGGATGTTTTAACGCTTCTCTGACTTCGCCTTTTGAATTTGGATTTTCGTCTTCAAAAACTAAATCGGGTAATGGTGAGAACTTAGCAAAAGCAGCAAAAACAAATATAAGCCCCGAAACCGCAATATAAGGTAAGACTAAACTGTTAGCCATTGCATCTTTTTGCTCTTGTGTTAAAGCAGCACCATCAGCAGATACAGCCGCAACAGTAACCATGGCAAATATAATTGGAACAATGACACCAGCGAATTTATTTAATAATCCCATAATACAAACACGAACAGCTGCTGAGTCCTCAGAGCCCATTTTGACTACATATGGATTTACCGCAGTTTGTAAAATTGTTTGACCAACACCTATCAATAATTGCGCAAATAGAAATATTTCAATCATTTGTAATTTTGCTGCTGGTATATAAAGTAATGCTGAACTTGCCATCACCGCACAGCCAATCGCCATCCCATTTTTATATCCTACTTTTTTGATCAGCATTGCTGAAGGAATACCAGCAATTGTCACTGCAATATAAAAAGAAGAAATAATAAAGGATGCCTGAATGGGCGAAAGCTCAAGCATTTGTTGTAAAAATGGTGTTATCGCACCATTTAACCAAGTGATACAACCCAATATAAAAAACATTGAGCCAGCGAGAGTCATTGGTAACAAAATGCTCTGGTTCTCTTTTGACATCGTCATATTTAAAACTTCCTCAAATTCTAGCGTTATTATTATTATTTACTTAGTATAAACTGCTTGCCCACTTATCCAAGTAGACTCCACATCAAGCTGCTCATTCAAGATAACGAAATCAGCTTGTGCCCCAATGAATAGATTACCGCGAATAGTACTTTGATTGATATAATCTGCAGGATATTGACTCGCCATGCGGATTGATTCACCCAGCGCTATGCCAACTCCAATATGTGTGTTTTTAACTGCTGTTGCCATATCTAATGCAGCTCCAGCAAGCTCACCAGTCGTTGATGTTAAACGCCCATCATTTAAATAGACTGTTCTGTCAAAAAATGAGAACTCTGTTTGCTCTGTTCCAATTGTGGACATTGCATCCGTCACTAGGAATACTTTGCCTTTCGGCTTAGTTTTAATAGCAAGTTGAGCCGTTGAATAATCTACATGATGGCCATCTATAATAATGCCGCAACTTGCTTGGTCATTAAGCAACGCACAGCCAGTTACCCCGGGCTCACGGCTTTCAATGGGAGACATTGCATTAAATAAATGCGTATATCCATCGGCACCCGAATCCATAGCAGCTTGAGCTGTTTTGTAATCAGCATTAGTATGTCCTAAGCACACTTTAATACCCAACGACACCATGCGCTTAATATCATCAGCTGAAACGGTTTCAGGCGCTAATGTTACTAAAATTTGCCCAATATCTTTACGCTCAAGAATTTGCCATTCAGCCTCAGAAATAGCACGAATATATTCTTGAACATGCGTGCCTTTTTTAGCAATTGATAAATGAGGCCCTTCGAAATGAATGCCTAATATCCCCGGCACTTTTTCAGCAATAGCTAACGACATAGCGTTTGCAGCCTTGGCCATCACTTCAACTTTATCCGTGATCAGTGTAGGCAACATTCCTGTAGTACCAAACTGAGAATGAGCGGTGATGATGGTTCTCAAATTATCTAATGAGGGAGAATCATTAAACAGTACGCCACCACCACCATTAACTTGTAAATCTATAAAGCCAGGTACAACCATGCCTTTGGCAACAACATCTACAGATGCGATATCGCTATCTATCGAGAGAATTTTACCGTTTTCGATAGTTAATACTTGATGATCGTGAAATTGCTGACCATCAAATAATTTATGTGCATGAATGCGTAAACGAGTCATTATAAAGTCCGAGTTACTTTTTTAAGGCCTTTAGGCTCATCGGGGTTAAACCCACGTGAGACTGAAACTTCAGCCACATCTAAATAGAAACGTTGTAAAACAACTAATGGTGCTAAACGCGGATGTACATTAGCGTCAGTTTGACGTAAATGTACAAGGTCAGCACCACGTTCAGCCATTTCATTAATTTGTTCTTTATGTGACTTAGCGCTTTCATCGTTCACTTCGCAATTTAAAATGGCTAAACCTTGCTCAACGAGTGTGACAGGTCCGTGTAAAAATTCTGCACTACTAAATGCTTCAGCATGTATAGAACTTACTTCTTTCAGCTTTAATGCCATTTCTTTTGTAATGGCATAACCAAGGCCACGTCCCAGTACAACCATATTTTTAACACCATCAATTGACTGAGATGTTAATTGAGGTTCAGAATCAATAATTGTTTGCATGGCAGCAGGCAAAGTATCTAATGCAGAAATAAGCTCATTATTTTCGGTCCAGTACGCCGTTAATTGCAATAATGCCGATAATGTTGCTAAGTAACTTTTAGTTGCTGCTACTGAAATTTCAGCGCCGGCTTTTAGTGGTAAAACTTCATCAACAATATCTTTTAATGGAGAAGTTTCATCATTCACTAAAGCGACACAATAAGCGCCAGCTTTTTTCGCCATTTCAGCTTGAGCAATGATATCTGGACTACGACCTGATTGAGAAATAACAATAACGAGCGCTTGATCTAATTTTAGTTGCTTGCCATATACACTTGAAACAGAAGGTGCTGCTGCAAATGTTGGAATACCTGCTTCAATTTCAATTAAATATTTACCAAAAACACCTGCATGATCAGAAGAACCACGACCGATAATCATTACCATTTTTGGTGCTATTTCACGTAATTTGGCTCCAATTTTTTCTGCTAATGCTTTGTTTGCTGAAAGTTGGCCTTCAACCACTGAAGGGGCTTGTTTAGCCTCTTGTTCCATAATTGTTTGTGTCATGTTCAAACCTTACTAATTTTAGATCTATTTAATGGTTAAGTTAATGAACCATTAATCTACGAATTTACAACAATGCAAGTTGTTGTTGTGCATATATTACTGAGCCAACTTCCGGAGGACATAAAGGCTCTGCTAATTTATCTTTCACGTCTTGGTCTAACCAAGGTAAAATACGTGGTGTTAATCCACCGATTAATGAAATTCTTGGCGGATTCTGTGTGGCTAATTGGCGAGCAACCCCACTAATATATCCAGAACCTTCAATTACAATCTCTTTTGCAACTTCATCACCTTCTTCTGCAGCATCAAAAACTAGGTTTGCCATTTGAGCATAAAATGCCGCTGGTTTTCCTGCGATGGTTTCAACCATTTCTAAACCATCTTTTACTTTCAATAACGACAGTAATTTTTCATTGATAATTGAATCAGCTTTTAAACCATCAAGTGACATAAGAACATGATTTGCTGCCTGAAAACCAAACCAAGCCCCACTACCTTTATCGCCATGTGGAAAACCATGACCACCCAATGTATACGGGTGTCCACTTACATATGAAAAACCACAAGAACCCGTTCCAGTTATCATCACCGCACCGTCTTGACCGTTATGTGCGCCAAGACAAGCAATTAATAAGTCGGTTGCTAAAAACATTTGCTTAAATGGATGTTGCCAATTTGACATTTGTTCAAATAGCACGGGTAAATTAACCCCTGCTAATCCAACACCCGCAATAACATCTTTAAGTTCAAGTTCCGCTAAGCCTGCATCTTTAATCGCTAATTCTGCCGACTCGGTAATTGAGTTCACCGCTTGATTATATCCATGAAGCGGATTGGCAGGACCAGAAATGCCTGTCCCTAAAATATTATTATCAGCATCAACAAGTATGGCTTTACATTTACTGCCACCACCGTCGATACCTAAAAAGAATTCTTTGTTGTCACTGCTACTAGGCATGTTGACCTCATGTCTACTACATTTATCTAAAAGTCATTTGATAAAAATCAAAGCTTCAAAATTTTAACTGCTTTCATACTAACTATAAATGACAGCGTTGTCATTTATTTTTTAGTAAAAATCTAACTTTTTTTATTAACTTGATAACCATATAAACTTAGTCGACTGATTTTAAAGTATATTATTTAAAACCAATCGCCCCTAGATCATCAAATTAGTTATCTTTAACTAAGACGGAACGACCTTTTCTCACATTATTTATGGTTGCTGTTCTAATTTTAACTTGTGAAGTAACCTTCACCGGCTGAGTATAGAGTGTCCATTCTTTACCTTGTTCTTGATATTCAATAGGTAACCCCGGAAAGGTACTATTCGCATATAAAAGCCCCTTATCAATTTTTGCACCAACCGTAGGCAATCTATATTTAACATCCGCTAAATCAAGCTTAGGCAATTCTTTTTGCCCTAAAGCATTCGCAAATAGCTGCCATTGTTGATCTCTTTCTAACTGCATTTTGGGATTAAATACCTGACTGTCTTGGCTGTATTTATAACCCATATAATTATAAGGGACAGCCCATGAAGCCTTATGCCATGCTCGCTCAGCTAAAGCGATTACCCGAGGAAAAATTTTATATTCAGCAACGTTATCCGTACGAACATTCTCGCCCCAGAGCTGGCCTTGAATACCTAAGAAGCTGCGCCCTTGTTCAAGTGGATGATGGATAATATTGCCATTTTCATCTTTTTGAATAGTATCATCGCTGACGTAAGGTTGATCTTGGCGATCTAACCAAAATTCCGCATGAATGGGTAAATTTTGCGGCATAAATTGAAAAACTTTTTCGGTATTAGTACGACGAGAGGCCCAGTAGTAGCCATGCTCTTTTGGATCAGCCTCATAAGGAAAGTCAAAATAGGTAACATCGGGAATAGAAAGTACAATTTGCCAGTTTCTATTCGCTAATTCATTTACTTTGGTATGCCCACCCCAAGGTAGGTGTTCCCAGGCATTTGCTTGCACTACAGCAGGCATATTCTCTTTTCTGGTATGCTCTAAACCGTCACTCCAAGCTGCTGGCTCTATGCCCATATCAGATATCATATTTGATACACGTTCAACAAAATATGCCCCTAACTCAGACATTTTAGTCACACCATGCTCATTATTAGCAATAAATGACTTACACACGTCTGATTCTAACCAAGCACCTGCTGTTTCATCAGCACCAATATGATATCTCGATAAAGGCTGGCCTGCATCCGCATGAATTTTTTGCACTTCAGTCATTACTTTTTCAATAAAACGATATGAAGATTCTTGGCAAGCATTAATCGTATTGTCTTTGTAAAATTGCACTGATGAATATTTGGTTAAATCGGTAGGATCATGTAATAAATATTGTTCAGCTTTTTCTTTATCTTCCAACATGCTGAATTTGTTGTAACGAGCAGACATCGCTTTAATTGCGGCTCTTGAGTGTCCTGGCATGTCTAATGAGGGTAATACTTGTATGTGTCTTGCCGTCGCTGCTTGCAAAATCTCGGTATAATCAGAGACCGAGTAAAATCCGTTAACCTCAGTGGTAATATCTACACCAGCACCAAGCTGAGGCATCAAGCATGACTGTTCGTCTATGTCTAAACAACGTTTACTACTGATTTCAGTAAGCTCAGGTAAACCTGGAATTTCCAATCGCCAACCTTCGTC
>Ga0233426_10002338_pt1 | contig 15979 bp, 19 predicted proteins | sample SI_118_April2016_6_FD_179875 | JGI IMG/M metagenome (GOLD analysis project Ga0233426, IMG submission 179875) | Seawater microbial communities from Saanich Inlet, British Columbia, Canada - SI_118_April2016_10_MG | ecosystem: Environmental > Aquatic > Marine > Inlet | place: Canada: British...
ACACAAAACATGATAGATATGACAAGCATGATAGCGGCTGTGCCATGAGCTTTCCATTGGATCGGATAACTAATTCACTTTCAATCTGCTTATTTAAACTCACACTCAGCGCCGATCACACCCGTCTGGAATTTATGTCCAACAAAAGGTACGGCAGGGGCCGGGTGTGAGGTTGGGCTGGATGTGAAGGGGCGTGGAATTTCAATTATTTCCTGTCGGTTGATTGGCATAATCAAGCTGTCAAAACCCAATCGAAAGGTACAAAATGACAATTGAAATAGTCAGAGACAATATTGAGACTGTGCCGCTCAAAAGTCAGGATTAAGTATTGTACATCTTGGAAAAATTGCCTTCATGGTTAGGGTGAAATGGGAGAATTGAAGATGGCATTAACAGCAATCATCGAAGATCATGGCGGACCAGAACAGTTTAAATTGGTGGATCTTGACGTAGGAGAGCCAGGCAATGGCGAAGTCCGTATCGCTCATAAAGCTGTGGGGCTGAATTTCATTGATGTGTACCAGCGCACTGGACTTTACCCAATGCAATTACCTCATCCGATGGGCATGGAAGCCGCAGGAGTGATAGAGGCAGTGGGCGAGGGTGTTACTCATCTTAAAGCGGGTGATCGTGCCGCTTATGCATCAAACCCGCCCGGAGCTTACTCGGAGGCACGCACAATGCCTGCCGCTCAGGTTTGTCCGCTGCCTGATGGCATCTCATTTGAGGAAGGTGCCGCGATGATGCTTAAGGGTATGACTGTGGAGTATTTGTTTCACCGTACTTCACCTTTGAAATCGGGTGATACCGTGTTGTTCCATGCAGCAGCAGGTGGTGTGGGCCTTTTGGCGTGCCAATGGGCGCGGTCTGAAGGAATCACATTGATTGGAACTGCAGGAACAGATGAAAAATGCCAGCTTGCTAAGGATCATGGAGCAGCCCATTGCCTAAACTACCGCAGCGGCGATTGGGCTACGCAAGTGCGCGACTTGACAGGTGGTAAGGGCGTTGATGTCGTAATGGATGCTGTGGGTAAAGATACCTTTGAAGGATCGCTCGATTCGCTGAAGCCATTAGGCATCATGATATCTTTCGGAAATGCTTCGGGGGCGGTTCCCCCTTTTGACATAGGTATTTTAGGAAAAATGGGTTCGCTAAAAATAACTCGCCCAACGCTGTTCACGCATATTTCCGATCATGAAACATGTCAGGAAATGGCGAAAAACCTTGCCACAAAAGTACTGTCTGGGGATGTGAAGATCAACATTGGTCAGCGGTTTGCTTTAGGTGATGTGGCAAAAGCTCATGAAGCTCTAGAGGCGCGTAAAACAACAGGTTGTACTGTGCTGGAAATCTAAATTTAATTTTGGACCGTCGCATCGTTTGTATCTTTTGATTGTAAGTGCTGAGCGCAAAAAAAATGTTGCTGACGCTTTGGGTGAATATTGAAGAGGACATTAATCGAAACCATTTTCAGCCCTGCACAGCATGTGCTGGATGTGCAGCTAGGTTGAGTGTGTAGGGGGGGCTTAAAGATGCTACCCCCACACAACTCAACGGCAAGTGGAGAAATGCAGCTGATCTGTCGACTTTCTGTTACCCAAATTATACGTAATTATTACGAATGCTGAGTGAGGCAGAAATATGCTTAGCGATATGGTAACGCTCACAAATGTAAGTTGATCCAACTGACAAGATTCTGTGATGCAGCGTACCGCTTGTACTGCCTTTCAGCTGCGATAGCCTGCCTGAATGTAAAAGAAAAAACCAAAGGAAGGCTATCATGTCAGAAAAAATGAAACAGATCGTCCTCGCTAGCCGCCCCAACGGCGCACCCACTCCAGCCAATTTCCGCCTTGAAGAAGCACCGCTCCCAATACCAGCCGAAGGCGAAGTACTCGTAAGCGTTGAGTACATATCTCTTGACCCATATATGCGGGGCCGCATGGATGACGCGAAATCCTACGCTGCCAACATCCCTGTGGATGGCAAAATGGAAGGTGGCTCGGTAGGCAAGATCATCGCCTCTAACGCAGATGGTTTTGAAATTGGCGATTTTGTGATAGGCAGCTTTGGCTGGGCCACCCACTCAGTTGCCACTGCCGTAGGTCTCGCCAAAATTGACCCCCACGCCGCCCCTATTACTTACTCACTGGGTGTCCTTGGCATGCCTGGTTTTACAGGCTGGTACGGCCTTTCAGAGCTGGGCAAACCAAAGCGTGGCGAAACCCTTGTTGTAGCAGCAGCCACTGGCCCAGTAGGTTCGATGGTTGGCCAATTGGCTAAGTCACGTGGCTTACATGCCGTCGGCATCGCAGGTGGTCCGACCAAATGTAAAATGGCCGTCGAGCATTTTGGTTTTGACGTCTGTCTTGACCACTACGCCTTCGCTACAGCCACCGAACTGCGCAAAGCCATTAAAGAAGCCGCTCCCCAGGGCATTGATATCTATTTTGAAAATGTCGGTGGCAAAGTTCTTGAGGCCGTCATGCCCCTGATGAACCAATATGGCCGCATCCCTGTCTGTGGCATGATCTCATGGTATAATGAGGGTGGTCTTGGTGCTGATGCTATAGAAAAAACCCTCACAGCCCCTAAAATTTGGCGTACTATTCTGGTAAATTTCTTGAGCGTGAACGGCTTTATCATCTCAAACCACTGGAACCGCATGGGCGATTTCCACAAAGAAGTCGGCCCAATGATTGCAAGCGGCACCGTCAAAGTCCAAGAAGACATTACTATCGGCTTAGAGAACGCTCCCGATGCCTTCATCAAACTCTTGACAGGCGGTAATGTAGGCAAAGCCCTCGTAAAAGTTATTTAACGTAACCCCAGGCGTATAACCTCGCGCAGCTGTGTCTTTTAAATCTACAATCAGGGCCAATCACCCCCGTCTGGCAACCTTGTCCCGCAAAAGGCATTGTGTGTGTGGTGGGAGATGCTGCGAATAATGGGTTGGACAAGTAGGCGTCGTTCTCTAGTTTGGTTTTTGTGGACTGCTACCTGCACCCTGCAAATACTGCATAAGCAACGTTGCCCTCGTTGCCAGTCTCCACTGAACACAGTTGTGGTTCATGGGCATGAGCAATGCTTGGTCTGTAAGTCCAACATCTTTGAGTGCTGCTCAGGTGACGCCTGTGAGACAGATCATAACCTGGCTGTTGGTTATAAGCGGGAGTAGGGATGATGAGCGCGGTGCTGATCGAAATGGTTATCCTTTACCGATACTTCTCTAAAATATTTGGTAAGATCAATGCGATATCTCCATGTTTCAATCGAAAACTGACATAATTTGATCTAATGGTTTTTTCATTTTTGCAACGCTCGGAACGGTTGCTTCAGGTGCAGGATGTCCAACAGCCAGAATCATCACCGGTTTTTCAGAGCCGGGCCGCCCCAAAAGCCTATTGAGAAATTTCATTGGATTAGGTGTATGAGTGAGGCAGGTCAAACCTGCGTGATGTAGCGCAGAAATCAGAAAACCCGTTGCGATGCCAACGCTTTCAGGCACGTAGTAGTTTTTGTAGCGCTTACCGTCTGCAAATTCGCCCCAACGCTGCGCGAAGACGATGATCAACCAAGGCGCTAAATCAAGATGAGGCTTGCTGGCGTCTGTTCCAATCGGCTCTAGCGCTTTGATCCATTCATCGCCGGCTCCACCCGCATAGAATTTTTTTTCTTCTTCCTCAGCCGCGAGGCGGATTTGGTGTTTCACATCCACGCTGGAGATCGCCACAAAGTGCCAAGGCTGGTGGTTCGCACCCGATGGAGCCGATCCTGCGGCCATAATTGCCGCGTCAATCACAGCCTGAGGTACAGGCGTTGGGGCAAAATCGCGCACTGAATGACGTTTGCGCATAAACTCCAGATGCGCTTTGGCCGCTTTAACGCTGTCATTTGCACTCATCTCGACCCTGTCGGGCAAGTGGACAGCATCGTAATTTAATTTTTCTTTGGCGAACACCTTAAGTTCCTTTTGCTCAAAGCTGTTTTCAACAACTGTTTGTTGGGGTGTGGTATTTTAGTATCCGAAATCGCAAGCATATTCCAGATGAAGGCGTACTCAGGGCGAGTTCTTATCCTGTCATAGATTGGTTGGGCTGCTGTCTCGCAATAACAGCAACTAGCGTATTGAAGCTTACATAAAGCGCATCTCACACCCGTTATCATTGATATCTCTCTAATGGCATTGTCAGATTAAACATACTTGAATCCGGTGGAGCGACGTCAAAGCATCTTTGGATGACAAAGCAGTCACTTTTTCGCCACTTTGAAGCGGTTCCAGACATTACCCGACTTGCGGTAAAGCTGTATGTCCGTTTTCCACCCTCTCAAATCTAAACCCATAGCCGAGCTGTGACGCTGCTCTGGTTGAGTGGCGTCAATCATTTAGCGCATAGATTTCGGTTGCCCCATCAATCTGATGCTTGTTCTCATTAGTCTGATAGTAATTCTCATAGTGTTTAATTGAAGATTAATGCTTGACAGAATCCTACAAATTGAACGAAACACAACAAGAACATTACATGAACATTTGAGGGTGCTTTACATGCCTGTTTTCCCCGTGGAAGCATCTGTCGTTGCCGATGGAATGCCGCTTAGACTTACTGTTAGCCCGGCAAGTGCTGGATTTCCATCACCTGCAGGGGATGATCTTGAAGACGAGATCGATCCTATTTCCTGGGTGGTTCGTCATCCTTCATCTACTTTTTGGTGGCGCGTTGAAGGGGATTGTTTGTGGGATGCTGGTATACGTGATGGTGATCTCATTGCTGTGGATCGTTCGGGAAAACGACGGATAGGGCGGGCTGTGTTGGCTGTTGTCGAGGGTGCAGTGACAGCTAAGATCCTCCGAAAGCGTGATGATCGTTATTTTCTGGCACCAGCCAACAGCCAAGAGAAGTTCCCTGATATCGAATTGACTGAAGATAGTGAGATTTGGGGTGTGATAGCGGGCGTAGTACGCCGCTATGACCTAGAATGAGGAGGCCTATCGCTATTTCTGATAGTGCCAATTTTTACGTCTCAGCTGAACGCATCTTTGATCCCAAACTGACTAACGTTCCAGTGATTGTGCTTTCGAATAATGATGGCTGCGCAGTAGCGCGATCTGATGAGGCCAAGGCGCTTGGTATCAAGATGGGGGAGCCTCTGCATCTGCTGCAAGACACGATCAAAGCACATGGTGTACGCGTGTTTAGCTCAAACTACACGCTTTATGGAGACATCAGTCGGCGTGTTGTTGACGTGTATGAGGACTTCACACCAAATGTGGAAATCTACTCGATTGATGAGTGCTTCTTAGATTTTAGTGGGTTCAAAGACAGAGATGCGCATGCGCGTACAATGCGGCGTGAAGTTCTGCGCCGGATAGGTGTCCCAGTGCGTGTCGGGATTGCGCCCTCAAAAACGCTTGCAAAATGTGCAAATGATATTGCAAAGAAAAACCCCATATTTGCTGGTGTCTTGGATATGATGGACAACGCCTTGGCAGATTGGCTTTTACCTATGGTACCGGTGGGTGACATTTGGGGTATTGGACGAAAAACAGAGGCCAAGCTCAAAAAGCTTGGGATTAGAACCGCTGCAGACCTTAGAGATATGCCGATAAGACAGGCTCGTGTTGTTGGTACGGTTGTTTTGGAACGTACAGTTCTTGAACTCCAAGGTGAGCCTTGTTTGGCCGTTGAGGATGTAGAACCACAGCGCAAGGGAATGGCGGTCACACGTTCCTCAGGTCAGCCAATGATGGACTTTGAGACTGTGTTTCAGGCTGTGACCGCACATGTCTCCCGTGCAGCTGAAAAGTTACGTCAGTATGGGTTGGTTGCAGGCACGCTTACGGTATTTTTTCACACCAACCGATACAGGCCGGATAGGCCGCAGTATTCGGGGTCAAGAACAACACGGATGATGTCTATGTCGTCAGATACGTTCGAGTTGGTGCAGGCTGCTAGGCGATGTGCTGAAGCAGCGTGGCCCCGTGACGAAACTATGGGGTATGGCTTCACCAAAGCTGGCGTTATGGTCGATGATCTTTTGCCGATTGCGGATAGGCGTCAAACACTTTTTGACAGATCAGAGGCTTCGCCCAGCCCGGCCATGATAGCGCTTGATCAGATTAACGATAGATTTGGTAAAAAGACGATGGTGTTGGCAAGCGAAGGCCTGAAACAACCTTGGAAAATGCGCGCAGATCATTGTAGCCCCCGCTATACTACAAGATTATCTGATTTACCCGTTGTCAGATAGGAGCGAGAAATTCTTTATTTTAAGGTCGAGCTGGTAGAATCTCTATTCCAACAAATTCATTTAAAAACATGTCTGGTGCACATGATGCTGCGATCTCAATGGTTGTTCTAACGTGCTGAGATTCCAGATCTGCCTCTGTACTAATAAGCGAGAAAACTCCTGGACATTTTTTTCCATTCACGCGAGTTATGTTTACTTCGCGGCCAACAGTTACTCCGCCCTCCACGGTATCAACTAATTGATCAACAAAAAGAAACGTTTCTACATTTTTTTCCGTCGGTGCGTAAATTTCTGCTGCTAACGCTCCCACTAAAACACAATCACCAATTTTTGGTTTGAAATTCAACAATACACCATCAAATGGCGAATTAACTGTTAACGACTCAAGCTCCAATTCACGGCCTTGAACATCTAATTTACCTATCTCCAAAGCAGTTTTAGCGCGTAATCTTGCTGATATCGCACGCTTGAGCTCTTCTTCAGAACGTTCAACCGCAAAGGATGCATTTAGCTTGCTTCGTTCTACAGTCTCAAGCGCGGTTTCATTGACTAAGCCGCGCTGGAATAGCACACGTGTACGCTCGAATTCTCTTTCAACAAAGCTTTGTTCTTCGTTCACCCTTGATACATTTGACTTGGCTACCGTAATTGCAAAATCGGCTTCACTTAGTGCATCCTTGAGATCACTCACTCGCGCTTGGGAAATCTTAACTGCTAACTTCGCAGTACGATTATCAAGTTCAACTAGCATTTGGCCTGCAGTAGCCTTGCCAGATTTTACAGCTGATTTCGACAATCCTGTAATGCAGCCTCGTGCTTCGTAAGATAGCCTGGTCTTGTTGTTGGCAACCACTGATCCTGCTAAATCTGCTGTTTGCGCAGCATCCTGCGCCATAGCTGGAAAGTTCCAGCCAATTAATAAAAGCCCAATTTTAAATACACTTATAGGTTTTTTCATTAAGATCTCCTTAGACTAGAGGGAGCGTGTCATATTCTAACAACAAGTCAATAGTGTTAAACATCTGTGATAATGGGACTATCGACCAGCGTAAAACCGGAGCTAAAAGACAAAAGAATTGACGTCTGTGGGCAAGATAAGCGGCGCTGTTTGGTTAAGTTTGAAAAGAATGTGGAAATTAAAATCAAATCAGACACCACTGTAATCATGACTTAGTCTTGAGCTTCCCCCTTTGAAGTGGTCCGCTCCTACAGTTAGGAACGGACGGCTAGAGATGGCTATTAGGAGATACAGGCCCGAAGAAATTGTCGTGAGGTTGCCGCAGGTTGAAGTTCTGATGGGGCAGTGGCGCCTGCAGCGTTCTATGCTTGGATAACCTTGTAGTTACGCTGGCCGATTAGATAACCTTTGCCGCGTTTCCAACCCTTCCTTTCAAGAAGTTTGCCATTGAGGCTAATGAATCGGTAAAATTGTAAAAATCAACTTTGCCGTCATCATACGCATCGACTTCGTATTTAAGTGCATTGCCGCGAAGAAACTGGGTATGTCCCAGTCTGCCATGCTGCGTGCCATGTGTTGTGGCACTGACTGCTCCTTTATCTACTAGCTTAAACGCGCCAATGGCGTGTGGTCTGAAAAACTCAGAACGGCGACAATCGTATGTTAGCGTGGTTATCGCTGAAACAACGGCACTGTCGGGTATCAGCCAAAACTGGTCTCCGTGCCAAGAATTGCAACAATGACGCCCGCCGGAACGCCATACTCCTTTTCAAACAATGCAAAGAAGGCAGCGTTAGAGGCCTTCTTTTTCCGACCTTGGGAGATAATCGCGGCTGAACTGCGCACCCGCATTAATTTTTCTAGTGTGTATTTGAATGACTTTTGATTGTGATCTGCAGTGATTGTTTTGGTTGCATGGGTGGCGCTGGCGAGGACGGCGAGGCCCTTTTTCTTGACGCCAGCTTTTTGGCTTCTGTCGCAAAGTTCGCTTTCCATCCTTCAAATCCGGCGCCGACATTGCCACAAGTTGCAGCAAAGGCAGCGGTCGTCGTTAGGGCCAAAGCGAATTACGAAGCGCATGTGATATGGAGGCGATTAAAATTGGTACGTTTGGGGGCAGTATGAACGTATCAGGAGGAAAGAGTAAAACCGCTAATGCCGTGCGTTTATATTGGTTGGTTATAAAAAAGGCGCCCCAAGATGGGACGCCTCTGATCGTTTTGTAACCGTTAAATCCCTAAAGATTTAAGATCTTAGCAAGAGTAGTACATTGCATACTCGATTGGGTGAGGTGTGTGTTCGTAGCGTTCGACCTCTTCCATTTTAAGCGCAATGTAGCCTTCGATTTGGTCTTTGGTGAACACGTCACCAGCCAACAAGAAGTCCATACCGCTTTCCAGTTCTTCCAATGCTTCGCGTAAGGAACCACAAACTGTTGGGATCGCCGCCAGCTCTTCTGCTGGTAGGTCATACAGGTTTTTATCCATGGCTTCGCCCGGATCGATCTTGTTTTGGATACCGTCAAGGCCAGCCATCAACAAGGCTGCGAAGCAAAGGTATGGGTTCGCAGATGGATCTGGAAAACGTGCTTCGACGCGTTTTGCTTTTGGTGACTCTGTCCATGGGATACGAACGCAGCCAGACCGGTTGCTAGCAGAGTATGCGCGCAGAACTGGAGCTTCAAAGCCTGGGATCAGGCGTTTGTAGCTGTTTGTACCTGGGTTTGTGAAAGCGTTCAGGGCTTTTGCGTGGTGCAGAATGCCGCCGATGAAGTATAGCGCTTCTTGGGAGAGATCAGCATATTTGTCGCCTGCGAACAATGGCTTGCCATCTTTCCAGATAGACATGTTCACGTGCATACCAGTGCCGTTATCACCTGCGATTGGCTTTGGCATAAAGGTCGCTGATTTACCGTATGCGTGTGCTACGTTGTGAACAACGTATTTGTATTTTTGTAGCTCGTCGGCTTGTTTTGTGAGTGAGCCAAAGATTAAGCCCAGCTCGTGTTGGCAAGACGCAACTTCGTGGTGGTGCTTGTCAACTTTCATGCCCAAACGCTTCATGGTGGAAAGCATTTCGCCGCGTAGATCGTGTGCTTCGTCAATTGGGTTTACTGGGAAGTAACCACCTTTGACGCCAGGGCGGTGGCCCATGTTGCCCATTTCGTATTCGGTGTCTGTGTTCCAAGATGCGTCTGTCGCATCAACTTCGTAAGATACTTTGTTGATGGATGTTGAATAACGCACATCGTCGAACAAGAAGAATTCAGCTTCTGGGCCCATATAAGCAACGTCACCGATACCAGAAGACTTCAAATATGCTTCAGCTTTTTGAGCTGTACCGCGTGGGTCACGTGTATAGGCTTCGCCAGTGTCCGGCTCTACAACAGAGCAGTGAACGCAGATTGTTTTTTCCGCATAGAACGGGTCAACATATGCACTATCGACATCCATCATCAATTTCATGTCTGATGCTTCGATTGATTTCCAGCCTTCAATAGAAGAGCCATCAAACATAAAGCCTTCAGCGATCAAGTCTTCGTCGACCTGATCTGCGCACAATGTAACGTGCTGTAGCTTGCCGCGTGGATCTGTGAAGCGTACGTCGACATAGTCGGCTGCTTCATCTTTGATCATATCTAGAAGTAGGTTGCTCATTTCGTGATCCTTCGTATTCGTATGTTCTAAAGAGATTGATTAAAGTGCGTCTGAACCGGACTCACCGGTACGGATGCGGATGGTTTGTTCAACAGGCGAGACAAAGATTTTGCCGTCACCAATTTTGTCAGTTTTTGCAGCATCAACGATAGCTGCGATAGCTGCGTCGACTTGATCATCGTCTAGGACGATTTCAACTTTTACCTTTGGCAAGAAGTCCACGACATACTCGGCGCCGCGGTACAATTCTGTGTGGCCTTTTTGACGACCGAAACCTTTAACTTCGATAACGCTGAGGCCTTGAACGCCAACCTCTTGAAGGGCCTCTTTGACCTCATCAAGTTTGAAGGGCTTGATAATCGCTTCGATCTTTTTCATTTGGGGCTCCTTGGCATAGCTTTTGGACCCTCATCTCATTTATGGGCGTTGAGGTCCATATTCGAGAGGAAAAGTAATACTTGCATGTAGAGGGAATTTCCTGTTTGCACATTTTTGACGCAGAGAGCTTAAAAATAAGGCAAAGCTGAATCGGATGATTGTTCAGTTGTTTTGCAGGGGGCATTGGTGAGGGATAGCGGAAAAGACGCAAAACCCTATTGAGGGGTTTTGCGTTACGCCTAGTTTTGGTGATCAGGCCGCTATTGCGGATAGAGCTTTTACCAGTGCTGCGGATATTTCCAAACCATCGGCATAGATAACATGTTGTCTATCAAAGGTCAGATGCATGAGGTGTAAATCACGCGCTCCCATATCGATGATAAACTCACCATCGATCAAGTCTTCAGCCTGTACAATCGTTTGTGCCTCGCCGAATATGGACCGGGCGCGCCAGCCGCGCACCAAAATATTTTGTTCAGCTGGGATGATTGCATTGTGATCGGGACGAGCGTGCTCCACGGAGCCCACCTTGGTCGTAATAGCCTAAGCTGAAATGCAATGAACAGATGTAAAAAGCAGCGTTACCGTCCCTGAGTCATGGGTTACAAATTTGTCGCTTGGGGGAAAGGTATTCAACAGGGATTTCTCCCTCTGTTGTGAATGTAATGCCGCCTGCAACAATGCTGGCAAGCATAGAACATGCGCGTGATTGCGAATCTTGTTCGCTTTTGACGTGCCTGACCGTTTTCGGTTTCATTGGCGTCTCTCTTTTTCTGCAACCGGCCTCTAGCTTGACTTTAATCTGTGATTAATCAGGCTAATTCAGCTAGTTTTTTTAAGCTATCTAGAAATGTTGTAGTTTTTCGCATTTTTCCCTCGCATCCCGTGCAAACCTTTGCTACTCCCTCGAATGTCCAAATAGGGCATGTGTGCGGGTGTGGCGGAATTGGTAGACGCACTTGGTTTAGGTCCAAGCGCCTTTGGCGTGGGGGTTCGAGTCCCTTCACCCGTACCATTACGTTTCTCTTGAAAATCGGATATTTTTTGAGGTGAGGTACAGACTAGGGTCTGCTGAGCCTGAAATCCAAAATCTGCGAACAGTCGGTTTATGGCCTCATCGGCGGTCACGTCAGGGTTTTTCTGGTTCTGAAAAGTCAGGTACCCGTGGAGGTTGTGGTGCTTCCCTGTCTGGCTGATGATGATCAAACAAAGCAACATCGTCTAACGACCATTTTTGAAAGCTCGTGGAATTTTTATGGTAAAAGAGCGTTGTTACTGGTGGGCAACCCTGGGATCGAACCAGGCGTGCGTTTCCGCGAGGGAGTCGCAGTCAGATGTCTCTCAGTTTTCGAAATGTTGAGTTTTTAACTTAAAAATGAACTTTTTTCCGTAAATATGGGAGTGAAGAAGTATTTAGTCCCTAGCGCAAGCCCCAAATCGACAAACGTGAATTCGTTCCTTAAACGAGCGGTCGGCTTAACGCTGTCCTCTGAGGGAGACCAACCGACCAACAGCATCGCCCATACGCTCAGGTATGAAATGAGAAAACCGCTGGTGTGCCGCAGAGTATGAACAACAAATTGTTTGTCATCTTTCAGTGCTATTGCAGCCATTAAAGTGACCTAAGCCCTGCCGAAGTGACGCTCTGCGATGTGACCAAACACTTTCTAGTCATGCTGCGGAATTTATTGATGCCTTTGCATCCAACGTTCCAATCATCAAAGTATAAATTTTTAACTCGTCGTAGCTGACCCCATCACCCCAAGTTGCAGGTCTTTGAGACAGCACTATCCACGTATTCTGAAGACAACTTTAAGATTGCGAACTGGTCTTGTGCATAAATCTCATTTGCCGTTTGACATCGTCAATTAATGTGCCTGCTGTTGGTGATTGTATTTTGAAAACAACAGAGACACCCAAAATGAATTTGGCTAGACTGCAGAAGCTAATTTTGCATGTTGAAATTGTAATAATTGTTGCAAATGACCCCTAGGCCCTTTGTTTATATAGAAACGCGGCATGAACGTAGTAAATCTGGTAGTAAATGGCCGTTCTGGCGGCCCATTTGATCGGTAGGCCAAGGGGGAATGTTTCGCGCCAGGCATAAACGTATACCCCCTCAGATTTTCCTGCCGAAGTCTTTTGGTTACTTCGTGAGAACCAGTCCTAGGTAATCCTATCAGTTTTGTGTTATTTAAAATCTCTACAATTGAACAATCGATACCTCACCCAGGCGGGAACAATTATGACTATCACTCAAATCTCTCGTTCTATTCAAAATGTTTTTTCGGTCAGCATCCTCAAGAAAGCATTCCTAACCTCTTGTGTTGTGGGCTCTATACTTACTGCAATAAATCATGGTGACTTAATTCTGTAAGGAAAAGTCTCCATCGATAACGAAGATTTTACTTACATATTGTGTGCCGTTTTGCGTAACCATTTGGGGTTCGTACATTGGGAAAAAACAAAATAACTGAGGGTTAATCTTTTGGTTAACCAAAGGATAATCAAAAGAAACCACTCTATAGATTACAAGCAGTTACCTGTTGGCTCCTATTAAGGGCATTCCATCCCCTATCCATTTTATTCTTCGAAATTAGATAAGATGAGGGTTAACCTATAGGGTCTTTACCCTTCGATATACCCTTAGGTGCAACCTTTGAAATTGGTCATATAAATAGGGGTTTTTACAAGGTAGGGGGATATCCAAAGTCGAACTTAAAGTAATCCAATTGAGAGCTTTGGTCGTATATATATTTGATAGGGAATACTTATATGACAAAGCACCAACATACGTTCTTAAAATTTGAAGCTGTATTAGCTCACTGTGAGGCTCGTGTACCTGAGGGTTCGCTATTCGCAGCCATGGATTATGGTAGAGAAATGGAGTTCTTTGATGCAAACAACAAATTGTCTGTTTCAGGTGAAATTCTCGCTGAGTTAATACTGCCTACCACCTAAGATTGTTGGTCTTCTGCCCTTGGTGACCCGTAAGTACCGCTAGTCCCATAGAACCTTGATTGTGGAGTTGGTCATACTAATGTGATTATTTGATTTGATTTAGCAAAAATTTAATGCTTAGACGCTCATATCGATTGCTCAAACATGGTAGAAACTAAATGCAAGTCAGTGTTCGTGATAATAACGTCGACCAAGCCCTCAGGGCACTTAAGAAAAAACTCCAACGCGAAGGTGTCTTTCGTGAAATGAGGCTCAAAGAGGCTTTTGAAAAGCCTTCTGAGAAAAAAGCTCGTCAAGCAAAAGAAGCCAAAAGTCGTCAGCGCAAGCTAGCCCGCAAAAAAGCTGAGCGCGACGGATAATTATTCTGCAGGTTCAGCGAATAATCTTCCTGTAAAAACCCACAGGTCACCACCTAAGACTGTTGGTCTTCTGCCCTTGGTGACCTGTAATAACTGCTAGTCCCATAGAAGCAGCAGCCTTCAGTCTGTCCAATTCAGCGACCATCAGTTCCTCTTTACGCGCACCCATACGCACCTCAGCATCCTGAGGCATCGCATCCACCCAATACTGACAAGCCATAGCGAGAGCATCCAGCCTATCGTAATTGGTCAGTGCGCCACGGCAGCCGTAAGTCGCGTCAGTTGGTACATGAGTTGATAACGTAGCGCCTGCTCAGGGGGCAGGTGCTGACAGCTATCGAAGTCTTTCTCGATGACCTTCTTGTCCATCACGAGACGATGTTGGTTCATCACAAGCTCAAGAACATCGATGATACGGCGTTCCTTTTGCTTATTGTGACGGACCTCACTCATAGTAACCGAATGAACCTCGTTCAGCACAGGCATGAACAGCTGATTAAACATCCCATCGCCAAAGTTACTCTCGACGATAATCTCATTGACCTGTTCCTCCTTGGCGATGACTGCAAGTTTCTGGAGTGCCTCTTCTGAATATCCAACTGCTATGCCACCTCATCTGCGTACATACAGGTAGCCGTTGAGCATTTTGACGACTCCATACCCAGTCTCATCCTTGCCGCGGCCTGAGGGGGCAATAGACATCACTGAGCCAGTGTATTCGACGAACTCACTGTTCATGAACATAGGCTTATGGTAGTGGTCACCGTCGAACACTACGTTCGACAATTGCTCTACGATATGCTGGCTGTCAGATGACCATGAGACCTTCTCAGGGGCCTCCTGAGTGGGTATGTCAATCACGATTAATCAGACGCCTTGAGAGGGTATCTTTCTGCATCTGAGAGCCTTGTATCGAGCATGAGCTGCAACGCAAAACCTGAGCGTTCGTAGCATGCTTCCTGTTCGAGCATGTCAAAATTTGAGAAGCGGTTAGGGTCTGTAGGTTCACCCACAATAGTAGCGTCGATTGCCAGTGCATTGCCAATGAGAGGCGCTATTTTGCTACCGTATCCGACCAATTGCTCTGGATTTGGGTGCCTAGCTGGCCAGATACTGACCTTATATCCACGGTCAGGCAGCTTGTTATACAAACTCTCTTGGTTTTGTGGTGTGCTGAGGTAGATGATACGCCCATCGGGTTTAAGAATAGCGTCAAATTCCTTCACAGCCTCTGACAGCTTATCCCGCATTCCTTGGGTTATAGAATTGTTCGGCACTTCGATGTCATCTACGACGATTACATCTGCTCGTGAGCCTGCCAATTGTCCTGAGATAACTACAGATTTTACCGAGGGTGCTTGAGACGCGGGAGCAGGTGCTACATCAAAGCTAATCTTTGACTGTCTTTGGTCAGTCTTTCGCCGTAGGTGGGCCAACCCTTCAATCTCGTTAATGAGGCGCAGCGTAAACGTAGTAAAATCGTCGGAGCGAGATTTAGACACTGACACGACCAAAATGTTTAACTGTGGGTTCAGATACAGAAGCCAGACCACATAGGCCGACGTGACCCACGATTTACCAATGCCTCGGAAGGCTTCGATTATCATGCGCTTGTCACTGTGTTTTAGGTTGTAGGCTATGTCATATTGAACAGGGGTCGGGGAGGTTGAGGTGCTTCCAGATAACGAAGAGGAACTTTCGGAAATCTGAAAATGGGTCTTTCGCTGTGGGGATGCCAAGCGACGTTGTTGCTTTGAAAAAATTTATCCGTATTGTTGATAAAGAGTATTTAATTAAGGCCCAGTATTCATGAATGAAGCCAAAAAGCAGATGCTAAGAAAATCATTCGCGGGTAAATCTGTGTCTCAAATGACCAAAGAAGAACGCGAAGTATTCGATGCTGATTTTCAATATGGTTTCGGCGATAAGGCATCCCAAAGTAACACGGCGACTAACGATGCTTCGCCAGAAGAGCCACCAGCCTCACCCATATCGGTTCACCAGCTGTTTGGTTTGTTTCAGAAAAAGTGAGAGGGCTTGTTATGCATGGCGCATTAAGAATTTTAACGCTGGTATTGGTATTCTACCTCGTTGGACGTGAACTTATTCCCTATCTAATGGGCCTTTAACTCACTCACATCGAAGTCAGCATCGGTAAAGTCGGGAAGCGAGTCTACATAGCATCGCAAACCGATTGCTGTACCTCAGGCATCAGTTTCACATACTTACTGGTGGTGACGAGGCTGCGGTGTCCCATAATTTTGGCAATGACTGTGTTGTTGAGTCTAAACTCATTGGCCAGTCTTGTGGCAAAGGTGTGTCGCAGTGAGTGGAAAACGAGCTTTTCATCACCATTGAGAACGTCTCTGCGTAGGCATTTCCAAGCGGCGTAAAAGTTGTACATGATGTAGTGG
>Ga0233426_10002341_pt1 | contig 15960 bp, 8 predicted proteins | sample SI_118_April2016_6_FD_179875 | JGI IMG/M metagenome (GOLD analysis project Ga0233426, IMG submission 179875) | Seawater microbial communities from Saanich Inlet, British Columbia, Canada - SI_118_April2016_10_MG | ecosystem: Environmental > Aquatic > Marine > Inlet | place: Canada: British...
GGCTTATTGAGGTATTTAAGGCCCACAATATAGGGTACTTTTTTTATAATGGCGGTGGGGACTCAGCAGACACCTGCCTCAAAGTGTCTCAAATTTCGGCAAAACTAGGCTACCCTATCCAAGCGATTCACATCCCCAAAACTATTGATAACGATCTACCTCTAACGGACTGTAGCCCTGGGTTTGGTTCAGTGGCGAAATATATTGCCACCTCAACCAAAGAAGCCAGCCTAGATATTGAGTCAATGTGCGGCTCCTCGACGAAAGTATTTATTCTTGAAGTAATGGGCCGTCATGCCGGATGGATTGCCGCTTCTGGAGGCCTTGCGGCAGAACACGCGGGCGATCCTCCGCACATTATTCTCTTCCCTGAAATTCCTTTTTCTCGAGAGCTATTTATTAAAAAGGTTGAGCAAACTGTTCATGAAAAAGGCTTCTGCGTTATTGTCGCTTCCGAAGGAGCACAATATAGTGATGGAGCCCATATTTCTGGATCGATAAATAAAGATGCTTTTGGGCATCAGCAGCTTGGCGGCGTAGCGCCAACCCTAGCCAGCATGATTAAACAGTCTACGGGCTATAAATATCACTGGGCTATGGCTGACTATTTACAACGGTCAGCACGTCACATCGCCTCAAAGACCGACGTAGACCAAGCCTATGCTGTGGGTCGAGCAGCCGTTGAAATGGCGGTACAGGGTAAGCATTCTGTGATGGTTTCCATCGAGAGAGGGCCAGGTAAGAAATACAGCTGGTCATTGGGTGAGGCCCCACTAGAAAAAGTGGCTAACATGGAAAAGAAGATGCCTCGCTCATTTATCACTAAGGATGGTTACGGTATCACCCAGAAAGCTCGTGATTATTTAGAACCCTTAATCGCCGGAGAAGATTACCCGCCCTTTAAAAATGGCATTCCCAGCTATGTGCGTCTGAAAAATGTATTAGTGCCTAAAAAATTAACTAGTGGCTTTAAGGTTTAAACATACAAGAGGGTTGTATCCTGTATTAATTGACCTGATTTCTTGGTTCACCTGCAAGAAATCCTTGCACATTCTCAACGACTTGGCCCACCAGCCTCTGGCGCGACTCACGAGCAATCCAGGCTACATGGGGTGTAACGATCAAGTTGGGGATATAATTATCGATGAGCACATTCCCTTCAGAGGGCGGCTCAACGCTAAGGACGTCAAGAGCAGCGCCAGCAATGATCCCCTCAGTCAGCGCATTCCTTAAGGCTTGCTCATCAATAAGGCCGCCGCGCGCGGTATTAATCAGAAAAGCTGATTTTTTCATTGATTGCAGTTCCTCTGTTCCAATTAATTTGGTCGTTTCTGCGGTTAAAGGGCAATGCAAACTGAGGATATCGGCTTCTTTTAGTAGCACCTCAAACGGCATTCGACTGTCTTGGTTTGAATGAGATCGACCGGGTAAGCCCGCAAAGAACACTTTCATTCCGAAGGCTTCAGCGATTTTTGCCACACCTAAACCTAGCTCACCAGCCCCTATAATACCGAGCACTTTACCCTCAAGTTCGTGTACTGGAGAATCCAGCAAACAGAAAAATCGACTGTTACGCCACCGGCCATCGATTGATGCCTTGCTATGCTCTTTGAGGTTTGTAGTTAACGCCAAAATCAGCGACCAAACGTGTTGAACAACCGAGGCTGTACCGTAGCCAACCGCATTACTCACTACTATTTTTTTCTCGCTCGCTGCGACTAAATCGACAATATCCGTTCCTGTGGCAAACACTGAGATGAGTTTTAGAGACTTAGATTGATCTATTTCTGATGCGCGAATTGCCGTCTTATTAGTCAGCACAATATCCGCATTGGCAATGCGTTCGGCTACCTGTGAGGCCAAGCAATCGGGATAAATTTCCCACTCAACGGGCAATTTATACAGTGCAGTCAGATCGAGGTCTGTCGGCCCTATGCTGTCAAAGTCTAAAATAACACCCCTCATGGCTTCCCCAAATATCTCAATCCAGTTATTGTTTTGAAGAAGCCATTATCCATCAAAACCCTTTCAGGGGCTAGACCTTCGGTCGAGCAAGGATTAGTGATGGTGTTGATTCTATATAGGCAATATAGTCTGGATCAGCTCCCCATTTCTTCAGAGCTAGCCGGTCTAATAGCGGTATACCACTAACTCTAGTTAATAATAGATATACAAATATCGGTGAAATCAATGTACATAGTTGCCAACCAGATAGCACCGGCAGTGCTACCAGCGCTAAACCAAACCACAGTATTATTTCTCCAAAGTAATTAGGATGCTGTGACCACGCCCATAGTCCAGACGTGATGAAACGCCCTTTATTTTCAGGCAACGCCTTAAAGCGTCGTTTTTGCGCGTCTGCAGCAACTTCCACTGCAAATCCAAATAGCCACAAAGAGATTCCAATGTAGGACAACACCCCAAGGGGCTCTGTGATATTAGACGTTATCGCCGCAAGTCCTGCCGCCATCGTCACCAAGACCCAAAGCCCACCCAGAGTCCAAGTCATCAGGAACCATATGAACTGTGTTTTCATAACAATAAAGCGAGTGTCTTGGCCGTCTTTTTTTATTCGCCAGAATAAAAAAGATCCTAGCCGAACCGCCCAAATGACAATCATGGCGCAAATAATAAGATCCCTAAGGTCTAGGGACGAGCTCAACATTACCGCTGCGACTACGGTGGTGATGTAAGATATTGACCCAGTTAAATCAAAATAGTGCTCGGTTTGGAATGCGTATGCGGGAACGAACATCAACCAATGAAGAATAAACCCTATGGCGCCACATAGCGCAAACAAAGGCAGGTTATCCATCTGAAGGCTTCCTTGGCTACCCCCAAGTAATATCAGACTACCGATGACTAAGGATGCGAATATAGCAACAATACTGTTTGATCTTTTCATGACTAACCCCATTTTTCTTATTGTTTTTGAACTATCAGCGTTGCCTTAGATTAACAAGACGGCCTACTTTCTGCGACAGATACGAAATTATCTATTTTAGTTAAATAAAAGGCACTATTTAGCTTACGTAAAGACTCATTAAAGCAGATGATAATTTCAATCTCAAAAAATATTGACCAGACTGCCCAATGTTACGTCTCCAGCCTATAAATTTAGCCTGCAAAACCGCATAATGGCGCATCTTTATCGATTACTATTTTAAGGCTCGCTGTCACCATGCAATCTTCCCTATTTAAAATTTATGACAAGACAATTTTGCAACATCCATTGGCGGCGATACTGACGATCCTGTTACTGACCATTGCCATGGCAATGGGCTTACCCAACTTCAAACTAGATGCGTCAGCTGACTCTTTAACACTGGAACATGACGATGACTTAAACTTCTTTCGTGAAGTCGTTCAGCGTTATGGTAGCGATAATTATCTGATCGTCACCTTTTCGCCTAAACAAGGCGATCTATTTGATGAAGACAACCTTCAGGTTCTAAAAGCTCTGCGTGCCGAGCTGCTTACTATTAAAGGCGTCGAGAATGTTCTGTCTATGCTCGACGTGCCGCTACTCTATAGCCCCAAGATTGAGATTTCAGAGCTAACTGACGAGCTGAATACACTACTTACCGCGGGCGTTGATAAACAGCTGGCAAAGCAAGAATTCCTAAATAGTCCAATTTATAAGGATGTTATTCTCAGTGCCGATGGACAAACCACCGGTATCCTAGCGACCTTAAAGCTAGATGAGACCTATTTGAAGTTAGTTACAGAACGTGATGATTTACGCCTAGTGCGCGATACTGTCGGTCTTACCGCAGAGCAAAAGAGCCGGCTAGATGCAGTCAGCCTAGAATTCCTTAACCATCGCACTGCCAAAGCTTCAGAAGATCATGAGAGAGTCGATGCGGTGCGTGGCCTAATTAATGGCTACCGCGGTCAAGCCACTATTTTTCTGGGCGGTCCAGATATGATTACCGCTGACATGATCGATTTTATTAAAAGCGATCTACAAGTTTTTGGCGCCGGTATTTTGCTGTTTATCATTGCTACCTTATCTCTTATCTTTCGACAAGTTCGGTGGGTTGCTCTACCGTTGCTGACCTGTGGTCTTTGTCTGACTATTATACTTGGATTTTTAAGTTGGATTGACTGGCGATTGACGGTTATATCGTCTAATTTTGTTTCCTTGCTACTAATCATAACATTAGCGCTGACTATTCATCTCATCGTCCGCTATCGTGAACTACAAGCCGCTAAACCAGATGCGACGCAGCATGAATTGGTTAGCGGCACTGTTATTTCTATGGCCAAACCCTGCGTGTATACCGTACTCACTACAATTGTTGCTTTTACATCTTTGGTCGTCAGCAATATTAGGCCTGTTATCGATTTCGGCTGGATGATGACGATGGGTATCAGCCTTGCGTTATTAGTTTCCTTTGTGGTGATACCCGCCGGCATGATATTACTTGGCAAAGGCAACAGCTCTGCAGCCGCTGATAACTCTGGTGTAATAACGACGAAATTTTCATGGTTTACCGAGCACTATGGGTCAGCAGTTCTGCTCATCGCATTGGCTTTGGCTATTCTTTCGGGCTATGGAATCACCAAGCTAGAAGTTGAAAACCGCTTTATCGATTATTTCCGCGCAGACACTGAAATCTATCAAGGGATGGAAATAATAGATACGGCGCTTGGCGGCACAACGCCTCTAGATATCATAATCCAAGCTCCAGTATCTATGACACTAGCGACTAGTGACGCTGAAGCTGAAGCTGAAGCTGCCGAAGATGATTATGGCTTCGGTGATGAAGATGATTATAATTTTGATGAAGGTGAGTTTCGTAGTGAAGAAGACGCTCTAACCGATAGCTATTGGTTCTCATCTACTGGGTTAGCCGATTTAAGTAAACTACAGCGTTTTATTGAATCTCAACCCGAAGTTGGCAAGGTAAGCTCGCTGGCGCAGATCAATGAAGTCGCGACAGATCTTCTTGGACATCCATTAAACGATTTTGAAATTGCCTTTATGCGGCAAAGTCTAGGAGAGGATATTTATCAGCAGATGGTGGGACCCTATCTTCTCGAGGACATTGATGAATCTCGCATTCAGCTTCGCGTTAAGGAGACTGGTGGTCAATTGCGTCGTGCTGAGTTACTTAAGACAATTCGCGACTATGCCGAAAATGAAGTCGGTATAGCGCCTGAAAATATTCGATTTACCGGTCTGTTAGTGCTGTATAACAATATGCTTCAGAGTTTATATAAATCCCAAATACTCACTTTAGGCGCAGTTTTCGTCGGCATAATGATTATGTTCTTAGTGCTTTTTCAATCCATAAAAATATCTATAATCGCTATCTTGCCTAATTTCTTAGCAGCAGGAATTGTTCTCGGTAGCATGGGAATTATGTCTATTCCCCTGGACATGATGACGATCACTATCGCGGCGATCACTGTCGGCATTGGGGTAGATCACGCGATTCACTACCTCACTCGTTTCATCCGCGAATTTAGCGTCGATAAAGACTATATAGCCTCAATGCATCGTGCGCATGCCAGTATAGGCCAAGCCCTTTTTTATACTGCGACTACCATTATTGTTGGGTTCTCAATCTTGACCTTATCAAATTTCATTCCTTCGGTTTATTTTGGACTTCTGACCAGCCTGGCCATGTTGGCTGCCTTGCTTGGATCAATGACATTACTGCCCAAATTAATCTTAATAACTAAGCCATTTGGCCCCGACAGTGCAAAGCAACCCTCAATTCTAGGCGACGACTAAATTTTATGCCCCTAATTACTCTGCAAGATGTTTTTTTAAGTTATGGCCAACCACCCCTTATTGACCATATAAACCTCGTTATTGAACCCGGCGAGCGCGTTTGTCTAATTGGTAGAAATGGTGCCGGAAAATCTACTTTACTGAAGATCATAACTGGTCAAATTATTGCAGATGAGGGCCTCATTAAGCGCGCCAGTGGCGTAAAAGTAGCTCAATTAGAGCAATCTGTTCCGCATGATACCCAAGGCAATGTGTTCGATGTTATTGCTGACGGCTTGGGCGCCGAAGGCAAGCTAATTCAACAATTCCATCATCTTACTCAGCAATTAAGTCATGACTCTAGCCCCAAGATATTTAATCAATTAGAGCAGTGCCAGGCTGAAATCGAGCGTATTGATGGATGGGATATCAACCAACGCGTTGAATCCATCATTACAAAAATGGATCTTGATCCAGAAGTCGATATTGCCAGCTTATCAGGCGGCTATAAACGCAGAGTTCTGCTGGCCAGAGCGCTGGTCTGCAATCCTGACCTACTGCTGCTCGATGAGCCCACCAACCACTTAGACATAGAGGCTATTCAGTGGGTAGAACAATTTCTACTTAAATGGGAGGGCTCATTGCTCTTTATTAGCCATGACCGCCGTTTTATGGATAACCTGGCTAATCGATTCATCGAAATTGACCGAGGGAAATTAGCTGAGTTTAACTGTAACTACAGTACATATCTGGTCAGAAAAGAAGAGAATTTAGAAATTGAAGATCGGCAAAATGCTCTGTTTGATAAACGCCTATCACAAGAAGAAATCTGGATTCGCCAAGGCATTAAAGCTCGTCGTACGCGCAATGAAGGGCGGGTGCGATCTCTCGAAGCTATGCGCAACGAGTATGCCGAGCGACGCAAACGTCTAGGCACGGCTAAAATGGATATTCAGCACGCAGAAAAATCTGGCAAAATAGTCGCTGAGGCTACCAATATTACATTTTCCTTTGATCAGGATACGGTAGTTAGTAATTTCTCAACGCTTATTCAGCGAGGCGATAAAGTGGGTTTTATCGGTCGTAATGGCGTTGGGAAAACGACTCTTATTAAATTATTGTTAGGTGAGCTAACCCCTCAACAGGGCTCCATTAAAATCGGGACTAATCTAAACGTAGCCTACTTTGATCAATATCGTTCTGCATTAGATGAGGAGAAAACAGTTCAAGATAATGTGTCCGGTGGTCGCGACATGCTCGAGGTCGGCGGCAAAAGTCGTCATGTAATTAGCTATTTACAAGATTTTTTGTTCGCGCCAGATCGATGCCGCCAACCGGTTAAAGCGCTATCGGGAGGAGAGCGTAATCGTTTGCTGTTAGCTAAATTATTCACGATTCCTTCAAACATACTCGTGCTTGATGAGCCAACTAACGATTTGGATATTGATACTTTAGATTTACTCGAAGAGCTGTTGATCGATTACAAAGGGACGGTCATCTTGGTCAGCCACGATCGTGCCTTTCTTAATAATGTCGTCACTAGCACCTTAGTTTTTGAAGGTGATGGGACCATCAATCAGTATGTTGGGGGTTATGATGATTGGTTAAGACAACGAAAAACTATAGAACAATCAACATCCACAACTGGCGTAAAAATCAAGCCTAAATCACTTCTAGAGGTTAAAAAACTCTCCTATAAAGACCAGCGCGAATTGGATGAGCTGCCCAAAAAAATTGAGTTACTGGAGACCCAGATTCAGAGTATTTCAGCAACGATGAGTGAAAGCGAATTTTATCAATCGACGAGACTGGAAATACAAAAAACTGAAACTCAACTCGCTGAGTGGCAATCTCAACTAAGTAAGTGCTACGAACGATGGGAGCGACTAGAACTGTAAAAATCAAAACTTTGATATACTGCAATTAGTTTTTGTAATGACTGGTAATCCCCCAAAAAAAGGAATCCTGAACTCGTGAAAAGAAAACCTGTGGTACTGATGATCTTGGATGGTTGCGGTCACAGCGACAACACGCATTTCAACGCTGTAGCCAATGCAAAAGCACCCATTTGGGAGAATCTTTGGGTGGATAATCCAAGTACCTTTATCGCCACTTCAGGGGAGGATGTTGGTTTACCCGAAGGACAGATGGGCAACTCCGAAGTTGGGCACATGACTATCGGTGCAGGCCGGGTCATCTATCAGAATTTCAGCCGTATTAATAAAGCTATTAGTGATGGTGATTTTTACACTAATTCGATTTACTGCGACGCAATAGATAAGGCCGTTAAGACTAACCGAGCAGTGCACATTCTTGGCTTACTTTCCGCTGGCGGAGTCCATAGTCATGAAGATCATATTAACGCTATGATTGAGCTAGCGGCACAACGCGGGGCTAAGAAAATATATTTACATGCGTTCTTAGACGGCCGCGACTGTCCTCCGCGTAGCGCCCAGCCGTCGCTAGAAAAAACACATCGGTTATGCGAAAGCTTAGGGGTAGCAAAAATTGCTTCAATGATCGGTCGTTTTTATGCCATGGATCGGGACAACCGCTGGGAGCGAATCAATCAAGCGTACCAGCTAATTACCGAGGGTGTAGCCAATCACTCTGCCATTGATCCCCTCACTGCACTTGAAGATGCTTATACCCGCGGTGAAGATGATGAGTTTGTGAGTGCTACCAGTATAGGTAAGTCAGACGACGTCCCCGCAGTATTAGAAGATGGAGATGCGGTGATTTTCATGAACTTCCGCCCAGACCGTGTTCGACAGCTTACTCACGCGATAGTTGACCGCGAATTTACTGGCTTCGATCGCAAGGTTGTTCGCTTGCCCAGCACCTTTGTTACAACTACCGAATATGAAAGCACGTTGAACTGCCCCCTTGCCTTTCCAACAATCCCAATCGTTAATTCTCTTGGTGAGTTTCTATCGGACCAGGGTAAGTATCAACTACGCATTGCCGAAACCGAAAAATATGCCCACGTTACGTTTTTTATGAGCGGTGGCCGAGAGGCCATGTATCAAGGTGAAGAGCGCAAACTGCTGCCTTCACTGGACATTGCTACCTACGATCAACAGCCAGAAATGAGCGCGCTAGAGGTCACCGATAAATTAATAGAGGCTATCGAGTCTCACCAGTTCGACACTATTATCTGCAACTATGCTAACTGTGACATGGTGGGGCACACAGGAGATTACCAAGCAGCTATGCTCGCCGTTGAAGCAGTGGACGGCTGCTTAAAAAGAGTTTTAGCTAGTTTGGCCCTGGTAGGGGGCCAAGCCCTAATAACAGCCGATCACGGTAATGTGGAAATGATGTTTGATGACGTAGCAAATCAACCTCATACCCAGCACACTACTTTACCCGTGCCACTCGTTTATGTTGGCAGGCCTGGAGTGAAGCTTGATGGGGGCGGCTCTCTCGCCGATATTGCTCCCACCATGTTGGCTATGATGGATATGGAACAGCCAGTAGAAATGACTGGCCGCTCTTTACTTTTATAGTGAATGCTATGCAGCGATTAAGCGCGATAACCCTATTGCCTTGCCTGCGTAGACTTGTTATCTGTGTATTTGTCAGCCTAATTCTCAACCCAACTGCTATCGCCGATGACAGCTCGAAAGTTGAACTCGGCCGTCTCAAACAAACTATAGCAGCCCTTGAAAAAACCCTAGCAGCTAGCAGTGAGGAACAAAGCGGAATAGAAGCCGAGCTAGTTCAGGTCGAAATTGAAGCCAGTGAAATCACAGCCAACATTCGTCTAATCCTTCAAAAAATTGGATCGGCGGAGACTATAATCGCTGAAAAAGAGAAGAATAAAATTTCTATAGAGCGGCGTATCACCCAACAAAATAGCGCGATCGCGGAACAAATAAGGGCTGCACACAAACTCGGCGACCAAGAACCAATCAAACTACTACTTAATCAAGAAGATCCAAAAGCAATTTCTCGGATGTTCAAATACTACGATTACTTTCTTGAAGCTCGGAGCGAAAAAATTGAAGAGTATCTGACTGATGTTCAAGCATTGACCAAGGTCATTGAGGATATTAATAAAAACAAACTAGAATTAGTGGCGTCAAAGAAGTCTCTTTCTCTTCAGCAGGAAAATCTATCCGTTCAGGTTGCGAAAAGAACGTTGTCCTTAGATAAAATGCAGCTAACGATGTCTGATGACAAGAAAAGACTACGTGGGTTGCAAAAACAACGCGGACAATTAGAACAGCTACTTAACGCAGTACAGGAAGCGGTAGCAGATTTAATTTTACCCTCTCCGTCACAATCGTTTGTGTCGCGGAAAGGGAAACTTCCGTGGCCACTTAACGGCCGTATTGCCCATCGTTTTGGTAGCGCACGCAATGGTCCGATAAAATGGCAGGGATGGCTGATAAACGCCAATAGCGGCACAGAGGTAAAATCAGTTCACCAGGGTAGGGTCGTTTTCTCTAACTATTTGAGAGGATTTGGCCTCCTCTTGATCATAGAACACGGCAATGGTTATATGACGCTCTATGGTCACAACCAAGAACTATTGAAAGATACCGGTGACTCAGTGCAAACTAACGAGGTAGTGGCGCGATCTGGCAATACTGGCGGACTAGACAAATCGGCACTTTACTTCGAAATCCGCAGCCAAGGCAAACCAGCCAACCCAAAAAAATGGATGGCGAAATCCTAACCGAGAGACTAAGGCTTAGTTTTGCGATTACAATTGAGTGAGACCTAAGGGACCCAACAATGCTAAGAATTTCCACAGCTGTATTACTTTTATTAACACTGCTACCAGCCTACGGGGAAACCCCAGAGCAAACTTCAGCCTTGAATAAAAAAGTGACTGTCGAAGAACGACTACCCCTGCAAGAATTAAGGCTGTTTACTCAGGTTTTCGAACAAATTCGCCAAGGCTATGTCGAAGAAGTCTCTGACACAGAGTTACTAGAGAATGCCATCGCTGGCTTAGTGACCGGATTAGACCCCCATTCTACCTATCTTAAGGCAGATGATTATGGCGATCTTCAGGAAAACGCCACTGGAGAGTATGGTGGTCTCGGCATGGAAGTCGGTGCAGACAATGGCATGATTAGAGTTATCTCGCCTATTGATGATACGCCAGCTGCCAAGGCTGGTATTGAAGCAGGCGATCTAATTGTCGAAATGAACGATTCGCCAGTACGAGGTATCGGCCTACAAAAAGCTATCGACAAACTACGCGGAGAAAAGGGCACTAGCATTAAGCTGACCATCTATCGCGAAGGAGAAGAGGGTCCCCTGACCTTTAATATTGTTCGTGATGTTATTCAAATAAGTGCTGTACGCAGTCGCCTGCTAGAGCGGGGTTACGGTTATGTGCGCATTGCCCAATTTCAAGCCAGTTCCGGAGACGACTTTATTGAGGAAGTTGAAAAGCTGAAGGCCTCAAGCCTTTCTGGGGAGGATCCAAAGGCTCAAGGTCTCAAGGGTTTAGTGATAGATTTAAGAAATAATCCGGGTGGCCTTGTGCCGGCTTCAGTTAAAATTGCCGACGCCCTGCTGGACAGCGGCACTGTGGTTTACACCGAGGGAAGACTGCCCAGCGCGAATCATCGATTTGAAGCGCAAACCGGGGATATCCTCAATGGCTTACCCGTAGTAGTGCTGATCAACGGTGGTAGCGCCTCAGCGTCAGAAATTGTTGCTGGTGCGCTACAAGATAATCGTCGCGCCGCCATTGTTGGCACCCAGAGTTTTGGTAAGGGATCTGTACAAACAGTGATGCCTCTTGGCGATGGACGAGCAGTAAAGCTGACTACAGCCCGTTATTTCACTCCCAATGGCCGCTCTATTCAAGCAGAAGGAATCGTCCCTGATATTATCATCGAACGCGCTGAAATTCGGCCCTACAAAACCCCCGATAGGGTTAAAGAAGCTGACCTTGACGGTCATTTAGAGGCTGAAGAAAAGGTAAATGAAGGGGATGATTCCCTAGCAGACAACGCCGAGAATCAACCTCCGGCCATTGACGACAATCAACTCTATGAGGCTCTCAACTTACTAAAGGGTTTTCACCTTTTAGGCCACAGCGCTCTAATAGATTAGAGCGCCATGATTAAAAGGATGCAGGTCTATTTGCCCGCATCGACGTCCAAGCGGTCAACTTTCTGGAATCCCCGAGGCAACTTATGCCCGCGCCTACCTCGCTCGCCACGGTAATGCTCTAAGTCTTTAGGCTTCATTAAAAGATAGCGTTTTCCCGAGTGAACGACTAGCGAATCACTTTCACCCACCACCGCATAATCAACTACAAATTCTTCTCGGCTTTGCAATCTAGAACTAGGAATACTAATGATTTTATTGCCTTTGCCTCGCGCTAATTCCGGGATATCGCCGACAGGGAAAACCAACATACGCCCTTCATTGCTCACCGCGGCGATGTAGGCGTCATCTTGACTCACCATCTTTGGCTGTAAAATGCGACCACCTTTGGGAATGCTGACTACGGCCTTGCCCGCTTTATTCTTAGTAAATAGATCGCCAACTTTGGTAATAAAACCATACCCAGCATCGGTACCCATTAGTACCTTTTGGTCATCAGCACCCATAATTACGTCGGTGAATAGTGCGCCTGACGGCAGATTTAACCGCCCAGTGGCAGGTTCACCCTGACCTCGAGCCGATGGCAGGGTATGCCCCGCCAGAGAGTAGTAGCGCCCTGTAGAATCTTGCAAAAAGACATTCTGGTTACTACGCCCAAAGGCTGACGAGAGAAATTTATCTCCCGACTTATAACTGAGCGTGGTTGGGTCAATTTCATGTCCCTTAGCTGCTCTCACCCAGCCTTTGTCTGACAGCACAACTGTAATGGGTTCCGCCGTCAAAAGATCTTTTTCATTAAACGCCTGAGCTTCACCTCGCTCCTTTAATGGCGACCGGCGAGCATCACCATATTCATCTGCGGTGCTTTTTAACTCATTCTTCACCAGAGTTTTCAAGCGGATGTCTGAACCCAGTAGCAATTCAAGCTCAGCTTTCTCAGTCGCTAATTCATCCTGCTCCCCACGAATTTTAAATTCTTCTAGACGAGCTAACTGGCGTAATTTGGTGTCCAGAATATATTCAGTCTGAGTATCTGACAAACCAAATCGAGCGATCAATGCTGGCTTAGGTTCGTCCTGAGTGCGGATGATATTAATCACCTCGTCGATATTCAAAAAGGCGATCAACAAACCATCCAATAGGTGCAAACGCTTGTCTACTTTCTGTAACCGATATTCAAGACGGCGGCGAGTTACATCGATACGAAAACGTAACCACTCTTTGAGAATCTGCCGTAAATTCATTACCGACGGCTTTCCATCAATGCCGATAATATTTAGGTTAATACGATAACTACGCTCTAAGTCAGTCGTAGCAAAAAGATGGTCCATCAGGGCATCTATATCAATCCTGTTAGAACGCGGAGTAATCACCAGGCGCGTTGGATTCTCATGGTCAGACTCATCGCGTAAATCTTCCACCATTGGTAGTTTTTTATTGCGCATTTGCGCAGCAATTTGCTCAAGGATCTTTGACCCCGAAGCCTGGAATGGTAGGGCGGTGACGATCACGTCGCCATCTTCTTTATGCCAAATACCACGCATCTTCACCGAGCCACGGCCCGTCTCGTAGGTATTTAAAATATCTGCCGGTGAGGTAATAATTTCGCCATCGGTGGGAAAGTCTGGCGCTTTGATGTAATCCATTAACTCTGGAATGGTCGCCTTGGGGTTGTCTAACAAATGCAGGCAGGCATTAACCACTTCATTAAGATTGTGCGGCGGTATGTCGGTGGCCATGCCCACCGCAATGCCGGTAGTGCCATTGAGCAACACATTGGGCACTCGGGCTGGGAGAATTTCAGGCTCATCCATCGTGGCATCAAAATTAGGTCGCCAGTTAGCCGTGCCCTGACCCAGTTCAGACAGCAATACGTCTGCATACGCAGATAGTTTTGATTCGGTATAACGCATTGCTGCAAAGGATTTTGGGTCATCCGCCGAACCCCAGTTGCCCTGGCCGTCCACCAAAGGGTAACGGTACGAAAAAGGCTGGGCCATTAACACCATCGCTTCGTAGGCAGCACTATCGCCGTGCGGGTGGAACTTACCGATAACATCGCCCACGGTACGCGCAGATTTTTTGTACTTGGCGCTGGCTTTCAGACCAAGCTCACTCATGGCATAGACAATTCTGCGCTGCACAGGCTTTAAGCCATCGCCAATATGAGGCAGCGCGCGATCCAGAATCACGTACATTGAATAATCTAAATATGCTTGCTCGGCATAAACGCTCACGGGCCTGCTTTCAAGGCCCTGATCATTAAAGGTTACGATATCGCTCATCGGTTTTCCTGTGTTGTAAATACTCTAAAGTTTGTTGGCATCGGTCAAATTACCTTTACTTTCCAACCAGTTACGTCGATCTGGGGCACGTTTCTTGGACAGCAACATATCCATCATACTGTCCGTATTATCGCCGGGCTCTAACGTAAGTTGCACTAAACGTCGAGTATCTGGGTCCATGGTTGTTTCACGTAATTGCAGTGGATTCATCTCGCCTAGACCTTTAAAGCGCTGCACATTGACTTTGCCGCGCTTCTTTTCAGCTTGAATGCGATCGAGAATGCCCTGCTTTTCAGCCTCATCCAATGCATAGTAAACATCTTTACCAACATCGATTCTAAACAGTGGTGGCATCGCCACATAAACATGCCCTTGGCTCACTAAGGGTCTAAAATGCCGAACGAAAAGAGCGCACAGTAGCGTGGCAATATGTAAACCGTCAGAGTCAGCATCGGCCAAAATACAAACCTTGTGATAGCGCAAGGAGTCTAAATCATCGACGGCAGGATCCACCCCCAGCGCGACAGAAATATCATGCACTTCTTGAGAGCCTAAAATCTCTTGAGAATCGACTTCCCAGGTATTCAGAATTTTACCGCGCAGCGGCATGATCGCCTGATGTTCTCGGTTGCGAGCCTGCTTGGCTGAGCCCCCAGCGGAGTCTCCCTCTACCAAGAAAATCTCACAACGCTCTGGTTCGCCACTGGAACAATCAGCTAGCTTTCCTGGAAGTGCAGGCCCCTGAGTAATTTTTTTACGCACCACCTTTTTACTTGCTCGCATACGGCGTTGCGCGGCGTATATACACAGCTCAGCCAATTTTTCGGCGTCTTCGGTATGTTGGTTTAACCATAGACTAAAAGCATCTTTAACAACCCCAGAAACAAAGGCTGCTACTTCTCGAGAAGATAGTCGGTCTTTGGTCTGACCGGAAAATTGCGGATCGGCCAGCTTAGATGAGAGGACAAAACTACATCGGTCCCAAATGTCATCTGGGGCTAATTTGATGCCCCTAGGCAGTAAGTTTCTAAACTCGCAGAATTCACGCATCGCCTCTAAAAGACCCGTGCGCATGCCATTTACGTGGGTGCCGCCTTGAGGGGTAGGAATTAGATTCACGTAACTTTCTTGAACTAACTCACCTCCCTCTGGCATCCATTGAACAGCCCAATCTACCGCTTCATTTTCCGCAGCAAAGATGCCGATAAACGGCTCCGCAGGTAGTACTTCCCATCCATGCAAGGCGCCTGCTAGATAATCTTTTAGACCATCTTCGTAATACCACTCTTCACTGTCTTTGGTGTTTTCATCATGAAAACTGACAGTCAATCCGCCGCATAGAACTGCCTTAGCCCGAAGCACATGACGCAATCGTGACACAGAGAATTTGATAGAATCAAAGTAAACCGCGTTTGGCCAAAACCGCAAGATGGTGCCTGTATTACGTTGCCCGCAGGTGTCAATAACCTTCAGGTCTGAGGTTTTTTCACCGTTGGCAAACATCATTTGATGTACCTTGCCGTCACGCTTTACCGTGACCTCTAAGGTATTTGACAAAGCATTAACAACCGATACACCTACACCATGAAGTCCCCCTGAAAACTGATAGTTATCATTGGAGAATTTACCTCCAGAATGCAAGGTTGACAGAATAACTTCAACACCAGGAACCTGTTGCTCTGGATGAATATCCACTGGCATACCACGGCCATCGTCGCAGACCGACAATGAACCATCTTTATGCAGAGTGACCTCCACTCGGCTGGCATGACCAGCCAGAGCTTCATCGACGCTGTTATCGACAACCTCTTGAGCTAGATGGTTTGGTCGGGTAGTGTCGGTGTACATGCCCGGACGTTTTCGAACAGGGTCTAG
>Ga0233426_10002342_pt1 | contig 15959 bp, 10 predicted proteins | sample SI_118_April2016_6_FD_179875 | JGI IMG/M metagenome (GOLD analysis project Ga0233426, IMG submission 179875) | Seawater microbial communities from Saanich Inlet, British Columbia, Canada - SI_118_April2016_10_MG | ecosystem: Environmental > Aquatic > Marine > Inlet | place: Canada: British...
TTAAATATGATTTACATATTCCTATAAAAATTGAATTAATTACGGAAAGTAGTAAAACTCAACATACTCTTGAGTTAACAGAAAGTGAGCAAACGTGGCAATTTAAGGAATATGAAAGTAAACCAATAGTTGCATTTTTATCTGAATTCAGTGCGCCTGTAAAAGTTAAATATAGACAAGGGAATAACGAGTTAGAAACCCTTATGGTAAATGCGAGTGATGCTTTTAATCGTTGGGATGCCGGACAGAGTTTATTCACTGGGTATATATTATCTTTAGTTGAAAATAGTGATTTTGTCTTACCAAATCGTTTAATTACAGCATTTCAAACAATCATTGCATCAGATATTGCTCCTGCTTTGAAAGCGGAGCAATTTACACTACCCAGTTTTGAAGAATTGATTGATAAAGTGTCCAAGACAAACCCGATTATCTTGTTAGATGCGATTAAAAAAGTAAAAGTATTTTTAGCTACAGGCCTCCAAAAGCAATTATTTGAGAACTATCAATCACTCACCGGTAGAAGTTATAGTAATGATGGAGAATCAATTGGAGAAAGGGCATTTAAAAATATCTGTTTGTCATATTTAACTGAGTTGCCTGAGCATCAAATGCTAGTTGTTCAGCAATATGAAGGTTCAGATAATATGACAGACTCTCTTGCTGCTTTATCGAGTTCGACAAAGAACGATAACTTGAGCTATGAGAAGTTAATGACCGATTTTGAAAAACAATGGCATGGTACACCGCTCGTTATGGATAAATGGTTTGCAATACAAGCCTCTTTAGAGAATGAAACAATATTTACTAATCTCGAAATGATGGAAAATCATCCATTATTTAGTTTAAAAAATCCAAATAGAGCACGTTCATTAGTTGGTGCGTTTACTAATTGTAATCCTCGCTATTTTCACTGTTCGACAGGAAGAGGCTATCAATTTTTAACGAAACAGTTAAAACGATTAAATGAAATTAATCCACAAGTTGCTTCTCGACTCATTACCCCTCTGATTCAGTTTGAGCGTTTTGACTTTGAAAGACAAAAAATGATGAAAGATCAATTAAGTGAATTAGCGGCTCTTCCAAACCTTTCAAAAGATTTGAAAGAAAAGTTAGATGCTGCTTTAAATTGATAATGTATGGACTATTATTTTTCAATCAATATTTCAACAAATGAATTTTTGCCTTATTACCAAGGAAAAATCCAAGACATTGTGGTTACAACTTCACAAGGTAAAACGGTTCAATTTCCTGCTATGCATTTAAGAAAGTTTTTAATACCTACGGGTGTAAAAGGTTATTTTTGCTTAAAAACACAAAATAATAAGTTTCTTTCTTTAGATAAATTAGCTTGATTAGAGTTATTGCTTTAAACAGTGGTCAGACCATCTTATGGTTAATAGCAAACTTGGTACTTACTGCTTAGAATCATTAGTGTGCATAAAGGTTTTGTTAAATGTACTAACAAAAAAAAGCTGTTTAAAACGCTTGTTTTAAACAGCTTTTTTTATTTGTACTAATATTGTGTGCAAGTCATTAAAATAGAGTCTCTTATCATTTGCTTTTATCGCTTGATTAGCCTCAAAAATGATGCAATTATTGTTTTATACTACTATATTAAATCTAGTGTCTGGTTGATGAGTGAGATTTATCTTCACACATCAACGTAATATAGAAAGATTAAAAATATAACAATAATAACTGTTTCGGGTCTGGGGAGAGAGTAATGAAACAAAGCTCAATCAAAAGGTTTACTAAAAAACCATTGGTTATTGGTGTTGCGACTGCATTAATGTGCTCTGCAACTTCACAAGCATTAGCGTCAAATTTTGAATTAGGGAATTTTGATATTCGCTTTGATTCAACATTTTCTGTAGGTGCAAGTTGGCGTGTTGAAGATAGAAATTGGGCCGATACGGTTGGAAAATCAAATAATCTCAATAATGGTTTTGACTTTTCTAGTTATCATCCTTCTTTAAATGCAAATCCTAATAATGCCGTTATTTGGAAAGGTGAGGGGTCATATTCAAATAATGGTGATTTGGGTAATTTAAATTACGATTCAGGTGAAACTTTTTCTCGTCTATTTAAAGGTACACATGAATTAGATATCCGTAATGACAATATGGGGGTTTTCCTTCGTGGTATGTATTTTTACGATATGGAAATGTCTGACTCTGATCGTGATTGGTCAAGCCCTCTAACTGGTAAGGTAAATGATCCTTGTCGTGATGATACAGCGTCAGAACAATTATGTAGTGATGTACGTTTATTAGATGCTTATTTTTATGGTGATTTCGATTTAGGTGAAATGCCATTCTCAGTTAGAGTAGGGCAACAAGTTATCGGCTGGGGTGAAAGTACATTAATTTCTCATGGTATCAGTGAAATTAATCCTGTTGATATTTCTCGTTTAAAAGCTCCAGGTTCAGAATTAACGGAAGCATTTATACCTTTTGGTGCTGTTTGGGCATCTTTAGGGGTAACTGAAAATTTTAACGTTGAAATGTTCTATCAATACCAATGGGAAAAAACAATTCTTCCTGCACCGGGTAGTTATTTCTCTACCAACGATTTTGCTGGTGACGGCGGGCATTATAACAATGTTCAATTAGGGTTTACGGGTAACCCCGATATGGACTTAGATTTCTTAATCGCAAGTTTAAATGATTTTAGAAATGATACTTTAAGTCAATTAGGTGCTGCAGGCGGAGATCCAGCATTATCTGGTGCTGTTCTAGCGCAAGCCGGAGCCAATTATGTTGGTGCATTCCCTACTAAGTTAACCCTTAGACAAAAAGATGCAGAAAATGAGCCAGAAGATGGTGGTCAGTATGGTTTACGTTTATCTTGGTATTTACCTGAGTTAAATGAAACTGAAATCAGTTTATACCATATTAATTATCATAGTCGTCGACCTGTATTTTCAGGTATAACGGCTGATTTTAGTAAAGCAGCACAAGATTTAGGTACAATTTTAGGTGCGCCAATTACAGAAGACAATTACACTTATTTAGCTTCATTTTCTCGCGTTGAACTTGATTACGTTGAAGATATAAAGTTGTATGCGTTAAGCTTTAATACCACAATGGCAGGCACTGCTTTTGCTGGTGAAGTGACTTTTCGCCAAGATGAACCATTGCAAATTGATGATGTAGAGTTACTCTTTGCTGCAATGCCACAACAATTAGCTAATGCTGGACTCCGTCCTGATTTAGACGGTATTTCGCAAATGCCAGTATTTGGATTAGGGCAAAAAGCAGATGGATTTATTTTATCTGATACTGTTCAAGCACAAATGACTATGACTCGTTTTTGGGGACCATCTTTTGGGGCAAGTCAATTAACCACGTTATTAGAAGTTGGTGGTATTAGTATAAAAGATATGCCAGATCAAGACGATTTAAGATTGAACGGCCCTGGCACAGCTAGAAGTGGTGGTATTTCAGGAAATAAGGAAGGTTTGGCTATAGCACTTCAAGATGGTGTTGAATCAAACCCTTTCCCTGATGACTTTGCTTGGGGGTATCGTTTTGTTACTAAACTTGATTATACCAATGTGATAGCTGGGGTGAATATGTCACCACGTATTGTTTTATCACATGACGTTAGTGGTATAACACCTGATCCATTATTTTTATTTGTTGAAGATAGAAAGTCAATCTCAGCTGGCATTACTTTTGATTACCAAAGCCGCTGGTCTGCAGATTTTAGCTATAACAGCTTTTGGGGTGGTGTAGGCACAACAAACCAAATGTCAGACCGTGACTATGTATCTTTCAATGTAAAATATTCTTTATAAGGCCATAAAAAATGAAAAAAATAACCTTATTATCATTAGCAATAAGCTTAACCCTATCAGGAGTTGCTAATGCTAAAGTCGATGAACAACAAGTAAAAAAATTATCAGCTGACTTAACAGCCATGGGCGCAGTTCGTAGTGCTAACGCTGATGGTAGTATTCCTGCTTGGACAGGTGGAATAACGGAATTGCCGGCCGGGTATGTTGCTGGTACTCATCATATTGATCCGTTTCCTAATGACAAAATTGAATTTACGATCACTTCAGCTAATGTTGCAGAATACAAAAGTGTTCTTACTCCTGGTCAAGTGAAGTTATTTGAAACTTACCCTGACACTTATAAAATGAATGTTTATCAAACGAGACGTTCAGCTTCGTTTCCTGAACATGTTTATCAAGCAACAATTGATAATGCTGGTCGTGCTGAACTCATTCAAGATGGCAATGGTATAACTCAATCGGCTGTAGGTGTTCCTTTTCCAATCCCTCAAAATGGTTTAGAAGCGATTTGGAATCACATTTTGCGTTATCGTGGTGAAGAATTAACACGCCAGGCAGGACAAGCTACTCCTACTGCATCTGGTGATTTCACCTACATTGGTTTTGATGAAGAATTAATGTTGCCATATGGCGCTAAAGGAGCTTCACCTGAAACTTTGGAAGAAAGTAACATTCTATTCAAATTTAAACAGAAAGTTACTGAACCTTCAAAGTTAGTTGGTACGGCATTATTAGTTCATGAAACAATGGACCAAATAAAAACGCCTCGTCAAGCTTGGATATATAACAAAGGTATTCGACGTGCTCAAAAAGCGCCTACGGTTGCTTATGACGCACCGGGTACCGCTGCTGATGGCTTAAGAACCACAGATGACTTTGATATGTTTAATGGCGCACCAAACCGTTATACATGGACACTAAAAGGTAAGCAGGAATTATATATCCCTTATAATGACTATCGTTTGCATAGTGACAAAGTGACTTATGATGAAATAATTCAAGCAGGGCATATTAATCCTGATCTTGTTCGTTATGAGAAGCACCGTGTATGGGTCGTTGAAGCTAATTTGAAATCAGATACTCGTCATACCTATAAAAAACGTGTTTTCTATATTGATGAAGATAGCTGGCAAATTGCAGTGACTGATATCTATGATGACCGAGATGCATTATATCGTGTTGGCGTAGCACATGGTTTAAACTATTACGAAGTACCAACGCAATGGTCGACGTTAGATGTTTTTCATGATTTCCAATCAAAACGTTATATTGCTATAGGTTTAGATAATGAAAATAAAATGTATGACTTTTCAGCTAAACTAAAAGATATACAGTTTACATCACGTGCTTTACAACGAGATAATCGCTAATCAGGGTTGATTAATTTGATTAGTAAGGCTGGCTAATTGTCAGCCTTTTTTATATTGTTAACTTTTATATTTGAGGTAAGTCGTTCAATGAGAATAATGTCTGTCTTGGTCTTTTGTTTGTTTTTAAGTTTTTTTAGTAAAGCTGCTCAGCAAGCAATACCGACAATTATGTCTCCATTAGCTGTGAAATCGATGCTTTTTGATATCACAAACGTTAATGATGAATTTATGATTGCAGTAGGTGAACGAGGGCATATTCTTCGTGCTGAAAGTCTTCAGAATTGGCAGCAAATGCCAGTACCAAGTCAATCAACATTAACGGCGGTAACTTTTGTTAATAGCCTTTTAGGTTGGGCTGTTGGTCATAATGGCATCATTCTACACTCTTCAGACGGGGGATTGTCTTGGGAAATTCAGCAGTTTTTACCTCATATTCAAAAACCATTATTAGATGTTGCTTTTGTCAGTGAAAATGAAGGGGTTGCACTAGGTGCTTATGGTCTTTTTTTTAGGACAGTTGATGGGGGGGTAACTTGGCAGGAAGAGTTTCATACCTCTTTATTGTCGCAAGACGATTTAGATTACCTTGATGAACTAAAACAAGAAGATGAACAAGTTTATTTAGAAGAACGCTCGAGTATACTTCCTCATTTTAATCGCATATTTCTTGATGGGCGCACCACATATTTAGTAGGTGAAGTAGGGCTTATTGCTAAAAGTAATGACTTTGGTAAAAATTGGCAAAGATTTGATGATGTTTATCAAGGATCTTTCTTTGATGTAGCAAGAACACAACAAGGGAACCTACTCGCTGTTGGCCTTAGAGGGAATAGTTTTCGCAGTCTCACTAATGGCACGCCTTGGCAAAAAAGTGAAACGTCAGTTACGACGCTATTGAATAGCATCGTTTTAGCGTCTGAAAGTCAATTATTTATACTCGGCAATAATGGCGTTTTATTAGAAAGTAAAGATGATGGCAGCACATTTACTAAGTTATTACAAAATGACGGCAAAGCCTTATTAGCAGGCACCATTTTTAATCAGCAGCTAGTGATTGCTTCAGAAGTTGGTATTAAAGTGTTACAGGTAGTGAATTAAATGACAATAAATACTTTTATTAATCGGTTAGAAGTAACCATTTTCAGGCATCGACTTTTCGTTTTAGTCTCGTTTATTTTATTAAGCCTATTTTTAGGTTTTCAAGCATCTCAAATTAAATTAGATGCTTCATTCACTAAAAATATTCCTTTAAATCATGAGTATATGAAAACCTATTTAAAACACCGAGAAAATTTTGGTGGTGCAAATAATGTGCTCATTTCAGTTTGTCATAGTGAAGGTGATATTTTTAACCCTGAATTTTTTACCGCATTAAAAGGGGTTCATGACCAATTATTCTTTATTCCTGGTGTTAATCGCACACAAGTTAAATCATTATTTTCACCGAGCACACGTTTTGTGGAAGTTGTCGAAGATGGTTTTGCTGGTGGCCCAGTAGTTCCTGCTGACTTTAAAGCGGATGAAAAAGGTTTAAATACAGTAAAAAACAATATTGAAAAAGCAGGTATTGTTGGACGTATAGTCGCAGATGATTATAGCTGTGCAATGGTCAAAGCTATATTAATGGAAAATAATCCAAATACCGGCGAAAAGCTTGATTCCATCGCGTTAGCGTCAGTGCTGGAAAATGATGTAAGAAAGCCTTTCGAAAAAGATAATATTACAGTTCATATTATCGGTTTTACTAAAATGGTTGGTGATGTTGCAGAAGGAGCTAAAGGCGTTTTTACTTTCTTCGCTGTTGCTATTGCCATTACAACGGTGATGGTATTTTTATTCTCTCGCTCAATTTCTTTAACTTTATTGCCTATTGCTTGTTCATTAGTTGCTGTTATTTGGCAAATGGGGTTACTTTCTAGTTTAGGTTTTGGCTTAGACCCAATGTCAATACTTGTTCCTTTCTTAGTCTTTGCTATTGGTGTAAGCCATGGTGTGCAAATGATTAATGCCATAGGAAAAAAAGTTGCACAAGGGATTCCCACAAAAGATGCGGCACAATTTAGTTTTCGTTCGCTAATTATTCCTGGAGGAGCGGCACTTCTATCCGATACCGTCGGTTTTATTACTTTACTCTCGATTGATATTGGTATTATTCGAGAACTTGCCATCACTGCATCGCTCGGTGTGGCGGTGATAATCTTTACTAATTTATTATTATTACCAGTATTAATTTCATATCTTAACTTAAGTAAAAATACTCAAGACAACCAAAAGCAAGATAAAAAGCTGCATAAAGTTTCTAGTAATTCTGTCAAAAATTCAAGTCTATGGACTTTTATGGCAAGTTTTACTCAAAGAGGTACAGCAACCTTAATTCTAGTGATTACTACGATATTATTTTTCATGGGTTATCATTATTCACAACAACTAAAAATTGGTGAATTGCACGCAGGTGCTCCAGCACTTCATGAAGAGTCGCGTTATAATCAAGATACATTTTTGATCACTAATCGTTATGCTATCAGTGTTGATTATATGTCAGTCATTGTTGAAACAACGCCTAATGCTTGTACTGATACTAATGTTTTAAAAACAATGGATGATTTTCAATGGAGGATGGAAAATGTTCAAGGGGTGCAATCAGCGGTAAGTTTACCTTCTGTAATGAAAGTGATTAATGCTGGTTATTATGAAGGAAATTTAAAATGGCGAATTATCTCTCCTAACCAGTTTGCATTAGCACAAGCATTATCAAATGTTCCAAGCTCAACAGGGTTATTAAATAGCGAATGTAGTGTTATGCCTATCATCTTATTCTTAAAAGATCATAAAGCTGAGACTATTGACCGTGTAGTTGAACAAGCAAAGCTCACTATCAGCGAACTAAATAACGATTATTTAACTTTCAACTTAGCATCAGGGCCAATTGGCGTTATGGGGGCAACCAATGAAGCTGTTGCAGAAGCTCAATTACCGATGATGATTTATGTTTACGCCGCAGTCATTATCTTATGCTTAATTAGCTTTAGAAGTGTGAGAGCGACTATTGCTGTTGTCGTGCCTTTATTCGTTGTATCTACTTTAGCACAATGGTTGATGACAGCACTTGATATAGGTTTAACTGTGTCAACGCTCCCTGTTATAGCATTAGGTGTTGGTATTGGTGTGGATTATGGAATCTATATATTATCAACAATGAGTGTGAAATTAAGAGACGGTTTACCGCTGAATGAAGCCTATTTAGAAGCATTATATGAAAGAGGAAGTGCGGTACTTATTACCGGAGTAACATTGGCAATTGGTGTTTCTACTTGGTTTTTCTCTGATTTGAAGTTTCAAGTCGATATGGGGATATTATTAACATTTATGTTTTTAGTGAATATGATTGCCGCCGTAACGGTTTTACCTGCAATAGCCAGTTTTTTATGGAAAAGTAAAAAATAATATTTAATTTGTATAGATAAAAAATTGCATAAATAAACATGAAAATGGCCGAAAGGTCATTTTCTATTTATAACAAGTGAATAAACAATTATTGCAACGAATCTTTAGTCCCTAAATGTATCATCCATATTGGTCTGAGCAGAAAAATAATGCTCGCAATACCTTAAATTTACTAATAAAATTCAATTTATAGTCTATTATTTTAAGCAACGGTTTATTTTGATAGATATAATCATAAAAAAATAATACATAAATTATTAAACAAATTATTCAAGCGTTTTATCCAAAAAGGAAAACGGCATGGCGTTAGTAGACGGTTTACCCTCAGTGATACTATCTAATGTAGTAGAATTAATACGACAAAAAGTACCTTCTGAAACAGCTCCATTAGTAGAGCAGTTTTCTAATCTGCTTTATAAAAATATATCAACCTTAGACTTAGCGCATCGTAACGATAGTGATATGTACGGTGCTACGTTGAGTTTATGGAATTCTCTTAATGATCATCAAGACAATACACCGATCATTAAAGTGTTCAATCCGCAAGTATCAAAAAATGGTTGGAAGTCCAGCCATACCATTATTGAAATTATCATACGTGATATGCCGTTTTTAGTTGACTCAATACGTATTGCGTTGAGCCGATTAGGTGTTACACCGCACTTGATGTTGAACAGCCCAATTAAACTGGTAAGAGATAAAAGTCATAATATTACTCAGTTGTCGACATCTTCAGATAAAAAAATGAAATCAACCTCAATTGAAACCGTTTTTTTTATTGAGATTGATAGACAGTCTGAACAAGACGTTTTAGATAATATTGCCAGTGAACTCCATTCTGTGGTTAATGATATTGATATCACTGTTGATGATTGGCAGTTGATGCAAAATCGCTTAAGTGAAGTTATTGCAGACACAAAAAAAGCTAAAGTGCCTTGTTCTAAAAAAGAACAGTCTGATAGCTTAGGATTTTTAGAATGGCTCCTGGATAATAACTTCACTTTATTAGGGTATCGCTCTTATGATGTTAAAACTTTAAGTGGAGATATGGCATTAGCCGCAAATGTTAAATCAAGTCTTGGTCTTATGAAGCGCTCTAGTGGAACCGAGCAGCGATTACTTTCAGGCTTGAGTGAATCTGCTCGTGAAATCGCTTTAGGTGATAATTTACTTATTCTGACTAAAACAAACTCACGGTCTCGAGTTCATCGTCCAGCACATCTTGATTATATCGGTGTTAAACGTTTTGATAATAAAGGCAATGTTGTTGGCGAAGAACGTTTTGTTGGGCTATTTGGCTCTGCATATTACACAAACAGTGCGTTAAATTTACCGTTAATTAAATCAAAATTTGAAGGTGTTTGTCAGTCATCTGGATTTGCAGTGGGAACGCATGCTTATAAAACATTAATAAATATCCTTGAAACTTATCCTCGAGATGAAATTTTACAATCTAACACCGAAGAGTTGTTGAAAATTGTATTAGGTATTTACCAAATGCAAGAACGCGATTATTCAGGTTTGTTTATTCGTCGAGATGCATTTAATCGTTTTTATTCTTGTATGGTGTATGTGCCAAGAGAACGTTACAACACCGCTTTACGAGTAAAAACACAAGCATTATTAGGAGAAGCGTTTGGCAGTGAACAAGAAGTTGAATTTACAACATTCTTCTCGGAATCAGCTCAAGCAAGAACGCATTATATCGTTCGTGTAAAAACAACAAAAGCAGATATCAACGTGAAAGTAATTGAAAAGAACTTAAACGAAGCAGCGCGTAATTGGGATGATAAGTTAGCCGATGCACTTAATTCACATAAAGGTGAAGCGCAAGGTAAGGAGTTAAGTCGTAAATACGTGAGTTTCCCACAAGCATATAAAGATGAAGTATTACCTGGCTCTGCAATTGTCGATATTGAAAAGTTGGAGTCTGTATCTAATAACAATCATCTTGAGATGCTATTTTATCAACCTCAAGAAGAAAAAGCAGACAGTCGTTTCGTTAAATTGAAATTATTTCACAAAGGTGAACCACTTCATTTATCTGATGTTTTACCAATGTTAGAAAATTTTGGTTTACGTGTCATCGGTGAAAGTCCGCATTTAGTGCGCACTTTAGACGGTGAAATGTGTTGGATATTAGATTTTTCGATGTTACTTACTGGCAATGAAAAATTTAATTTAGAAAAAGTACAAAGTTTATTTCAAGATGCTTTTGCTAAAGTTTGGGCGGGAAAACTTGAAGATGATGGCTTTAACCGTTTAATTCTTGGCGCTGAATTAGCAGGGCGTGAAGTTTCTATTCTTCGTGCATTCGCTAAATATGAACGTCAAATTGGTGGTACGTTTAGTCAGAATTATATTGAAGATACTTTTGCAAGATATCCTAATATTGCAGAGCTTCTAATTAATTTGTTCAATTTGCGTTTTGATCCTAAAGCTAAATCAAATGAAAAAGTGATTGCTAAAAATTTAGCGGAAATTGAAAAATCATTAGATAATGTCGCCAATTTAGATGACGACAGAATTATCCGACGTTTTGTAGAAATGATTAATGCGACTATTCGTACTAACTATTTCCAACCGCATCCTCAAACAGGTGAAAAATCATATATTTCATTTAAGATTACACCATCTTTGATTGCTGATGTGCCACAACCTATTCCAGCCTTTGAGATTTTTGTTTATTCTCCGCAGGTTGAAGGTGTTCATCTGCGAGGAGGAAAAGTTGCGCGTGGCGGATTGCGCTGGTCGGACAGACGAGAAGATTTCCGTACTGAAGTATTAGGGTTAGTAAAAGCTCAACAAGTTAAAAATACAGTAATAGTTCCTGTTGGTGCCAAAGGTGGCTTTGTTTGTAAACAATTACCTGAAGGCGATAGGAATGAGATTTTTGAAGCTGGTAAAGAATGCTATAGAACCTTTATTCGTGGTTTATTAGATATCACGGATAATATTGTTGCTGGTCAAATTGTTCCTCCCGAAGATGTCGTTCGATTAGATGAAGATGACCCATATTTAGTTGTTGCAGCTGATAAAGGAACCGCAACATTTTCGGATATTGCAAATGGCATTTCTGATGAATATAACTTTTGGATGGGTGATGCTTTTGCTTCTGGCGGTAGTGTTGGTTATGACCATAAAGGTATGGGCATTACTGCTAAAGGGGCATGGGAATCAGTTAAACGTCACTTTCGTGAAATGGATATTGATTGTCAAACGACAGACTTTACCTGTATTGGTATAGGTGACATGGCAGGGGATGTATTCGGTAATGGTATGTTGTTATCTAAGCATATTCGTCTACAAGCTGCGTTTAATCATCTTCATATCTTTATTGATCCTACTCCTGATGCAGCATCAACATATGTAGAGCGTGAAAGATTGTTTAATTTACCAGGTTGTAGCTGGGAAGATTACGATCAAAGTTTAATTTCAGAGGGCGGTGCTTTATTTAATCGTTCAGCGAAGTCGCTTAAATTAACTCCGCAAATAAAGAAAATGATTGGTACACAAAAGCAAACCATGTCACCCAATGAATTGATTCAAGCTTTACTTATGATGAAAGTTGATTTGCTTTGGAATGGTGGTATTGGTACTTATGTTAAATCCAATAAAGAAAGTCATCTTGACGTGGGTGATAGAGCGAATGACTCGCTACGTATTAACGGCTCTCAATTACAAGCTAAAATTGTCGGCGAAGGTGGTAACCTTGGTTTAACGCAATTAGGGCGTATTGAGTATTCAATTAAAGGTGGTCGAATAAATACTGATGCTGTTGATAACGCCGGTGGTGTTGATTGTTCTGATAACGAAGTGAATATCAAAATTTTATTAAATGGCTTAGTACAAAGCGGTGATTTAACCGTTAAACAACGTAATAAAATTCTTTATGATATGACCGATGAGGTTTCAGAAATAGTATTGGAAGACTGCTATCGTCAAACTCATTCACTGTCTATTACCAATCAACGTGGTATGAATCAGTTAAAAGAGCAAACACGTTTTATACATGATTTAGAGCGTAGCGGTAAGTTAGACAGAGCGTTAGAATTTATTCCAAACGATGAAGAGTTAGCAGATCGTTTAGCGCAAGGTAAAGGCCTAACACGACCTGAGCTATCTGTGTTACTTGCTTATAGTAAAATGGTGCTTAAAGAAGATTTGGTCTGTCCTGAAATTACGCAAAATCCTTATCATGACAGACTTTTGATTGAAGCGTTCCCTAAGCAATTACAAAATAAATACAGCGCAGAGATGCAGGATCACCCACTTCGAGCCGAAATTATTGCAACAAAACTTGCAAATAATATTGGTAACGATATGGGGTTTAATTTTGTTAACCGTATGAACGAAGAAACGGGGGCTTCTGTCTCTGAAATTGCTAATTGTTATGCAATGGCGAGTGCTATTTTCGAAATGTCTGATGTATGGAAATCAATAAGTGATTTAGATAATAAAATATCAACTATGGTGCAAACTGAGATGTTATTTCAGTTAAGAAGAACGGTTCGCAGAGCAACTCGTTGGTTCCTTCGCCATAGAAATAAATCGTTAGATATTGCTCAATCGATTAAATATTATGGAGCAACATTTAAAGTGATGGCTGAAAACCTTCATGACTATATGATTGAGAATGAAGTTGAGCAATTAAAACGTGTTGAATCTGATTTAACTAATGCAGGTGCACCTAAAAAAGTGGCAAAACGCATTTCTCAATTAAGTACATTATTCTCTGTTATGGATATTGCTGAATTATCAGAACATGATGGTCGCTCAGTTGATTTAGTCGCAGACGCATACTTTAAACTTGGCGCTCGATTGAACTTGCATTGGTTCTTAGATCAAATTACTAAGCAACCAGTATCAAACCATTGGCAAGCATTTGCTAGAGCTTCATTTAGAGAAGAGTTAGATTGGCAGCAACGATCAATTACTGCGGTTATTCTTCGTACAGATCTGAAAGGCAAAAATGTTGAGGCAATGTTAGATAGCTGGTTTGATAGTAATGAACAACCACTTGAACGTTGGAATCATATACTTGATGATTTCAGAATAGGCCAAACGCATGAGTTTGCTAAGTTTTCAGTAGCACTTAGAGAGCTGATGTTATTAAGTTTAAACTGCGATCCAAGTAAATAAATGATAGAATCCCCGCACTAGCGGGGATTTTTTTAATAAGATAATTTAGAGGTGATATGTTCTATTCGGCTATTCGTAAAGTTTTTTTTCAGTTTGATCCTGAAACCATTCATGAATTAACTATTAAAAGTCTAAAGTCGACAGGTGCAACACCTTTAAACTTTCCCTATAAACAAAAAATCGCGAACAAACCGGTTCAAGCTATGGGCATTCATTTTCCCAATCCATGTGGCTTAGCGGCGGGATTAGACAAAAACGGTGAGTGTATTCGTGCGTTTGATGATATGGGTTTTGGTTTTGTTGAAGTTGGAACTGTAACGCCACGTCCTCAACCCGGAAATGATAAACCGAGAATATTTCGTTTACCTGAAGCCGAGGCAGTAATTAATCGCATGGGCTTTAATAACAAAGGCGTTGATTACCTTATTGATCAAGTTCGTAAGTCAAAATTTAAGGGCGTGCTTGGCATAAACATCGGTAAAAATAAAGATACTCCCGATGAAAATGCAAAAGATGACTACATTCACTGTATGCGTAAAGTATACAATTTTGCCACTTATATTACCGTTAATATTTCATCTCCAAACACACCAGGTTTACGTTCATTACAATACGGGGAAGCGTTAAATCATCTATTGTCGGCCTTAAAAGAAGAACAAACATCTTTAGCTAAAAAGTTCGATAAATACGTACCTATAGCTGTTAAAATCGCCCCTGATTTAACTGAGCCTGAGATTCTATCGATTGCTGAATGTTTGATTGAAAATGATATTGATGGCGTTATCGCAACCAATACGACATTATCCAGAGAAGGGGTTGAGAACCTAGAGTTCAGTAATGAGCAGGGCGGCTTAAGTGGACAACCCGTTAAAGATAAAAGCACACAAGTTATAAAGCTATTAGCAAAAGCGCTTGATAATAAATTACCAATTATTGGTGTAGGTGGTATTGCAAGCGGTGAAGATGCTAGGGAAAAAATAGCGGCTGGGGCTAAATTAGTACAAATCTATACTGGGTTTATTTACCAAGGCCCAGAGTTAATAAAGAAGATAGTTAGATCATTATAAGACTAATTATTGCGACTATAATACTAAATGAGTTTTATCCTGATTAAAACTCATTCAGTTCGTTTAATTTAACTATTTAATTAAAAATTTTTCATTTCGTATAACAGGCAAAATCCCTTTTATATCTATACTTGAATTTGTTTCTGAAATATCAATCGTATGATAATTAAATGCTACTGACATCGCATTTAATGGACAAGATTGATGACCGTCAACCATGACCATTTTATTTGTTGTACCAATAATCTTATGTAAAGCTTGTGGTGTGGTAAATTGCATTGAAAACTTCCTTATAAATTTAAAAAATCATCCATAAAATTATTCTAGTTTACATTATAAATATGTCTAATTTTTGAGCGTTATTTATTATAAAAATTTAAAAAGTCTCTAAAGGCATTAATTTTTGTCGTTAGGGGGATAATGAGCTACATTACGTTTATTAAATATTAAGGAAAAAAGTTGTATGAACCCAATTATCCAAACGTTAAAAGAATTAAATATTAGTGATGAAAAAATTGCAGAAGTATTCCAAGCATTAACTGAAAACCCGATTATGGCTATGGGAACAATTCAGTCTTTGGGTATTCCAGCGGATAAATTACAATCGTTAATGATGATGCTGATGTCTAATCCTGATTTAATCAAAGAAGCGGTAGAAGAATTAGGCTTAGATTTTGCAAAAGTTGAGCAAGCTAAAGAAAAACTAAAAGACAATCAAAGCTAAGCTTTGTAATATTGATTAGTGCTAAGGGAGTTAAGGCTTATTTTTAGTGTTAACTGTCTTATCACTGTTTTTGATTGAGGTATTCTTACTTGAATGTGACGAATCATCATCAAATAAAATACTCATACCTTGTTTTTCCAAATCTTCAAATTGATCTGTTTTTACTGCCCAAAAAAACAAGTAAATACCTAATGCTGTTAGTAAAATTGCAATAGGGATCAAAACATAAATAATACTCATAAAAGTTAATCCCTGATTTTTAGAAGTCGAAGTGAGTTGGTGATCACGAGTATTGAGCTTAATGACATACCAATAACAGCCATATATGGCGTAACATTGCCCGATACCGCTAATGGTAAGATAATAGCATTATAACCGAACGCCCAGCCATAATTTTGCCAAATAATACG